>ERZ773008.818-NODE-818-length-22592-cov-5.442117_pt1 | contig 22592 bp, 26 predicted proteins | sample MGYA00580664_ERZ773008 | MGnify/ENA primary metagenome ERZ773008 (study PRJEB29015, sample SAMEA2738016) | human oral metagenome | biome: human oral; feature: human-associated habitat; material: dental | place: China | collected 2048 ... | reverse complement strand
AAAATCCTTCTTCCCACCAGCCTGTTGGTCGCATCATTAACCACAGCCGCCGCACCGACGGCCGAGCAGCGGCAGCAACTCAATCAGGCCGTCTCCGCCTATCAGCAACAAGACTACCGCCGCGCCCATGAATTATTTTTGCCATTGGCACAGCAAGGCTATGCCACCGCCCAGCACAACCTTGGCGTGATGTATGAAAAAGGGCAAGGCGTGCCGCAAGACTATGCCCGCGCCCGTCATTGGTTTGAACAAGCCGCTGTGCAAGGCGTGTCCGCCTCGCAATACAACCTCGGGATTTTTTATCGAAACGGATATGGTGTTGGCCGGGATTTCTCCCGTGCCTGCCATTGGTATGGGAAAGCCGCTGCCCAGGGTTATGCTGTTGCACAATATAACTTTGGCATTTGCTATGAAAAAGGGCAGGGGATGCCGCAAAACTATGTATATGCCCGCGATTGGTATGAAAAAGCTGCTGCCCAAGGTTTTCCCGATGCCCAATTCAATCTTGGAGTTTTGTATTTGAACGGGCACGGTGTGCCGCAAGACTATGCTCGTGCCCGCTATTGGTTTGAAAAAGCCGCAGCACAAGGGATGGCAGTAGCGCAATTCAATCTGGGTGCCTTTTACGAAAAAGGGCTGGGGGTTCCTCAGGATTACGCCATTGCCCGCCACTGGTATGAAAAAGCCGCTGCCCAAGGCTATGCTGCTGCTCAAGCCAACCTTGGCGTCTTGTATGCGAAGGGTCATGGCGTACCGCAAGACTATGCCCGTGCCCGCTACTGGTTTGAAAAAGCTGCCGCCCAAGGGGACGGTCCCGCCCAATCTGCATTGCGCCTGCTGCAACAGGAAGGACACTAGCCTGCCCCGACAGGCTACCTGAAAACATCGGCAAGCCTGCGCAGCTTGGGTTAGCCGCAGGCGTAGCAGCCCAAGCCATCTCCGGCAGACGTTGGGTTGCGGTTTGCAGCCTAATCCAAGATAGGGATTTTAAACTGTGTTGAAGCTACGCTTTCAGGTAGCCCCAATCCGTATTCAGGCTACCTGAAACCGTTTCCCGCAGCCTGGGCATTCGTGCCCGACATCCGCGCCCCACTTCACCCAATCTAAATTTTCAGGTAGCCTCTCCCCACCCAAAGGCTACCTGAAACGCTTTATCCAATCATGCTCCCCGCCCTCTACCGCCTGCTCACCCGCCTCCTCGGCCGCCCGCTGGCCCGCCATCTGCTCGCCAAGCGCAGCCGCCGCTCCCCCGACTATCTGCTGCATCAAGGCGAGCGTTTCGGCGAGCCGCCGGATAATTCTGTGCAGCACGCCATTTGGGTGCACGCCGTGTCTGTGGGCGAAACCCGCGCCGCCGTGCCGCTGGTGCAGGCTTTGCGCCGCCGTTTTCCCGATGCCCCGCTGCTGCTCACGCAAATGACGCCCACCGGCCGCGCCACTGCCGAGAGCCTGTTTCCCGATGCCCAATGCCGCTACCTGCCCTACGACCACCCGGCTTGGACAGCCGCCTTCCTTTCCCAGCACAAGCCGCGCTTCGGCATCATCATGGAAACCGAAATCTGGCCGAACCTGCTGGCCGCCTGCCGCGCGGCCGATCTGCCCGTTTTCCTGGCCAACGCCCGCCTCTCCGAGCAATCCGCGCAGGGCTACCGCCGCTGGCCGTCCCTGTTTGCCCCCGCCCTGCAATCCTTCCGCCGCGTGCTCGCCCAAACCGAAGCCGATGCCGAACGCCTGCGCAGCATCGGCGCGGAGAACGTGCTGGTGTGCGGCAACACCAAATACGACATCGCCCCGCCCGCAGCCATGCACGGGCTGGCTGCGGCGTTTAAGCAACGCATCGGCAGCCGTCCCATTGTGGTGTGCGCCAGCACGCGGTTTCATCAAAACCAAGACGAAGCGCTGCTGCTGCTGCAAGAATGGCGGCAGTATCGCGGCGATGCGCTCTTAGTGATCGTGCCGCGCCATCCCGAGCGTTTCGATGCCGTGGCCGAAGGCGCGGCGGCGCTCGGCCTGCGCGTGCAGCGGCGCAGCGACGAAGCCCCCGTGCGCCCCGACACGCAAGTGTGGCTGGGCGACAGCATGGGCGAGCTGTTCGCCTACTATCTGGCCGCCGATATGGCCTTTGTGGGTGGCAGCCTGGTGGACACCGGCTGCCAAAACATCATAGAACCCATCGCCTGCGGCAAACCCGCCCTGTTCGGCTATTCCACCTACAACTTCGCCGCCGCCTGCGCGGGCGCATTGGCCGCCGGCGCCGCGCTTCAGGTCGCCACCCCCGCCGAATGGTATGCCGCCGTGCAACGCTGGCTGGCCGACCCCGCCGAACGCGAACGCTTCTCCGCCCAAGCCGCCGGCTTTATCCAAGCGCACCAAGGCGCAAGCGAGCGGATTACCGAAGCCGTGTGCGGGGCTTTGGGAAATCGTGCAGAAGAAGCCGCAGAGGCTACCTGAAAGCCTAACCCCGACCCGCATCGGCTGCATTTTCAGGTAGCCCGCAACGTGATACGGAAAGGTTGATGAAATGAAACAACACAAACCGCAAGCGGCAGACTCCGCCAAACCGCCTTACCCGTGGCGGGTGCCGATTATTTACGCCTTATTGGGCGGGCCGTTGGGGGCGTGGTTGTTGGCGGTTTACTTATGGTTGCAAAACGGCCGGCTTTCTCAAACCAATTTTGCTGTAATCATCGGTGATATGTGGGAGATAACGTCGTTGGGGTATGTTTTCGGCGGCATTCCCATGCTGCTTACCGGCTTGCTGTCGATGCGGCTACACTTGCGCCGTACGGTAAAAGGTATCGCTTGCATGGTGGCGATTGGGGCGGTGGTTTTGTTGTTATGGCTGGTGCTAATCCACTGGAATGTCAGTAAGCTATATCAGCGGCCGGAAGTAGCATTGATGAGGCTGGCAGTAGTTATGGTCTGCGGCGCGGCCAGTTTGCTGGTTTTGTCGGTGTTCCTGCCCAAACCGCAGCCGCAATAAATCGGGCGTCCATTTTCGGATCGCAGGCTACCTGAAGCCTAACCCCGGCCTGCATCGGCTGCATTTTCAGGTAGCCCGCAACGTGATACGGAAAGGTTGATGAGATGAAAAAACACAAACCGCAAGCGGCAGACTCTGCCAAACCGCCTTACCCGTGGCGGGTGCCGATTATTTACGCCTTATGGGGCGGGCCGTTGGGAGCGTGGTTGTCGGCTTGTTACTACTTATGGCTGCAAAGCGGCTGGCTGGCCCAAGCCGGTTTGGCTGAGGTGTTTGGCGCAATATGGGGTTTGGTGCTGTGGGGCTATGTGTTCGGCGGCATCCCCGCGCTGCTGACCGGCCTGCTGGCTATGCGGCTGCGCCTGTACCGCACGGCAAAAGGCGTGGCCTGCGCGGTGGTGGCGGGCGCGGTGCTGTCATTGTTATGGTTTGTGGTAATAAGCTGGGATGTCAGCACGTTGTATAGCCACCCGGAAACATTGTTGATGGAAATGCTGGTTATCATGAGCTGCGGCGCGGCCAGCTCGCTGGTTTTGTCGGTATTTCTGCCCAAACCGCAGCCGTAATAAATCGGTCGTCCATACCCGGATAGCGGGCTACCTGAAAGCATGAGCCGCAATGAAATGAGGATTTTCAGGTAGCCTTTCCCCTGTTTCCCCGTTCACAAAAAAGGCTTCCCAGGCTGCGTCGCCGTCTTCCCGCCGCGCTATGGCCAACCAACCGAATTTGCCGCGACGGTATTGCTTTGCCTTGCCGTGCTTCCGGGCGCTTTCGGCTTGCTGCTTCGTTGAAAGTTCGGTTGGTTGGCCATAATCTGGACAAAAAGCTGCCTGAAAACGGATGCCGCAAGTTTCTGCAGATTCGTTTTCAGGCAGCTTTTTGCGTTTAAAGGCGCGGCTGTTTACAGGCCGTGTACTTTAAAGCGGCCTTCAACCGGGGCAAACTGCTTGTCTGCGGCGGGCGCGGCAATGCCGCCGAATACGAGCTGGGCGCGCAGGGTCCAGCTGGCGGGGATTTGCCATTGTTCGGCTACGGCTTGGTCGATAACGGGATTGTAGTGTTGCAGGTTGGCGCCGATGCCGGCAGCGGCGAAGGTGGTCCACACGGTGTATTGGTGCATGGCGTCGGCGTGTTCGGCCCACACTGGGAAGTTGGCGGCGTAGGCGGGGAATTGCTCTTGCAGGCCGCGCACGACAGATTGGTCTTCAAAGAAAAGCACTGTGCCGGCTGCGGCGGCGAAACCGGCCAGTTTTTGGGCGGTGGGCTCAAATTTGTCGGCAGGCACGATTTGGCGCAGGGCGGCTTCGGTGAGCTGCCAGAGTTTTTTGTGTTCGGCGCCGAACAGCACCACGACGCGGGTGGATTGGGAGTTGAAAGAGGAGGGAGTGTGCAGCACGGCGTGTTCTACGATGGCGGCCACTTCTTCGGCGGGCAGGGGCAGGTTTTTGTTGAGGGCGTACACGGAACGGCGGGTGCGGGCGGCCTCTTGCAGGATTTGATGGGTCATGATTTTTCCTTTCGGGTGTGATGGGTAATGTACTGTGCGGCAGTATAAGGGTTTTGCGGCGCGTGGTGTAGCGCTTTGCGGCAAGATGGTGTTTCTTGCTGGGAAAAGATGGGGGGATGATTTTCAGGTAGCCTGTATGGAAGGGGCTACCTGAAAATGGGGCTGGGTTTGCACGGTTTTAATCGCTGTGGTTTTGATCGTCTTTGGCGATGGTGGTTTTTTGATTTGTTTGCTCTTGGGTACGCAGTTTCCATGCTGTATAGCGGATGGAGCGGATGACTACCCAGCCCCAGATAACGAATAGTGGGGGTGCCCAGTTGTATCTTATCCAGTCGGAAAAAGGGGTTCTTGGGGTTTGGTAGATAGCCATTATGCCCAAACATGAGGCAATTAAGGAAAAGATGTCTTTGATGCCATAAGGCATATATTTGGTTTTGGTGTCTTCTTCCGGGAATAACGTTGCCGAAAAAAAGTATTTGATTAACAGATAGAGTGATAAAACAAATGCAATGGGAGGGCCAATCATAAACACCCAAAATATCATGATACGCATGAGGTCGTCAGGATCTGCGGCAAAGGCAAGGGGTGCAATCCAGATAAGCAGGAAATTAGCGGCGGCAGCAGCAAAAGAGATGAGGGTTGTGGCAACGATTGCTAGGCCATACCCAAAAGACTGAAGGGCAGAATAAGAACCGGATTGCTTCATTTCTCGCTCCACAAAATTTAAAGGCTACCTGAAAACCAAACCAAGGTTTTCAGGTAGCCTTCATCTTACTGTGCCCTTAGAAAATCTGCCACACGAAGAAAATCAAGGTGTGCAGGATAAACAGCGGTACGAGGATGCCGAACGACCAGGCCATGTAGCCGAAGAAGCCGGGCATGGGCACTTTGCGCTGTTCGGCGATGGCTTTCACCATGAAGTTGGGGGCGTTGCCGATGTAGCTGAGCGCGCCCATGAACACGGAGCCCATGGATACGGCCAGCAGGGTGTGGAACAGGTGGCCGTTCATCAGGGTGTGCGCATCGCCGCCGGCCATGTTGAAGAACACGAGGTAGGTGGGGGCGTTGTCCAAAAAGGCGGAGAGCATGCCGGTCATCCAGAAATACATGGTGTTGATCGGGTTGCCGGAAGCGTCATGCACCAGGGAAATCAGCGGGGCAAACGCGCCGTGTTCACCGGCTTGCAGCATGGCCAATACGGGGGCGATGGTGATGAAGATGCCGAGGAAGAGTTTGCCCACTTCGGCAATCGGGCCCCAGTTGAATTCGTTTCCGGCGCGCACCTGTTTGGGGGTGATGACGAGGGAAGTAACGGCCAGCGCCACCAAAATCAGGTCGCGGGCGAGGTTTGGCAGGGCGTAGTGCGTGCCGAGGATTTCAAAGCCGGGGTGTGCGGGCTGCCAGATGCCGGACATCATCACGGCTGACACCACGCCGCCCAGGAGCAGGAAGTTCCATTTGCCCATGAGCTTGATTTTTTCCGGCGGGCTGTCGGGGCTCGGGTCGCGCGGCAGGATTTCGTCGGCTTGGGCGAAGTATTTGCTGTCGAGGAGGTAGAACACGGTGAGCAGCACGGCGGCGCTAATCAGCACGGGTGGCAGCATGTGTTGCACCGTCCACAGGAAATCCACGCCTTTGAGGAAGCCGAGGAAGAGCGGGGGGTCGCCCAGCGGGGTGAGGCCGCCGCCGATATTGGCCACGAGGAAGATGAAGAAAATCACCACGTGCACGCGGTGCTTGCGGTTGTCGTTGGCTTTGAGGATGGGGCGGATCATCAGCATGGCGGCGCCGGTGGTGCCCATCACGGAGGCCAGGAGCGTGCCGATGGCGAGCAGCGCGGTGTTCATGCGCGGGCTGCCGTGCAGATTGCCCCACACGAGGATGCCGCCGGAGATGGTGTAGAGCGCCCACAGCAGCAAAATGAAGGGGATGTATTCGGCCACCAGGGCGTGTACCAGCACATGCAGGCTGGTGGAGAAGCCGTACACGAGGGTGAAGGGGACGAGGAAGGCCAGCGTCCAGCCGGCGGTGATTTTGCCGAAATGGTGGTGCCAAATATGGGCGAAAAACAGCGGGCCGGTGGCGATGGAGAGCAGAATCAGCACGAAGGGGATGCCCCAGGGCAGGCTCAGCTCGGCGCCGTTGAGCCCGCCGGCCAGCGCGGGAAGCGGCAGGGCGAGCAGTGGCAGGAGGAGGGCGGTTCGGATACGCATCGGGTTTCCTTATTGGCAGGTGGTCACAAACAAAATACTTCAGCCGGACGGCTTATCCGGCTGCTTTGCTGTGCCGATTGTAAATGAAAGCGGGCGGTGTGTCAGTATGTGTTATCCGATGACGCGGCAGGCTACCTGAAAACGGCGGGGCGTTCGGCTGCCCCGGCAGGGGACGGCACATTTGCGGCGAATACTTTGTTGGCCGCTTTGTTAGGTTTGCAGAAATCAGGGGCTACCTGAAAAATATCGCTTGGGCGGGGGCAAACAGATTTTCAGGTAGCCTGCCGCACAACGGGGCTACCTGAAACCCGCCCGCGCGCTGTGCTACAATCCCGCCCTTGAATCGAACTGCCGCAAACCCGCCATGACCAAGAAAAAACCGAAAACCTTTGAAGAAGCCGTGAGCCGGCTGGAAGCCATCAACCAAGCCATGCAGGCCAGCGATATGCCGCTGGAAGACGCGCTGGCCGCCTATCAGGAAGGCAGCGAACTGGTGCGTTTCTGCCAAGCGCGGCTGGCCGAAGTGGAGCAGAAGCTGCAAGTGCTGGATTCCGGCGTGGAACGCGAGCTGGTGTTGGAACAAGATGAATAAACCCGATCATTGGCAACAACGCGCCCGCGCCCAAGCCGAACTCGTGCTGGAGCGCGTGCTGCCCGCAGAAAACAGCCTGCCGCAGCGGCTGCACCAAGCCATGCGCTATGCCGTGCTCGGCGGCGGCAAACGGCTGCGCCCGCTGTTGGTGCTGGCTGCCGCCGAATTGGGGCAATCTGAAGCCGCCGCTGCCGAAGCCTCCCTGGCCGCCGTGGAGCTGGTGCACGTTTATTCCTTGGTACACGACGACATGCCCGCCATGGACAACGACAGCCTGCGCCGCGGCAAACCCACCTGCCACGTCCAATACGACGAAGCCACCGCCCTTCTGGTGGGCGACGCGCTGCAAACCCTCGCCTTCGACGTGCTCAGCCGCCCCAACGGCCTGCCCGCGCAGCGGCAGCTGCAAATGGTGCACACCCTCGCCCGCGCCTCCGGCAGCCTCGGCATGGCCGGCGGGCAGGCCATCGATTTGCAATCCGTGGGGCAGCGCATCGGCCAGGCCGAATTGGAAACCATGCACCGCCTGAAAACCGGCGCCCTGATCCGCGCCGCCGTGGCCCTGGGTGCACTCAGCTGCCCCGATTTGGACGATGCCGCCCTGGCGCGGCTCGACGGCTACGCCGCCAAACTCGGCCTCGCCTTCCAAGTGATCGACGACGTGCTCGATTGTGAAGCCGACACCGCCACCTTGGGCAAAACCGCCGGCAAAGACCAAGAAGCCGACAAGCCCACCTATGTCAAACTCATGGGGCTGAACGCCGCCCGCGACTATGCCGGACGGCTCGTGGCCGAAGCGCAGCAGGCCCTGTCCGGCTTCGACGCCCGCGCCGACCGCCTGCGCCAACTGGCCGCCTTCGTTACCGCACGGCGAAACTAAGGGGTTACCGGCCGAAAAAGAGAAAAGCTACCTGAAAACCTGCTACAAGGATTTTCAGGTAGCCTTTAATCCGGCACCAAGCCATAGGCCGGATACTGGTATCCGACAAAACGTTATGCTGGAAATATCGGATTCGAGAATTCGATCCACGGCTTCTGCAATTTAGGGCTACCTGAAAAATCGGTATGGCTTTTTTCGTTTTCAGGTAGCCTGAAACAGCACGGGCTAACTGCAATGCCGATTGCTCAAGCTCAGTCGTAGCGGCCTACATCGTGCGTTGTTGATCGACTATAAAAAAGGCTACCTGAAACTTTAGCTTCGCAGAAATCCGCTTCGCTCGTTTTCAGGTAGCCTTCCGTTATGCTTCAACGTTACCGGTGTAAAGCTTCGGGTTTACCAGTAATTCATCACTTTCCACCAAACGCCGCCGATGATCACGAAGACGGCGAGGTTGACCACGCTCATGATGAAGCCTGCTTTCCACCATTCGCCCAAGGTGGTGTAGCCGGAGCCGAAAATCACGGGCGAAGTGCCGGTGGCGTAGTGGGTGAGGGTCATCATGATGCTGGAAGAGGAGGCCAGCAGCAGGGCGTAGAGCATGGGGGGCGCACCCAAGGCCAGGCCGGCGGCATAGAAGGCGCTGAGCATGGCGGTGATGTGGGCGGTGGTGCTGGCGAAGATGTAGTGGGCATACATATAGGCCAGAAGCAGCAGGGTTACCGCGCCAACCCAGCCCATGCCCATGCCGCCGATGCCGCTTTCCAAGAGTTTGGAGAGCCAAGCAATCAGGCCGAGCTTGTTGAGGAAGGTGGCCATCATCACCAGGGCGGAGAACCAGGTAACGGTGTCCCACGCACCTTTTTCAGTCAGGACATCCTGCCAGGTGAGCACGCCGCTGAGCAGCAGCAGGGAGAGGCCGAGGAAGGCGGTGGTGGTGGGGTTGACGGCGAGCCTCATCTCTTCAAGGGCAAACCATTTAACTAATAGGTCGTTGTAAATCAAATGAGGCAAATCTGCCCATAGGATAAGCAACACGGCAAAAATGGCCAGCATGATTTTTTCGCCGCGGTTCATCGCCCCCAATTCTTTCAGCTTGTCTTTGGCAAACTGAGAAGCATTCGGGGTTTCCTTGATTTCAGGCGGGAAGAAGAAATACAGCACCAGCGGCATCAGGAACATGGCTACCAGGCCGGGCACAAGCATGGCAATGGCCCAAGTGCCCCAGCTCAGGTGGATTTTGGTGTTGGTGGCTTTGGCAACCAGACTCACGATCAGCGGGTTGGGTGCGGTGGCGGTGATGAACATGGCGGAGGTAATTGGATTGCTGTGGTAGTTGACCAAGGCCAAGTATTTGCCGATGCGGCTTTGTGTGCCTTTTTCCGGGTCGGAATCGAAGCTGCCCGCAATGGATTTCATAATCGGGTGGATGATGCCGCCGCCGCGCGCGGTGTTACTGGGCGTTACCGGGGCGAGAATCAGCTCGGAAATGGCCAAGCTGTAGCCGATGCCTAGGGTTTTCTTGCCGAATAAGGAGATAAAGTAGTAGCCGATACGCGCGCCCAAGCCGGTTTTCAAGATGCCGCGCGAAATCATAATGGAAATACCGATGAGCCAAATCAGCGGGTCGCCGAAGGAACTCAGCGCGTCTTTAATGGCCACGACTTCAGGCTTGTCAATCGGCTTGCCTTCTGCATTCAGTTCGGGCACGGTTACTTGGGTAATGGCCACCAGCATAATGGCGAGAATCGACAGTGCGCCGATGGGCATGGCTTTGCCGATAATGGCGGCAATCACGCCCACAAACAGCGCCAACAGATGCCAGGCATTGGGGGTAACGCCCTGCGGCACGGGAATGACAAACCAAATCAACAGCGTCAGCACAACGGCCACCGCCATCGGTATGGGTTTAAACCCAAGTTTGTTGTCCATTTCCTACTCCTTAATTCAAGTTGATGAAAGTACTGCAACCAATGAATTGTCTAGCGCATTTTAGCAGTTTTTTACGCGAACAGAAGGAATTTACTTTTCTAGGATTTTTCGTAAATACAATGAATTGTTGAAATGAAACGAATGCGCTGGCCTCGAGGCGGCGCAAAATGGCAAAGGCTACCTGAAAACCGGTGGGGATTTTCAGGTAGCCTTAATTCGAAGGGGGGTGGCTGTTATAGCTGCTCTTTTTTCACGGCAGCCAGGGCGCGGGCGAGGTTGTAGGTCAGTACGTCGTCCACCAAGCGGGGCACTTCGTCTAAGAAGGCCTGCTGCATATTCTGTACCATCAGCGCGGTTTGCCGCTGAAGCGCGGTTTTCACCATGCCGGATACGGCATCGGCCAGATGCGGGCGCAGTTTCTCGGCCAGGCGTTCGAGCAGGACTTGCTCGCTCAGGCAGAGGATTTTGTGTTGCAGATTGCCGGGCAGGGCATAGGCATTGAGCAGCACCACTTTCTCGGCAGCAGCGGCCAGCGCGGCGGTGCCGGGCTCGGCTTGGGCATCGTATTCGGGCTGTGCGGCCGCCTCGGCGGCGGCTTCGATTTGTTCGGCCACGTCTTGATTGGGCGTTACCGTGGGCTGTGCGCCGCCCAGCCATACGGTGGCCTGCTCGAGAACGGGCTCGTCGCGGCCGACGCGCAGGGAGTTTTGGGCGGCCAGCCAGTCTTCTTGAAACAGGATTTGCGGATTATTCAACTCGGCTTCGGAACTGGCGGTTTGCAGGTTGTGCTGTTGCTGCCAATGCTGGAGATAGGCTTGATAGGCCTGTTTTTGTTCGTCCAGGCTCAGGCGGCGGTGGCGGCTGCCGCTGAGCGCGCTGGGGCGCGTGCCGGTGTTGGCGGGTTGTGCGGTAGGTTCGGTCACGGGTGCGGGTGCGGGGGTGTGAAGCGGTGCGGTGCGGGGTTCGGCAATAGGCGCGGCGGCCGGGGCAGGCGTTGGGTTGGCCTCGGCCACCAAGGTATCGTATAGGAGGGCAGCCGAAGGGTGGCGGTTGGATTGGGCGGCAGGCGGTTGTTGTGCCTGTTTGGCCAGATGGCGGCGTTTTTGTTGCAGGCGTTCCAGGCCTTTTTCCCAATCTTCGGCGTCTGATGCGGTGGATTGCGGGGCAGGGGTGTCATCGTTGAGGGTGAAAACCAGATTATCTTGCGCTTGGGTCATGGTGGTTTTTCCGAGGAGGGGTTTGCTTGGTATAGTGAATTAACAAAAACCAGTACAGCGTTGCTTCGCCTTGCCGTACTATTTGTACTGTCTGCGGCTCGCCGCCTTGTCCTGATTTTTGTTAATTCACTATATTGACTGTTTCAGGTAGCCTTTCATTGCTCGCCGTGAGGCTACCTGAAAACATAACAGACGATATTATTTCATAAAATATGCTTCTGTGGGTGGCGGCTGTCCAAGCGCCGGGCTTGAGCTTATAATCCGCCCCGTTGCCCGGCAGCGTGGCTTGGGGCAGAAAGGAAGAAGGTTATGGAAGAAATCAATCAGAGAATCAGCTATTTGGAAGAAAGCTGCGAGGCTTTGCGTGTGCAAAACCTGGTGTTGGGCAGCGCGCTGAAAAGCTTGCTGCGCAGCTTGCCGCCGGATATGGCGCAAGATGTGTTGGAGGCAGTGCGTGCGGGGTTTGACGATGAATTGGCGCGGCTGGAATATGCCGACAGCGCACAAAGCGAGCTGTTCCACGATGCAACTTATGCCTTTTTCGGCGAGAAGAATTACTGACTAAATCAGATGCCACGAATCAGAGTTTCATCGCGATAAGGCGGCTGGCCGCAGATAGTACAGTCGAGCCAATGCAGTATCGGTTTAAATTTCGTTTGCTAAAACACAGGAGAAAACCATGCACACACTTTGCAAACTGCCCTTTTTCGGCGTGGCGGAAGTGAGCGGCGCGGATGCTGCCGAATTTCTGCACAGCCAGCTTTCCAACCATATTTTGGATTTACAACCGGGCGAGGCTTGTTTCGCCACCTACAATTCGCCGCGCGGGCGGGTGCTGGCCAATATGCTGGTGCTGCGCCGTGCCGACCGTTTCCTGCTGGTGATGGCGGCAGATTTGCTGGAAGCCACGATAAAGCGGCTGCGGATGTTTGTGCTGCGCAGCAAAACGGTGTTCCACACCGATAGCGCCTGGCAGGTGTACGGCCAAAGCGGTGCGGATACGGGCACCGATGCCGCCGCGCTCAAGTTTGCCGCCGAAGAAGATGATAACGGTCTGATTACGCTGGCTTTGGCCGGCGGCAACTGCATCTTGCTCAGCTCCGTGCCGCTGCCCGATGCCGACTGCCCTGCCGCTGCCGAAGCCTGGCAGGCCGCCGAAATTTTGCAGGGGCGGCCGTGGATTTCGCAGCCCACTGTGGAAAGCTGTGTGGCGCAAATGCTGAATCAGCACCTGCTCGGCGGCGTACATTTCAAAAAAGGCTGCTATCCGGGGCAGGAAATCATTGCCCGCGCGCAATATCGCGGCCAAGTGCGGCGCGGCATGGCGGTGTGCCGCAGCGCCCAGCCGGTAGCCGTGGGCAGCAAGGTGGAAGCCGATGGCGAGGAAGTGGGCATTGTGATCAACAGCGCGGCACACGACGGGGCTTTTGTGTTGCTGGCGGTGATCAAACACGGCGCGGCAGGCAAGGCCTTGCAGGCCGGCGGGCAGGCTTTGCAAACGCTGAAGCTGTTGTTTGAAACGGAAGCGGATGAATGAGATAGCCGCCTGCCGGATGAAAACGTAATAAAAAACAGGTTACCTGAAAAATTTCAGGTAGCCTGTTGTGTTGCCGGGGCGGGAGATCAGTTGTCGGTTTTGCTTGCGCCGAATGCGCCGCTGTACTCGCCGGCTTTATGATAAGTGCCGCTCAATTCTTCGGCATTCGGGCCGTTGAATTGACCGGTAAATATTGCGCCGGAGGTACTGCGGCCATTAAAGCTGGCTCCGGCTAACTGCCCATTATCCAATGCAATAGAGGACTTTCCATTCGGCGTAATGGTGCCATTGATTTTGTGGTTGGCAAAATCTACATCAAAACGGGCACTTCCTGAAACCAAGCCGTTACTGGGGTCGGTTGTGTCGGCGTGAACGGCATAGCCTTCATAGCTGGCTGTTCCGCTGGGCAGATCGCGCGCCAATGTGCCGTAACCTTGCGCCACCATATAGCCATTGGTGGTATTGCTGTCGTGCACATAGCCGAATCGGGTATGAAGGAGGGTGTTGTTTACCAGCCGCTTCCCGCCGGTGTCAATTGGAATGATGGTTTGGACAGGTGTGCCTTCGGGAACAATCTGGATGGTTTTGCCTTCCACTGTAATGGTGTTGATATTGTCTCCGCTAAAGTGAGCTGCTTCAGCGGTTATAAATCGATAACTGTTTGGATCGATTTTGAGTATGCTGCCGGTACGCAGGGCAGTAGTCGGGCGGGGAGGCGTATTCGGGGTGTTCGGATTATTGTCGCCCGGGAATGAGTGGCCGCCGCTGCCGCAGGCGGCGAGGCCGAGGGTGATGAGGCTGAGGGTAAGTAGGCGTGTTTTCATTTTCTGCTCCTTTTGTGGGAATAATACAGTGGATTAACAGAAATCAGGACAAGGCGGCGAGCCGCAGACGGTACAGATAGTACGGCAAGGCGAGCCAACGCTGTGCTGGTTTTTGTTAATTCTCTATAAATGAGGCCGGCCGATGGGTTTGCATGAGTCGGCAGTATGTAAAGCTGTGTAATTGTAACACGGCTGTTGCCGGAGCGGGCGCGGCATTAAGGGCTTGGCGTGCTCATCAGGCGCAGGGCTTTCAGGTAGCCTTGCTGGCTGGCGGCGAGGCCGATGAATTCGCCGTTGGCGGCGTAGATGCGCAGGGGGGTGTTTTCTGGCAGCTCTGGCGGGGCAACAGGGGTTTGGCCGAAGCGCAGGGCGCGGATGGTTTGCTCACTGGCAGTGTGCTGCGGCAGATGTTGCACCAGGGCATCGCAGGGCAGCAGCAAGGCGTCGCGCTGCTCTTCGGTGAGCGTGGCAAGGCTTTCGATGCTGTGGCTGTGTTCGATTTGGAAGCCGGCGGTGGCGGTACGGCGCAGGGCGGTGAGGTGGGCCAGGGTGTGGGCACTTTTGGCAATATCTTCGGCGAGGGTGCGGATGTAGGTGCCTTTGCTGCATTGCACGCTGATTTGGGCTTCGGGGTATTGGAAGCGGAGGATTTGGATGTCGTGGATATGGATGCTGCGGGGCTGGCGTTGGATGTCGATGCCTTGGCGGGCGTATTGGTAGAGGGGTTTGCCTTGGTGCTTGAGGGCGGAATACATGGGGGGCAGCTGCTGTTGTGCGCCGAGGTGCTGCTGGCAGGCTACCTGAAAATCGGTTTGGCTGATTTCGGCGTGGCTGGTGGCGGTGATGCTGCCTTCGGCATCGCCGGTGTCGGTGGCTTGGCCGAGGCGGAGGGTGGCGATGTAGGCTTTGTCGGCATCGAGCAGGTATTGGGCGAATTTGGTGGCTTGGCCGAAGCAGACGGGGAGCAGGCCGGTGGCCAGCGGATCGAGCACGCCGGTGTGGCCGGCTTTTTCGGCACGGTAGAGGCGGCGGGCTTGCTGGAGGGCGCTGTTGCTGGAGAGGCCGGTGGCTTTGTCGAGCAGGAGGACGCCGTCGAGGGGGCGTTTTTGAGGTTTCATGGCGTGGATTATTGATTGATTATTTGGTGGTTTATTTTTCAGGTAGCCTTTCTGCGGGGGAAGGCTACCTGAAAATATTGGGGCGGGTTACTCGGCGAGCAATTGGTCGGTCAGGCGGTACACTTCGGCGAAGTTGGGCTCGCCCACATAGGTTTTGACGATGCGGCCGTTTTTGTCCACCAGAAAGGAGGTGGGGGCGGCGATGACTTGGTAGGCCTGCTGGGTATGGCCTTGTGCGTCGTGGAGCACGGTGAAGGGCAGGCGGTGGGTTTGGGCGTAGGTTTGCACCACGGGCAGGGGGTCTCTGGGCACGGGGATGGATATGGCGATGATTTGGAAGTTTTTGCCTTGGTAGTCTTGGTGCATCCGGATGAGTTTGGGCATTTCGGTTGCGCAGGCTGGGCAGGAGGGAAACCAGAAGTTGATGAGGGTAACTTTGCCTTGCAGGGTGATGTGGTTCACGGTTTGGCCTTGCAGGTTTGGCAGGGCGAAGGCGGGGGCGCTTTGGCGTTTGGGGGCGAACAGGATGTAGCCGGCGGCGGCGAGCACGGCCAGCAGGAGGAGGGCGCCGAGGTATTTTTTCATGGGGCGGGTTCTGCGGGGTTGGATGGGATATGGGCGGCAATGGCTTGCTGCAGTTCTGTGGGGAAGCGGATGGCGCGGCCGGTGGTTTGGTCGATGAGCATGAAGCTGACGCGGGCTTCGGCGAGGATGCGCGGGCTGCCGGTTTTGCGGATGGTTTGGCTGATCACGGCTTGGCGTGCACCGGTTTGGGCAAAGGCGGTTTCAATATCGAGCCGGTCGCCGAGGAGGGCGGCGCGGCGGTAGTGGATGTCGATGTGGACGATGGCCATACCGTAGCGGCTGTTGCGGAAGAATTCGGCCAGCCCGTTGTGGTCGAAATAGTCCCAGCGGGCTTCTTCGAGGAATTCGAGATAGCGGGCGTTGTTGACGTGGCGGTATACGTCGAGGTGGTAGCCGCGTACGGTGAGGTGGGTGTGGTGTGGCATGGCGGGGATGGAAATGGCCGGCGTGCGGGCTGCCAGCCGTTGGTTTTACAGGGGTTGGAAGGGTTCGCGTTCGACTTCGCGGGCGGACAAATCGCAGAGGATGGGAGAGAGCTGGATGTCGAACCATTCGGCAAAGATGTCGGGGTGCAAATCGGGCCATTGGCTTTCGTCTTCGCACCAGTCGGCCAGCTCGGCGGCGAAAATGGTGTCGATTTGGGGTTTGATTTCCGCCCACACTTCTCCGCCGTCATCGCAGGGGTTGGTGAGGTAGGCGTTGGCGTTGTTTTGCAGGTCTTCGAGGGTGAGGTCGCCGAGTTCGGCGCCGGGCAGGGCGGTGAGCCAGTTCCAAAACGGCTGTAGCGGCACCAGCCGGAATACGCTGCGGTTGATTTCGTACATGATGCGCTCCTTTGATGAGGCGGTGGGGGAAGGGTTTCAGGTAGCCTTTGTTTTTCAGGTAGCCTTTGCTGCTTGCGGAAAGGCTACCTGAAAATCGGAAGGGCGGCAATTTTAGCGGCTGAGGATTTCTTCGTGGATGGTATTGGGGGCGGGGCGGCTGTTGTTTTCTTGGCCTGCAGGGTCGGCTGGTTCGGTGTTGGCCGGGGCAGGAGCTTCAGCGGGGGCGGCGGTGGCCGGTTCGGCGGCAGGTTGCCCGGTGGCGGCTGAGGTTGCGGATTCGCTGCCGGTGTTGCCGCCGCCTTCTTCAAAGCTGGGCACGTAGTCGTCTTCGCTGCCGGGCAGGGTGGTGCCGGTTTGTTTGGCGCGGGCGGACATGTAGGCATCGCGGATGAAGGCGTAGCGGTCGAGTGCGACTTGGTTGACGCCGTCGGTGAGTTCGAGCAGGTTGGCGCGGGTGTCGAGGGCTTTCACGCCGGTGGCGGCCCAGTAACCGGCGCCGTTACCGAGGGCGAATTTTTCGGGGGAGTAAACGCTGACGATGGTGTTGCCCAAGGCATCGCGCACGGTGCTGGGGCCGAGCAGGGGGTAGACGAAGTAGTTGCTGTTTTTCCAGCCCCAGCTGGCGAAGGTGTCGCCGAGGGTGTTTTTGTTGTTGGGCATTTGGGCGGCTCCGGCGATGTCGATAAGGCCGCCGAAGCCGAAGGTGGTGTTGATGCCCACGCGCACAAGGTCGGTGCTGGCTTTGGAAATGTTGAGCCGCAACAGGTTGCTGCCCACGCTCACGATGTCGCGCAGGTTGTTGAAAAAGTTGCCGATGCCGCTGCGCACGGGTTTGGGGGTAACGGTGCGGTAGCCGCGTGCGGCGGGGGCGAGGAAATAGCGGTCGATGCGGTCGTTCACGCCGAACATGAAGCGGTTGTAGCCTTCATAGGGATCGTAGGCGACGCCTTCGGCCAGGGCATTGCCGGACAGGCCGATGGTGAGCAGGGTGAGGGTGAGCAGTTTTTTCATGATGTTATCCAGCCGCCTACTTCATACAGTTCGGCTAAAGCGGCCACACCGGCGGGCAGGCCGCGAAATACCCAGGCGGCTTCGGGGCGGCTGCGTTTGGCGGCGGCCATGAGGGAAATGCAGACGGAATCGGCTTGGTTTACGCCGGAGAAATCGATTGCGGGGGCGGGGCTGTTTTTCAGGTAGCCCAATTGTTGGCAATAGGCGCGAAACAGCGGGGCGGTTACCGTGGAAACGGTTACTTCCCCACTGAGGTACACGGTTTCATCGCGGCATTCGCTGTGCATGGGTTCAGCTGCCATTTTTGCTGCGCAGCTCTTGAATCAGGCCGTCGATGCCTTTTTGCGCGATGGTGTTGTTGAATTGGCTGCGGTACACGGTTACCAGGCTGGCGCCTTCTACGGCTACGTTATACACGCGGTATTTGCCGCCGCTTTGGTACATGGTGTAATCCATGGTTACCGGTTTGCCGCCGGCGGGGGTGATGTCGGCGGTGACGATAACGCTGTTGCCGCGCTGAACGGCATTTTCGCGGATAACCACGTTGGCGTTGCGGTATTGCAGCATGGTGCCGGCATAGGTGCGGATGAGCAGGGTTTTAAACTGCTCGGTGAGCGCGGCTTTCTGCGCCGGGGTAGCGTTGCGCCAGTTGGCGCCCACGGCCAGCTCGGTCATGCGGGTGAAGTCGAAATAGGGGATGGCGTAGTTTTCGGCCTGACGGCGAACTTGCACATCGTTGTTGTTTTTGGCGTTTTTCAAGATGTTCAGCACTTGGGTGCTGTTCTGTTTGAGTTGTGCCACGGCCTGCTGCGGCGTGGCGAAGGCCAGGCCGATGCTCATGATGCCAATGCTCAGGGCGGCGGTGAATGCGGATTTTTTCATTGGTGTTTCCTTTCCGGTTGAAAAATGAAAATGTTGCGGTGTGTTTATTGCGTTGTGCCGTTTTTTTCTACGGTGTTGGTCATGAATTTGCCGATCAGCTGCTCCAGCACGAGGGCGGAGCTGGTGATTTCGATGGTATCACCGTTTTTCAGTTCGGTTTCCTCCGCGCCCTGCTGCAGGCCGATGTATTGCTCGCCCAACAAGCCGGAAGTGAGGATTTCGGCGGAAACGTCGGTGCTAAAGCGGTATTGGCTGTCGATATCCAGGCTGACTTTGGCACGGTAGGTTTTCGGGTCGAGCTGGATGGAGGATACCCTGCCCACCACCACGCCGGAAGCCTTCACCGGGGCTTTTACCTTCAAGCCGCCGATGTCGGTAAAGCTGGCGGAAACAGTGTAGGACGAATGGCGGGAAACCGTTTGCCCGCCAGCCACGCGCAGCGATAAAAATACCACAGCGGCAATGCCCAAGGCCACAAAAACGCCGACCCAAAGTTCTAAAGTGCTTCTTTTCATAATCCGGTTATCCGATAAACATGATGGCGGTTAAAACAAAATCCAAGGCCAAAACGGTGAGCGCGCTGCTCACCACGGTGCGGGTGCTGGCACGCAGGATGCCTTCCGGCGTACTACGGCAGTGGAATCCCTGATACACGGCAATCAGCGAAATGGCCACGCCGAACACCACCGATTTAATCAGTCCGTTCACCACATCGTAGCCCACATCGATATTCGCCTGCATCTGCGACCAGAAAATGCCGCCGTCCAAGCCCAGATAGCGCACGCCGATAAGATAGGCGCCGTAAATGCCGGCCACGTTGCAGATGGAAGCCAGCAGCGGCATGGAAATCACACCTGCCCAAAAGCGCGGCACCACCACGCGGGCAACGGGATCGACCGCCATCACCTTCATCGCCTCCAGCTGCTCGGTGGTTTTCATCAGGCCGATTTCGCTGGTCATCGCGCCGCCCGCGCTGCTGGCAAACAGAATACCGGCCAGCACCGGCCCCAGTTCGCGCAACAGCGATGCGGCCACCATATAGCCCAAAATATCGGCCGATTTGAATTTGGCCAGCTGCGTGTAGCCCTGCAAACCCAATACCATGCCCACAAACAGCCCGGACACGGCAATGATGATGATGGAGAGCACGCCGGTGAAATACATTTGGCGGATGCCCAGCCGCAGGCGCGGCAGCAGCGTGCCGGAGCGTGCCAGCACGGCAAACAGGAATAGGGTGGTTTTGCCCAGTTCCTGCAGGAAATCCAGCGTTTTCGCGCCTAGGGTTCGGAAAAAATTCATATTGGTTTTGCCGTGGTGCGGTTTCAGGTAGCCTGATTATACGGAAACGGCGTGTTGCAAGGCTTCTTCTATGCTTTCTTCGTGATCAACGGCATAAGTCAGGAAACCGGCGGTTTTTGGAATTTGCGCGAATACGTCGCTGCCAGCAAATTCGCGCACCGTTTCGCGGCACATGGCGCGGAATTCACCAATCAGGGCAAACCATTCGTCAATGTTGCCGCCGTCTATTTGTCCGTGGATATGATCGATTTCGTCTTCTTCTATAAAGGTAAAGGTGTCGAAACATTGATACTGCCAGTTGCCGGTATTGTAGCGGTATTCGCGTATGTCTTCTTCCGAACTGTAGTATTCGGGAAATTCGGCCCGGCTGCGGCTTAGGCCTTCTTGGAAGAATTCTTCGCTGTTCAGGCACAGACTGACTTGTCCGTATTCGGTATTGCAGTCGTAGGCGAAAGCATAAAAAGTTTCGCTGGGGTGTTCGGCTAGGAAGGCGGCAGTTTTTTCGCAGGTAAATTGCAGTAGCTGCCGTTGGATTTTGGTTTTTTCTTCCGCATTCCATTTATTCCAGATCATGTTCGCTCCTTAATAATTGTGTTGCAGTAGGGTTTGCCGTATATCGCGTTCGGCTGGATAGCGGAAGGCGACCGGGCCGTTGGGCAGGCCGTTGATGAATTGGGTAATCCACGGCGAATCGAGGCTGCGCATTTCTTCCGGGCTACCTGAAAACAGGATTTCGCCGTGGGCAAGGAAAATCACTTGGTCGGCAATCTGCAGCGAGTGCGGCACGTCGTGTGTAACCATCATGCTGGTGGAGCGCAGGGCGCGGTTGATTTTGCTGATTAAGTCGGCAATCACGCCCAGCGAAATCGGGTCGAGGCCGGTAAATGGCTCGTCATACAGCATCAGCGCGGGGTCGAGAGCAATGGTGCGCGCTAGGGCGACACGGCGGGACATGCCGCCGGATAGCTCGTCCGGCATCAGGTTTTCTGTGCCGTGCAGGCCGACGGCACTGAGTTTCAGGCGCACCAAATCGCGGATGATTTCTTCGGGCAGGTCGGTTTGCTCGCGCAGCGGGAAAGCCACGTTTTCATATACGGATAAATCGGTAAACAGTGCGCCGAATTGGAACAGTACGCCCATATTGCGCCGATGTTGGTGCAACTCTTTTACGTTGAATGCGGCAAGGTCACGGCCGTTAATCAGCACGCGGCCGGAAGTGGGTGCAATTTGGCCGGTAATCAGGCGCAGCAGGGTGGTTTTGCCGCTACCGGAACCACCCATCACGGCGGCAAACGTGCCTTGGGCTACCTGAAAACTAACGTTGTTCAGGATAGGGCGTTCGCCGTAGGCAAAGGCGACGTTTTGCATTTCGATGAAGGGTGTGGCCATGGGCGGCAGTGGTTGGGTTTACATACAAGGGTGTCGATTATAGGGAAAAAGCACACTGGGCTCAATGATTTTACTGGGGGTGTAGTTGAGTGCCGATTGGAAGTGTTGTAGATTTTTTCAGGTAGCCTTTAGGTTTCAAAAAGTAATTTTGCATCATTGAGATAGGCTGGAGTGAAGGCTACCTGAAAATTTTAAGGCTGCTGCACGAGGGTCGGATTTTCAGGTAGCCTTTGTGCCTGATAGTGTGCGGCTATGATGGCGCGCGGTGGTGTTGCCAGTGTTCGGCCATATCGAGGGCGGTTTGGATAGCAGTGAGCAGGCTGCCGTGGTCGGCACGGCCGGTACCGGCTAGGTCGAGGGCGGTGCCGTGATCGACTGAGGTACGGATGAAGGGCAGGCCGAGGGTGATATTCACGCCTTGGCCGAAGGAGGCATATTTGAGTACGGGCAGGCCTTGGTCGTGATACATGGCGAGCACGGCGTCGGCATCTTTGAGCAGGAAAGGCTGGAATAGGGTGTCAGCGGGATAGGGGCCGCGTACGTCGAGGCCTTGGTTGCGCAGGGATTGTAATTCGGGCTCAATGATTTGAATCTCTTCCCAGCCGAGATGACCTTGTTCGCCGGCATGGGGGTTGAGTCCGGCCACGAGGATGGTGGGTTTGGCGATGCCGAATTTGGTTTGCAGGTCGGTGTGTAAAATGTGCAACACGGAGTGCAACAGCGGGCGGGTGATGGCGGCGGGAATGTCTTTGAGGGGGAGGTGGGTGGTGGCAAGGGCAACGCGTAGGCCGTTACCGGCCAGCATCATGACGACTTGTTTGGTATGGCTGATGGCGGCGAGGTATTCGGTGTGGCCGCTGAAGGGGATGCCGGCATCGTTGATGATGCCTTTGTGCAACGGGGCGGTTACCATGCCGGCAAATTCGCCTTGGCAGATGCCGCTATAGGCGCGATCAAGTAGGGAGAGCACGTAACGGGCGTTGGCAGAGTTGAGCTGACCGGTGTGGCAGGGGGTTGTGAGGGGAATGTGCAAAACTTCCAGTGTGCCGGGGGCAGGCGGATGGTTGGGATGGTAATCGGCAAGGGGGGTGTTGTAGCCGAGTTGCTGGGCGCGCTCGGCGAGGAGTTGTTTGTCGGCTAAGACAACGCAGCGGCAGGGCAGAGTTTGCCGGGCTAAAGTAAGGCAGATATCGGTGCCTATGCCGGCAGGTTCGCCGGAGGTGATGGCTAGGATAGGGGTGGCGGGCATGGTGAGGCTACCTGAAAAATAAAGATGGTAGGATTATAGCAGTTGGTGGCTAAGCTGATTTTTGATGGCGGATAATGCTTGTGTGCTAAATGAGGGTGTTAGTCAGGATAATTTATTGAGCAAAATAAAAGGATGCTACCTGAAGTAGCATCCTGAGATTTGGCTGGCCGTTAATTATTCGTCAGCGCCAGTGTAGGGGCGCACGTTAACGGTTTTACGGTTGTGTACGCCTTTTACGGTAAATTCTACGTAGCCGTCCACTTTGGCAAACAGAGTATGGTCTTTACCCATACCTACGTTGTTGCCTGCATGAAACTTGGTGCCACGCTGGCGAACGATGATGGAACCGGCAGGAATCAGCTCGTTGCCGTAGGCTTTCACGCCCAGGCGTTTGGCTTCTGAATCGCGGCCGTTGCGGGTACTGCCGCCTGCTTTTTTACTTGCCATGTTTGATACTCCTGAATTAGGTTAAAAACTTAGGCGATGGCCACGATTTCAATTTGGGTGAAATTTTGGCGATGGCCTTGGCGTTTTTGGTAGTGTTTACGGCGGC
>ERZ773008.806-NODE-806-length-22760-cov-4.529443_pt1 | contig 22760 bp, 21 predicted proteins | sample MGYA00580664_ERZ773008 | MGnify/ENA primary metagenome ERZ773008 (study PRJEB29015, sample SAMEA2738016) | human oral metagenome | biome: human oral; feature: human-associated habitat; material: dental | place: China | collected 2048 ... | reverse complement strand
TTCTGAGAACCTATTCACGGCCCGCCTGCGCGGCGAGCCTGCGCGACGAATGAGGCAGCGCCTTCAGGTCGGATTCGCCTGAAGAAAGACATCAGAAACAGGAGCAAATTCAAGGGGGAGAAAGCACCATCTCGCGCAGGTTCCACTGGGACCTCTTGCTATGAATAGCGGAGCGAAATAACGCTTTCACCCAGCTTTCTCCCGCATCCGGTTCAGCCTATGGGCTGGCCGCAGGCGCGCGGCCCAGCGCCTGGCGCGCCAGGGCGATGTATTCATGCACGGGCACTTCTTCGGCGCGGCGCTGCACGTCGAACGCGCCGGCAAAGCCGCGCTCTTGCAGCCAGCGGCCCAGGGTGTGGCGCAGCAGCTTGCGGCGCTGGCTGAAGGCCACTTGCACCAGCTCGGAAAAACCGGCCAGCGGCAAATCAGCGGGCGCGGGCAGGGGCAGCATGCGCACGACGGCTGATTCCACCTTGGGCGGCGGGCTGAAGGCTTCGGGCGGCACGTGCAGCACGCTTTCCATCGCGTAGCGCCATTGCAGCATGACGGACAGCCGCCCATAGCTGGCCGTGGCGGGCGCGGCCACCATGCGGTCCACCACTTCTTTTTGCAGCATGAAGTGCTGGTCTTCAATGACGGGCGCGAAGGGCAGCAGGTGAAAGAGGATGGGCGTGGAGATGTTGTAGGGCAGGTTGCCGCACACGCGCAGTTTGGCTGGGGCGGGCGTTTCGGCAGGGGCTTGCGCGGCCAGATCGCGCGCCAGTTGCGCGAAGTCCACCTTCAGCACATCCGACTCGATGACATGCAAATGGGGCTGGCCGCGAAGGCGCGCAGCCAGATCGCGGTCCAGCTCGATGATGGTCAGCCGCCCCAGGCGCTGAAGCAGCGGCTGGGTGAGCGCGGCCAGGCCGGGGCCGATTTCCACCACGGCCTGCCCCGGGCAGGGGGCGATGGCGCGGACGATGGCGTCAATCACGGCTTCGTCGCTCAAAAAATGCTGGCCGAAGCGTTTGCGGGGAATGTGTTTCATGGCGTGGCCCCGTTGCCGCAAGGGGCGCTGAAAAAAGCGGGGCATCATAGATGCCATGAAAACAGGCGCTTTCTCCCTTGCTTTTTCTTTGTTGCTGCCTGCCGTGGCATGGGCGCATGGCGTTCATGACGGCGCGGCGCACTGGCCGCACGCCGTGCAGGTGGCCCAGGCCGCGCCGGCAGCGCTGCCTTCGCTGGGCGATGCGGGCGAGATGACGCCGCTGCAAGAGCGCAAGCTGGGCGACCGCATCGCGCGCGAGATGTTTCGCGACCCTTCCTTTTTTGACGATCCGGTGCTCACCCAGTGGGTGGACGGCATCTGGCAGCCTTTGCGCGCCGCCGCCCGCCAGCGCGGCGACATGCCGCCAGAGCTGGACGAAGCCTACGCCTGGCGCGTGCTGCTGGGGCGCGAGGGCGAAATCAACGCCTTTGCCGTACCCGGCGGCTACTTCGGCCTGTATCTGGGCATGATTGGCGTGGTGGACTCGCGCGACGAGCTGGCCTCCGTCATGGCGCACGAAATGGCGCACGTCACCCAGCGCCACATCTCGCGCATGACCAGCCGCCAGGCGCGCCAGGCGCCCTTGCTGCTGGCCAGCCTCATCCTGGGCGCGCTGGCGGCGGGCAGCAACCCGCAGGCGGGCGCGGCCCTCATCACCGGCGGGCAGGCCGCCGCCTTGCAGCAGCAGCTCAATTACTCGCGTGACATGGAGCGCGAGGCCGACCGCATCGGCCACGGCATCTACCAGCAGGCCGGTTTTTCGGCGCAAGGCATGGCCAGCATGTTTGAAAAGCTGCAAAACGCCACGCGCCTGAGCGACCGGGGCGACTGGCCCTGGCTGCGCAGCCACCCGCTCACGGCCGAGCGCATCTCCGAAGCGCGCTTGCGCGCCCCGCGCGAAGCGGGCAAAGCCAGCGCCGAGCCTGATCTGGCGCAAGCGCAAATTTCCGCTCGCGCCCGCGTGCTCTCGCGCCCCGGCGTGGACAAGCTGCGCGACTGGGCCAAGGCGCCGCAAGGCACGGGCGAGCGCGGCCTGCCGCTTCAGCGGCGCGTCGCCTCCCTTTACGCCGCCGCGCTGGCGCAAGCCGAGCTGCGCCACCTGGGCCAGGCGCAAGCGCTGGCTGCCCAGCTGCCCGCGCTGGTGCAAAGCCAGCCCGCCGCTGCGCGCCAGGCCCGCCTGCTGCAAGCCGATCTGGCCCTGCGCGCCAAGGACTACGCCCAAGTCAAAACCCTGCTGCAAGCGCACGTGCCCGAAGGCGCCGAAGGCCGCCCCGAGCAGCTTTTTCTGGCGCAGGCCGAAACGGCCAGCGGCCAGGCGCAGCAAGCCGCCGAACGGCTGCAACGCTGGGTCAGCCTGCACGCCGATGACGGCACGGCCTGGCAGCTGCTGGCCGCCGCCTGGCGCGAGCGCGGGCAGCCCCTGCACGCTTTGCGCGCCGAAGGGCAGGCGCAGCTGGCCTGGCAGGACCTGGCTGGCGCGGCCCAGCGCTTTCGCGCCGCGCAGGACTGGGTGCGCCAGCATCCGCAGGCCGACCATATCGAGGCGGCCATCGTGGACACCCGCTTGCGCGAAACCCAGCAGGCGCTCAAGGCGCAGCAGGAAGAAGAAAAGGAGTAGCCGCAACCAGCGGAGCAGGGGAAAGGAAAGCATGCCCCGAAGCTGGAATTCTCAATAAACCCTGGACATCAGCGTATTGATGCGGGGTGGATTCGTTCCTGTTCGGGAAGCGGGCGCTTCGCTGTTTCATCTCTTCTGGCACGCCGGGCAGAACCAGGTGGAACGCTGCCCTTGCGCGATGCGGCGGATGGGCGTGCCGCAGGCGCGGCAGGGCTGGCCTTCGCGGCCATAAACCGCCGCTTCCAGCTGAAAGTGGCCCGCATGGCCGTCAATGGCGGCAAAGTCGCGCAGGGTGCTGCCGCCTTGCTCCACGGCGCGCGCCAGCACCTGGCGGATGGCGGCATGCAGGCGGTCAGCGCGCGGGCGCGAGACGCGGCAAGCGGGCACGGCGGGGTGCAGGCCCGCGTGAAACAGCGCCTCGCTGGCGTAAATGTTGCCTACGCCCACCACCACGCCGCCCGCCAGCAGCACTTGCTTGATGGGCGCGCGGCGCTTTTTCAGGCGCTGATGGAAGGCGGCGGCGTCGAACGTCCCGTCCAGCGGCTCCATGCCCAGGCCGCCCAGCAGCTTGGCGGCCATGCCGGAGTTTTCGTCGGGCGCCCAGACAACGGCGCCAAAGCGGCGCGGGTCATGCAGGCGCAAAACGCCCTGGCTGGTCACGAGATCAAAGTGGTCATGCGGGCCGGGCGGCGGCGGCGCGGCCTGCCAGTCCAGGCTGCCCGACATGCCCAGATGCACCAGCAGCAGCCCGTCCGGCGCCAAGCGCAGCAGCAGGTATTTGCCGCGCCGCCCCACGCTGGCCACGGTGCGGCCCCGCAAGGCTTCGGGGGCGATGCCCAGCGGCCAGCGCAAGGGTTTGCCGGGCCGTGCGGCCTCGATGCGCGCGCCCGGCAGGCGGCAGGCAAGGCCGCGCCGCGTGACTTCAACTTCTGGCAGTTCGGGCATGACTTATTATGGGTTGATGCCCCTGAATCAGCCCTTGCGCCCGCCAGCGCGCCCGTCCTTGCGGCGCCCGATTTCCGCCGCCGCTTCTGCCCTTGCCTTGGCCTGTTTCGCGCTTTGCAGCGCGCCCGCTTCGGGGCAGGAGCCAAACGCCTCTTCGGCTGAAGAGCCGCCGCCCGCGCAGGCCGAAAAAACCGCGCCGCCGCAATCTGCCCTTACGGCCTCGCTGCTTTACAGGCTGCTGGTGGGCGAGCTGAGTTTTCAAAGCGGCGACGCGCGCACGGGGGTGAGCTTCATGTTCGACGCCGCCCGCCGCACGGGCGACGAAGCGGCCTACGAGCGCGCCACCGCCATGGCCCTGCAAGCGGGCGCTGGCACAGCGGCGCTGGAAGCCGTGGAGGCCTGGCTGCGCGCCCATCCCGATTCACCCGTGGCGCTGCGCTACCAGTTGCAGACCCTGCTGCTCATGGGCCGCGCCAGCGAAACCGCCGAACCCCTGCGCGCCATGCTGCCGCTGCTGGAAGACGAGGAGCGCGCTTCGCTCATCAACGCCCTGCCGGCCATTTATGGCCGCATGTCCGACAAACAAAAAGCGCTTGAAATCATCACGAAGGCGCTTTCCTCCGTGATTGACGAGCCGGGCGCCGCCGGCCCCGCCTGGGCCACCCTGGGCCGCATGCGCTTGCAGGCGGGCGATGCGGCAGGCGCGTTGCAAGCCGCGCAGGAAGGCGCGCGGCAGGCGCCCGATTCCGAATGGCCTGTCCGGCTGGCCTTGCACTTGTGGGTGAATGCCGGCATGGACGAGGCCCAGGCGCTGGCGCGCGGCTACCTGGAGCGCGAAAAGGCCGCGCCCGGCATGGGCGTGGCCTACGCCGCCGCCTTGCGCGAACTGGGGCAGGACATCGCCTCCCGCCAGTTCCTGGCCGACTGGGCGCAGCGCCACCCGCAAAGCGAGGAAAGCTGGCTGGCTCTGGGGCTGGCGCAGGCGGGCGTGCATCAGGACGAAGCCGCGCGCCAGTCGCTGCGGCGCTATCTGGAGCTGGCGCCTGAAAGCGAAGCCACCGAGCCGGAGCGCGCCAGCGCCTGCCTGGCCTTGTCGCAACTGGCCGAGCGCCAGGGCGACTACGCCCAGGCCGCGCAGTGGCTGGACAAGATCGAGCTGGACGAAGGCGAGGCCGCTGCCACCGTGCTCATCGCCCGCGCGCGCCTGCTGGCCCGCCAGGGGCGCATGAATGAAGCCGTCAGCCTCATCCGCCAGGCGCCGGAAGACGGCCCGCTTGACGCCCGCGCCAAAGTGCTGGCCGAAGGCAATCTGCTGCATAGCGAGGGACTGCCCCGCGCCGCGTTCGCCCTGCTGCGCTCGGCGCTTGACCAGGCGCCTGATGACCCTGACCTGCTTTACGAAACCGCCTTGGCCGCCGAGCAGTCGGGCGACATGGCGGAAACCGAGCGCCTGCTGCGCCGCCTCATCCAGCTGCGGCCCGAATCGGCTCCCGGCTACAACACGCTGGGCTATCTGCTGGCCGACCGCAAGCAGCGCCTGCCTGAAGCGCGCGAACTCATTGAAAAAGCCGTCAGCCTCGCTCCGCACGACCCCTTCATACAAGACAGCCTCGGCTGGATCGCCTTCCGCCAGGGGCGGCTGGACGAAGCGCGCCGCATTCTCGAAGACGCTTTCGAGCGCCAGCCCGAAGCCGAAATCGGCGCGCACCTGGGCGAGGCGCTCTGGGTGCAGGGCGAGCGTGAGCGGGCGCAGTCCATCTGGCGCGAAGCTCTGCGCATTGACCCCCGCAACCAGACGCTTGCGCAAACGCTCAAGCGCCTGGGCGTTCAGCCCGGCGCGCTGGGCAAAGCCGCTGCGCCATGACGTGCCGTTTGCCCGCCGCCGCGCTGGCCGCCGCCTTGTTCGCCGCCCTGGCGGGATGCGCCCATGCGCCCTCCGCTCCTGAACCGCCCGCCAGCCAGCCAGCGCAAGCCGGGCGCCGCTTCTGGCAAGGACGCCTCGCCCTGCAAGTGGAAAGCGAGCCGCCCCAGTCTTACGCAGCCAGTTTCACCCTCTCCGGTACGCCTGAGGCGGGCGAGCTGCACCTGACTTCTCCCGTCGGCAGCACCCTTGCTCTTATGCGCTGGCAGCCCGGCCAGGCCAGCTTGCAGCAAGGCGCGCAAACCGAAACCTACGCCAGCCTGCAAGACATGACGGCCCGCGCCACTGGCGCACCCCTGCCCGTGGCCGCCCTTTTCAGCTGGCTGCGCGGCCAGCCCCAAGCCAGCGCCGATTGGCATGCCGATCTCTCCCGCGTTGCCGAAGGACGCCTTTACGCCCGCCGGCTGCAACCGCTGCCCACGGCGCAGCTGAAGGTGGTTTTCGAGCCTTGAAAGCCTGATTCGCTATCAAAAAGAGAGTTGCCTGCGCCCATTCCACTAGGACTTGCGGCCGATTGGGGCATGAAACGGGCTGCGCATCGCCGGAGCGCGGAGCGATGCAGGGCGCGCAGGCATCGCTTGGAGCCATACGTGAAAAAGCCCATGCGCGCTTTTGCACGCATGGGCTTTCCAGAACCCGTTCAGAGCCTGGCCGTCAGGGGCCGCTTTTCGCACTCACGGACAGATTGCAGGCAGGTTCCCGGGGCAGGGACGGGCTTGTTTCTGGCTCACGACTTCTGGCTCATGACGCGCGCCATGTCCAGGCAGCGGTTGGAGTAGCCCCATTCGTTGTCGTACCAGGCAACGAGTTTGACGAAGGTGTCGTCCAGCGCGATGCCGGCGCCCGCATCGAAGATGGAGCTGTGCGCGTCGCCCCGGAAGTCGGTGGCGACGACTTTGTCTTCGGTGTAGCCGAGGATGCCTTTGAGCTTGCCTTCGCTTTGGGCTTTCATTTCGGCGCAGATGTCGGCATAGGAAGCGGGTTTTTCCAGCTCGACAGTGAGATCGACGACGGAGACGTCCGAGGTGGGCACGCGGAAGGACATGCCGGTGAGCTTGCCTTTGAGCGCGGGCAGCACAACGCCCACGGCCTTGGCCGCGCCGGTGCTGCTGGGGATGATGTTTTCCAGAATGCCCCGGCCGCCGCGCCAGTCTTTTTTGCTGGGGCCGTCCACGGTTTTTTGCGTGGCGGTGGCGGCGTGCACGGTGGTCATCAGGCCGCGTTTGATGCCCCATTTGTCTTGCAGCACCTTGGCCACGGGCGAGAGGCAGTTGGTGGTGCAGCTGGCGTTGCTGATGATGCGCTGGCCCGCGTAGGCGTCGCTATTGACGCCGTAGACGAACATGGGCGTGTCGTCTTTGGAAGGGGCGGACATCATGACTTTGCCAGCGCCGGCGTCCAGGTGCTTTTGCGCAGCTTCCTGGGTCAGGAACAGGCCGGTGGATTCGATGACGATTTGCGCGCCCACATCGCCCCATTTGAGGTCGGCGGGGTCTTTTTCGGCGCTGAGGCGGATTTTTTTGCCATTGACGATGAGCGTGTTGCCTTCGGCGCGCACGTCGGCGTCAAAGCGGCCTTGCACGCTGTCGTACTTGAGCATGTAGGCCAGGTAGTCAGGCTCGAGCAGGTCGTTGATGCCGACGATTTCGATGTCGGGGCAGCTTTTGACGGCCGCCCTGAACACCATGCGCCCGATGCGGCCAAAGCCGTTGATGCCGATTCTGATGGTCATTGCGTTCTCCTGAAATTGAAGCGTCGAAAAGGGAAGTTAGCGTTTTTTGAGCACGGCCAGCGCTTGCGCCGCCACGTTTTCGGGCGTGAAGCCAAAGTGCCTGAACAGCACGGGGGCGGGGGCGGATTCGCCAAAGGCGTCGATGCCGATGACGGCGCTGACGCCATATTTCCACCACGCGGCGGTGCTGGCCATTTCCACGGCCACGCGGGGTTTGCGCGGCAGCAGCACGGCGCGCTTGTAGGCGTCGCCCTGCTGGTCAAACGTGGTGGCGCTGGGCATGGAGACGACGCGGGCGGCCACTTTCCTTTGCGCCAGCAGCGCCTGCGCTTTCAGGGCCAGATCGACTTCCGAGCCGGTGGCAATCAGCACGATTTGCGCGGGCTTGTTCAGGCCCGCATCCGCCGGTTCGCTGAGCACGTAGGCGCCACGGCTGATGTTGCCCATGTCGCCTTTGGGCAGCGCGGGCAGGTTCTGGCGCGAGAGCAGCAGGGCGGTGGGCCGGTCTTTGTTCGTCAGCGCCGCAGCCCAGGCGATGGCGGTTTCCACGGCGTCGGCCGGGCGCCAGACATCCAGGTTGGGAATGAGGCGCAGGCTTGCGGCGTGCTCGATGCTTTGGTGCGTGGGGCCGTCTTCGCCCAGGCCGATGCTGTCGTGCGTGAACACGTGAATGACGCGCTGCTTCATGAGCGCGGCCATGCGGATGGCGTTGCGGCTGTAGTCGCTGAAGGTGAGGAAGGTGCCGCCGTAGGGGATGAAGCCGCCGTGCAGCGCCACGCCGTTCATGATGGCGGCCATGCCGAATTCGCGCACGCCGTAGTTGATGTGGCGGCCAATCTGGCCGTCTTTCGTTTTTTCGACTTCGCCCTGGGCGTTCATGCGCAGCGGCGCGGTGGCGGCCGTCTGGGTGAGGTTGGAGCCGGTGAGGTCGGCGCTGCCGCCCAGCAGCTCCGGCAGCGCGGCGGTCAAGGCTTGCAGCGCCTGCTGGCTGGCCTTGCGGCTGGCCACGGTTTCGGCCCTTTCGTGCGCGTGCATGGCCGCATCGACGGCCACTTGCTGGAAGCTGGCGGGCAGCTCGCCGGCCATGCGGCGGGTGAATTCGGCGGCCAGTTCGGGGTAAGCCTTGGCGTAGGCGGCAAGGGCGGCGTCCCACTGCGCTTCGGCTTTGGCGCCAATGGCTTTGGCGTCCCAGGCGGCATAGACCTCGTCCGGAATTTCAAAGGGGCCATGCTGCCAGCCCAGCGCCTGGCGTGTCAGCGCGATTTCGTCCGCGCCCAGCGGCTCGCCGTGCGCTTTGGAAGTGCCCTGCCGGTTGGGGCTGCCTTTGCCAATGTGCGTCTTGCAGATGATGAGCGTGGGCTGGCTGGCGCTTTTTTTGGCCTGGGCGATGGCCTTGTCGATGGCGGCGGCGTCATGCCCGTCCACCGGGCCGATCACGTTCCAGTGGTAGGCCTTGAAGCGCTCCGCCGTGTTGTCTGCAAACCAGGGGGCCACTTGCCCGTCGATGCTGATGCCGTTGTCGTCATACAGGGCGATGAGCTTGCCGAGCTTCCATGCGCCCGCCAGGCTGCATGCTTCGTGGCTGATGCCTTCCATCAGGCAGCCATCGCCCAGAAAGACGTAGGTGTGGTGGTCCACGATGGTGTGGCCTTCGCGGTTGAATTCGGCGGCCAGCAGCTTTTCGGCCAGCGCCATGCCCACGGCATTGGCCAGGCCCTGCCCCAGCGGGCCGGTGGTGGTTTCCACGCCGGGGGTGACGCCGTGCTCCGGGTGGCCCGGCGTTTTGCTGTGCAGCTGGCGGAAGTTTTTCAGCTCATGCAGCGGCAGGTCATAGCCCGTCAGGTGCAGCAGGGCATACAGCAGCATGGAAGCGTGCCCGTTGGAGAGCACGAAGCGGTCGCGCCCCGCCCATTGCGGATGGGCCGGGTTGTGGCGCAGGTGGCGGCTCCACAGCGCCACGGCCATGTCGGCCATGCCCATGGGCGCGCCGGGGTGGCCCGACTTGGCTTGTTGAACGGCGTCCATCGAAAGGGCGCGGATGGCGTTGGCCATGAGGGTCGGGTCTGCCATGAGATTCAGCTCCGCTAGCAAGGTGTGGGAAGTGAAAAGCTTCAAATTTTACAAAGCCGCCCCTTCCTCTCGCAGCTGCTGGCAGGCACTTTCAGCGCCCTGAATTCAGATGCCGAATTGGCCGCAAGCCCTTGTGTAGCGGGCGCTAGCCGCTATGGATAAAAGAGCGGAGCGCTGCCCGCCATCAGGCGAAACGGCGGAATGCACGAGGCTATGGCGCAACCAGCCGGAAGCCTTGGCCGCGCTCGGTGACGATCAAGCTGGGGTCGCCCAGCTTGCGGCGGATGCGGCCAATGAGCACGTCGATGGTGTTGGAGTCAGGATCGAGATCGCGGGCATAGACGTGTTCGCCAATGTGGGCGCGGGTGATGACCTGGCCCGGGTGGTGCATGAGATAGGCCAGTATCTTGTGCTCCTGCGCCGTCAGGCCCAAGGGCTGGCCGTGCCAGGTGAAGCGCCCCGCGCTCACGTCGTATTCCAGCCCCCCCGCGCGCAGCACGGTGGAGCCGCTGCCGGTCTGGCGGCGCAGCATGGCGCGCAGGCGCAGCACCACTTCTTCCATCATGAAGGGCTTGGTGAGGTAGTCGTCAGCGCCTGCGTTGAAGCCGGCCACCTTGTCGCTCCAGCGGTTGCGGGCGGTGAGGATGAGCACGGGCCAGTGGCAGTTGCCCTCGCGCCAGTCGCGCAGCACGGAAAGCCCGTCTTTGGCGGGCAGGCCCAAGTCGAGCACGGCCGCGTCGTAAGACTCCACGCTGCCTGCGAAGGAGGCGGATTCGCCGTCGTGCTCCACATCCGGCACAAAACCCGCTTCGGCTAGGGCCTGGCGCATTTGCTCGGCCAGGGCCGCGTCGTCTTCCACGATGAGGATTCGCATGGGAAAGGTCTTTTTTTGGCAGAGGTGAATTGGCAGGAGTGAAGCCGGTTTCAGTCGCGCTTGATCTTGCGTTGTAGCACTTCCAGCGTGTGGGCGTGCACTTTCAGCTCCAGCGTGTTGCCGTCCGGCTGGAGCAGTTCCAGCTCGTAGAAAGGCTGGTTGCGCGTGTCATGCTCCAGCTCCACCTCACGAACCAGGCCTGAAAAGCGCGGGGACAGCGTCTCCAGCATTTCATGCATGGGGCGGATGACGCCAGCGGCGGACTGATTGCCGCGCTCCAGCACAGCGCCGTTGCGCGCATCCAGCAGCATGCGCTGCGAGGCTTGCGCCGCCGGAGCGATTTGCAGCTGGTAGGCGGGCAGGCCCTGCGGCGAAAGCTCGAATTCGGCTTCCACCACGCGCTGGTCATGCTGCTCCAGCGGGCGCAGCCAGGCCGCCAGCGCCGACAAGGAGGCCGCCTGGCGGGAGAAGTCCTGCTCTTGCGCCAGCACGCGGCCCGTGGCGGCATCTACCAGCAGCTCGCGCTTTTGGCCGTCGCGCCGGGTGATGAGCGTGATTTCATATTGAAGCTCGCCGCGCGCGCCCTGGCGCGACTCCACATCCACCACGCGCGCCTCGTGCTGGGCCGATACCTCATCCAGGATGGCCGCCAGCGGACGGTAAGCGCCGCTGATAACGCCCAGGCGCGCCTGCTCCTGGTCGCTGCCGCGCGCCTGGACCGCGCCCAAAGCGCCCAAAAAGAGGCTGAAAACAAGGCACGAAAGAAAAAGTTTGGTGTGTTTCATGTGGATACAGACCTCTTCCTGATTGTGGAGACGGTTTTTAAATGCCCCGTGAACGGCGTCTTCATATTGCATTTAGATGCATCGATTCATCATTCAGCCATGGTTTTTCAGCCATGTTTTTTCTCAACAGCACCTGAAAGGAGCAAGCAAATGACCAAAGCCAAGAAATTCATCGCCGCCGCCGCCGCCGCCCTCGCGCTGGCATCCAGCCCGGCCTTTGCCTTGACGGCGCCCGAAGCTTTGCAGACCATGCAGGCCCACGGCTTTTACGGCGTGAAAGACTTTGACCGCGAGCATGGCTACTGGACAGCCAAGGCCCTCTCCAAGGAAGGCGTGCGCCACTACCTGCTGCTCAACGATGCCACAGGTGAATTCCTGGCTTTCACGCGCGCCGATATCGGCACGCGCCTGCCGGGCATCTCCCAAGTGATTGAGAAGCTGCGCCAGCTGGGATTCGCTGTCATCAACGACGTGGAGTTTGACGACGGCCTCTGGGAAGCCAAGGTTCGCCAGCACGAGCGCGGCGCCAAGGTGAAGCTGCATCTGCACCCCGTCACGCTGGAAGTCATCTCCCAGGTGTCTCGCGGCGGCAATGCGGCACAGCCGGGCAACCCCAATCCCACGCCCATTCTGACGGCACAGCAAGTTGTGGCGGCCCTGCAAGCTGCGGGCTACCGCAACGTGCATGACCTGGAGTTTGAACATGGCCGCTGGGAAGCTGACGCCGTGAACGCCGCTGGCCAGCGCGTGGAGCTGCACATCAACCCCTACACGGGCGCTATTGAGCGCGAGCGCCTGGACGACTGATTCAGCCTGACGCTTGCATGACGGCAGCGGGCGCGGAGCAATCCGCGCCCGCTTTTTTTCCCGCATTCAACCGCCAGGAAGAATTAAAAAGAGGAGCAAATATAAAGGGTGTGAAATGCCGTCTGGCGCAGTCTCCACTAGGACATCATGCTCTAAAAGAAGGAGCATCAATCAAGCGGTTTCAGCCTGACGCCGGCCCGCCAGCCTGGGCCGCTTTTTGCCGGTAGCGCGCCGCTTCCTGCGGCTGCCCCAGGCGCTCCAGCAAGGCGGTGATGTTGGCCAGCGCGTCCGGGTGGGCGGGCGCTTGCCGCAGGGCCTGCGCGTAGCAGTCCAGCGCCTCTTGCGGGCGTTGCAGCGCTTCGAGCGCGCTGCCTTTGGCGTTGAGCGTTTCGGGGTCGCCCGGCGCCAGCGCCAGCGCCTGCTCGTAGGCCTGAAGGGCGGCAAGGCCGTCGCCGCTTTCTTGCAGCAGCAGGCCCAGGCTGTAGCGGGCTTCTGCGTAGCCGGGGTGCTGGCTGGCGGCTTGGCGGGCGCAGCCGAGCGCTTCGGGCAGGCGGGCCAGTTCGCGCAGGGCGAGGGCGCGGTTGTTGAGCGCCTGCGGGTGCGCGGGCCGCAAGGCCAGCGCGGCTTCGTAGCTGGCGAGCGCTTGGGCGCTCTGGCCCAGGTCACGCAGGGCGTTGCCCTGATTGACGAGCGCCTCGGCGTAATCAGGCTGCTGCGCCAATGCCTGCGCGTAGCAGTCCAGCGCCTCGCTGGCGCGGCCCAGCAGGCGCAGGGCGATGCCCAGGTTGTTCAGCAGCGCAGCCGTAGGTTGCTTGAGCGCGCGCGCTTTTTCAAGGCACTGCAAAGCCTGCGCCGCCTCGCGCCGTTGCAGGTGCAGCTGGCCCAGCAGGTGCAGCGCGTCAAAGTTCTGCGGATCGTTTTGCAGCAGCTTTTCCAGCAGGGGCATGGCGCGCTCGCCCTGCCCCTGGCGCAAGAAGTTGAAGGCGTGCTGCAAGCTCAGAGAGGAAGCGACGGCGGGGCGCAAGTGCAGCACTTGGGTGTTGCTGGCGGGGCGGTTCTTGGGAGGGCGCATGGGCGGCTTTCCTGATGTGGCCTGGCGATACACACGCAGCCATTTTTGACCACGCGGCAATGCCACCACTGCTGTCGCGGTGAGTTTGAAGACGCGCGCGGCGGCGTACGCAGGCGCCCCAAAAAGAGAGCGGACGAGGCCGGTTGCGCCAGGGAGAAAAAACGCTTCGGGCCGGATGCTGGCAAAACCTCGATGCCACGCAAGTGATACCGTAACTTCTTTTGATGTTTCTCAATATAATGCGAGGCGATCTCAACTTGAGAATCCGCCCCAAACGCTTTGCTTCCATCTGGACAAGAGGAGTACACACATGTCTGCATCCGACCGCCGCACTCTGCGGCGTTTTTTCATGGCCGCGCCCACGGCGCTGGCGCTGGCTTCATGGGCCATGTGCGCACAGGCGCATGACGGACATCACCATGAGCCGGAGCGCGTGGCCCGCGTCAAGACCACGGCCTCCAAAGAAGGCGGCACGCTGCCCGAAGTGACGGTGCACAGCCTGGGCACGAGCACCCAGCGCCAGATGCGCCCCGGCGCGCTGCGCGATGACATCGTGATGACCGAGAGCGTGAGCGCCCGCGCCATCGAAAAAACCGGCGCGACCAACGTGAACGAGGCCGTGGACAAGAACCCCGGCGTGGCCGTGCAGGTGGAATGCTCCATCTGCAACGTGCGCAACGTGCTGCTCAACAACCTGCCCGGGCGCTACACCACGCTGCTGATTGACGGCATTCCGATGTATTCCTCCGTGTCTTCCGCCTACGGGCTGGACAGCGTGGGCCTGTATGGCGTGGAGCGCATCGACATTGCGCGCGGCGCGGGCGCCAGCCTGATTGCGCCCGAAGCGCTGGCCGGCACGGTCAACATCGTCACCAAGCGCCCCACGCGCGATGAGGCACAGATGCGCGTGCAAGGCGGCAACTTCGGCGCCCGGCGGCTGGACGTGTTTTTGGCCAAGCCCCTGCAAGGCGGCGCCGTGACGGCCGCCGTGCACTACGACCGCCACAACTCGGTCGATGGCAACGGCGACGGCATTTCCGAATACACCGGCTACGACCGCCGCATGGGCGGCATGGGCTGGTTCCTGGATGACGTGGGCGGCTTCAAGATGCGCGGCCGCTTCGACTTGGTGGACGAAAAGCGCGGCGGCGGCGCGCTGGGCCGCGACTACCAAGCCATCAAAGACAACATGAGCGGCAACCCCTTCAACTTCAGCCGGGGCGCGGGCGGCTCGCAGCGGCCCGATGGCTGGTACGCGCCTGACTCGGGCGACTTCCTGCCCTACGACAGCGGACGCGGGGGCTTTTCGGAAATCATCTTCACCAAGCGCGCGCAAATCGTGCACCAGGGCGAACGCCGCCTGGGCGATGGCCGCCTGCGCCTGGCCATGGGCGCGGCCCAGCACAAGCAAGACAGCTTCTACGAAGGCGACTACTACTTTGCCAAGCAGCGCCAGTACTACCTGGACGGCAACTACCAGTTCCCGGCGGCAGGCTGGCTGATCACCGCTGGCGCGAGCTGGCGCTATGAAGACCTGCGCAGCCACGGCACGCTGGGCGCGCAAGGCGGTGCGCCCGTTGTGGGGCTGGACAACTACACCTTCCGCACCCCCGCCCTGTACTTGCAGGGCTACCGCACCTTTTTGGGCGACCGGCTGGAGCTGAACGCCTCCGTGCGCGTGGACCGGCACAACGAATACGGCACCATCGTCTCGCCGCGCGCCAACTTGCTCTACCACCACACTGCGCACCTCTCCAGCCGCCTGAGCGCGGGCAAGGGCTTTCGCGCGCCCACCAGCTTTTTCGAGCAAGACCACGGCATCTTGAGCACCACGCGCATCGTGCGCGAAGTCACCAAGCCCGAAGTTTCCGAAAACCTCAGCTACGCCCTGAACTTTGCCGACGACCGCTTTGCCGTCACCACCTCCTACAACTACAACCGCATCAAGCACATGGCCGTGCTCGATTCGGGTGCGCAAGACGCGCAGGGCAACCCCATCACCCTGTTCACCAGCGCCAAACGCCCCGTCACCGTGCAAGGCGTGGACGTGAACGCTAGCTACCAGCTCACGCCCTCGCTGACCCTTTCAGCGGGCGGCGAGCTGTATCACTACAAGTTCGACCCCGGCACTCTCGTCTTTGCCCGCCCCAAATCGCGCTTTTTCGCCAGCGTGGACTTTGAGCAAGGCCCCTGGACGCTGACCGCCAAAGTCAATGTCACCGGCCCGATGGACTTGAAAAAATTCCACGGCGACGGCAGCGGCGAGCAAGGCCGCTACAACTTCGACGGCACCAAAAAACGCGACAAAAGCCCCACCTTCGCCACCGTGGACGTGCGCGGCCAATACAGCATCAGCAAAAACGTCTCCCTCTACCTGGGCGTGGACAACCTTTTCAACTACCGCCAGGTGGACAAAGAGAGCTTTTTGTGGATCAACGGCGACGGCGAAATGGACGTCACCCACCTGTGGGGGCCGAACCGGGGCCGCTACATCTACGCAGGGGTGAAGCTGGACTTCTGACCATGCTTTTCAGAGCCACCGTTCACATGAAAAAGTGCGGACGGCGGCTCCAGGGCGCAGCCCGAAAGCCGCGCCCGGCGCAAAGCTCAGCTCAGCATCTCAATCCGCTCCTTATTCAATAGCTAGACCTCCGCGCCAATACTGCGCGACATGGCTTTTTGGTGCTTTGAATTTGCTCCTGTTTTAAAAGCATCTCGCCTCTGCACCGTCTGCTGCAGACGCCTCTGACAGCCCGTTCAATGCACGCTGCCAGCGAAAACGGCCAGCCGTTTCACAGCAAACATAAGCGCCAATATTTTTATTGCCATATTGGCATGCCTGAGCAAATATGCCCGGCATCACAGCCACACAGTATCAGTGACCCGTATCGCGAAAATGAACCCCACGCCAGGAATTTCTGAATATTGAAAACTCGCAACAGCATGCCGTGCCGCCATACGCCCCAATGGGCATGATTTGCGAAAGACAATCCTGCATTCAACGCCGATTCGCAAAAACATATTTGCTACATAACAGACTGCGTTCATGCTTTTTCCCCGCATGCCTTTTCCTTTCACACGCGCCCTGATGCGCCTTTTGTTCACGGCCTTGGCTTTGAGCGCGGCTCTGACCGCCCGCGCACAAGCGCTTGAGCCTTTGCCAGATGACTGGGACTTCACGCTGCCCTCGCTGGATGGCGGGCGTTTCATCACCGCCTCCCAGGAACCGGGGCCTTTGCTCATCAACTTCTGGAGCGTGGACTGCGCTCCGTGTCTGGCCGAAATGCCCCTGCTGCAACAGCTGGCCGACGGCCCCAGCGGCTGGCGCGTGCTGCTGGTCACGGCAGACACGCCTGCCGCCGCAGCTCGCGCGATGCAGCGCGTGGGCAGCACTTTGCCCGTTGCTCGCGGCGGCAAAGGCCTGACGGCGCTCATGCGCGCGGCGGGCAATACCCGTGGCGCCTTGCCATTTACTGTGCTCATGACGAACGGGCGGCCTTGCGCCCGCCACGCGGGACAGCTGGATCAGCAAACGCTGCCAGCATTGCTGGCCCAATGCCCGCATGCTGCCGCGCCACAACGCTGATCTGCGCGTTTACAGGAAACCATCGCAGCCATGCCCCGCTCCGCGCAAGAACCCGCCAATGCCCTCTGGCTGGCCATGACCACCGTAGGCAGCGCCGCTCAAGCGCGCGAACTGGCGCAAGCCGCAGTGCAGGCACGGCTTGCGGCATGCGCGCAAATCAGCGCCATCGAAAGCGTGTACCGCTGGCAAGGCGAGGTGCTGCAAGAAGCCGAGTGGCGCGTGCTATTCAAAACCACGGCGCGCGCCTGGCCCGCGCTACAGGCGGCGCTGGCACAGTGGCATCCGTATGAACTGCCCGCCATCGCAGGCTGGCCTCTGGATGCAGTCCTGCCCGCTTTCGCCCAATGGGTGCAGGAAGAAACAACCCCGCCAGCCGCGCCCGCGCCCATCCCGCAGCAGGGCAAAGCCTGAATTCCAGGCTTTCAGGGCGGCGCCAAGACATCCACAACCCTTTCCGCCTTTGATTTCCCAAGCAGAGAGACTGTTCTGGCTGCGACTGAATCCAAAACGGCGGCGGGGCAAGCCCGCCAAACAAAGCCCGCTCGCAATTCAGGCGGCCAGAATGGAAAGTTGATGCGATTGACGACGCCTCGCCCGTTTGCAGCAGGCTCATGCCGCTGCCTTCTGCGTAGCCGCGGCCAAAGTCAAAGCTGCGGCTGAGCGATTCTGTCCAGACGCCAGCGTCCGGCCCCGCAGCCAGCAGCAAGGTGTCGCGCGGATCGCGCACGGTGTTGCCGAAGGTCTCGTCCAGCAGCGCCAGAGTGGCTTCGCGTGCATCCCGCGTTGCGGCAGGCCGCGCCTGCGGCATGGGCAGGCCGCTCATGACGCTGCCCAGAAAGTCCTGCGCGAAGGCGGCGGCCGGGTCATTGGGGTTGCCCAGCGCTTGCAAGGCGCTGCCCGTGGCGCGCGAGAGCAGGTGCATCATGCTGCGCTGGCTGGACGAAAGGTTCAGCCGGCTGGCAATGCTGGCGTCAATGCGCGCGCGCACTTCGCCTGCTGCGCGTCAGGGCTTGCCAATTATGCTAGCCATCCTTATGCAGAAATATTATTCATGCTGGGCATGCATTCCATTATTCCAACCTGAAATCGAATTTTTCCGGCAGTCCCAATCTTATATCATTATCACGAGCCATTGTCAGTACTTTGACAATGGTATCAAACACGAATCCCAAACGCTGCCTGGACAACTCTGAATTATTCCAGTGCAGCATAACTCCATTGCCAGACCCGGAACTCATCATATCCCATAGTGCATCGGTATTATTTCCATAGTATGGCCCAAAGTCTAATTTCTCTGCCATCAGCTTATGGAAGTCCCTTTCCGAACAAATGTCCTGTCCATTGATTTCAATGTGTCTTACACTCATTTCCAACGCCCAATAGAGTATATTATGAGATCCCGTGTTACTGGGTAGCGCTCTTCAATACACTCCGGGTCGGAGTGTATGTCCTTTACTTCAATTCAGGTAAAACTGAGACCGCAGAAAGGCTTTGCTTGACAATTTCCAACTCATAAAGATCGTCATGATTGTCTACAGTCAGATAAGCCGTTACGCCCACGCCATCTGTATCCTTGAAATCATATTCAGCAATCACTTTGTCATAGCTGGAGTTTGCGTGGTTTGGCCTGAATCTTAGACTGCCTCCCTTGTCGCCAATATCATTCACCCACATATTCGCCAATGCGCTAGCATATCTTTCATACCATCGCGTTCCCCTCAATAACCCATTGATGAATGCAATTTCCCTGCTGGTCATCTTCCGCATGGTTGCTGCATTGTGTGTTAGCCCATCAGGCCATTTATCCCATTTTTTTTCTGATTCATTATTCCTAATTGCTTTCTTGAGAAAGATCTGCGCTTTATTGACGATTAGGTTCATTTCCTCAAGCGAAATCCAAACATCTTTATTGCTCTGGTAGATAATGAAGTCAAGGCTTCTATCATCATTAATTCGAATTTCCATGAACGGGCTGCTCAATTCTTCGTCACGATGGACGCATATATAAGCATATTCATTGAAAACATCTGCAATATATTCAAACTTCAGTTCTGGAATCATCATTTAATCCCCCTAAACCCAATAAACTCTCCTGAAGCATGCCAACTGGTAGCCATTCCGTTCGGAAGCGTATAAGTAACCCATCCCCCTGGGTAGCTCCTACTAGTTCCTGAAGTACGTACGCCATTTGTCAATGTATCTATTACGCGTTCTTGAGCCAGAGCATTTATCTCAGCAACTCTTCGGTGAGCACTTCTCAATTCTTCATAACTATTGAAACCGAAATACTCCGGGTGCTTAGTCGCAGCACGTCCAGCCACGGTCATGCCTTGATTGTTCATGGGTTTCTCTGCTGCTCTGAGCAATTGAGTTGCTTCTGCCGACAGCGTCCGGCCAATGTAAACACCCCCAGTCTGCCGCAACCGTGCCGTCGCCGGTTTTGCATTGGCAACGGCATCTGCCAGCGCCTCCAGCCCCGGCATGCGATTGAGCCGCCCAAGCGCTGCGGCTCCCGCTCCGCCCATCATGGCCCCAGCCGCTCCATTGGCATAAAGGTCTGCCGCCATGTCAGCGAGCGTGCGGCTGCGCCAGTAATCGCTGGCCGCCCGCCCAATCAGGCCCGGATCGCTCATCACCTGGCTCAGGCCATCGGAGATTTCTCCACGCACACGGCCATCGAGCAGCGAAACCGTGCCTGCCGTGCCTTGCGTGAAGCCGGTGAATGACCTCGCCGGTGTACGCGCCAAGGCGGCCAGTGCTGTCACAAGGCCACCGCCATCGGCTACGGCCGCCTCATCCAGCCGGTCTATGACACCCTCGCCCCACTGCCGCATGTTGCGGTTCAGGCGCTGGCCCCAGCTGGGTTCGGCAGGCTGCTGCGCGGTTGAAGGGGCCGGGCTTCAGTCCGTGCACACTGGATTAATGGTTGATCTAGCCAAGCACAAGAGCCATTCGAATATATTGATCTTCTTGTTTATCTCATCAATCTGCGCTTCATGGCTTCATCATCAAACGGATTATTTTTCAGGATTTCATCCAGTTCACTTTTCTTTAATTGATGCCAGGATTTATTTATTATCCCAAACAATTCCAGCTCCTTGGCAAAGGCTATTCTTCGTGGATCACGTTGCGGATCTCTGTGCTCCAATTCGTAACTATAAGCCATATTGGATATAATAATTTCCATTATCCAGTAAAGTAATTGTTCCCCGTCTTTCGTCTTTCGCTCCTCAAAGATCATGCCCCTCTCCTCTAAAATATATCTATAGCCATCTTCGTCAACTACAACAAACGGTGTTCCATCGCCTTGCGGTTGATCGAATACTGTTAACATCTGCGGCGGCGCATCTATCATGGCGCCATATGCTCTTATTTGTTGTCTGATTTGATTAATATTCATCTCTTTTCTACTCTAACAATATAATCGTTGTCAAGCAACCACTGTACATTGACTCGCGTTCCAACGTTCGGGAGTATTTTAACGCCTCCGCCAGGTTGCCCAAATGCAGGCGCAATTTCACCTTCCAGCACCGGCAAGGGCTTGATGACTTCGTACACATAAACATTGGACGCTCCTGCACCGGGAGCCAATGCCCTGGCATCAAACGCTGTTCCTGCGGGAGCCAGAAAACTCCCAACTGGTTCACCTACTCGGTCAAGCAAGACGCCCCTTTCCAGTACCCGTTCACGAGGTTTTCCAATAAATCCTAAGTTTTCGGGCTATTTCCACCCGATTCCATCTTAATATTCAATAGGGGCTTAGGAAGCAAACGCTTCGCAGAGGCTCGTTCCTGAGCAATCTAAGCAGTGTCTTGTAGAGATCAAGATGGCGGTGATTGAAACGCAACTCAGTGTCCTTGAGATGCAACGCGAACTTGCCACGTCGCACGTCATGAAACTGCGCCAGCCGATGTTTGGCATGGCTCCAAAAAGACTCGATGCCGTTGACGTGTCTGCAGCCCTTGACGAATTCGTTGCTGCCGTGATTGACCCGAAAGGGCTTGCCCAAACCCAAATCAACCACCCCGTCGCAGCCTCGCCAGCCGTCGGTGTGGAGATGCTGTTGGGAGCCACTTTGCCCCGAATAATGGCTTGCAGCGTGGCCTTGGAGGCATCGGCAACGATCTCGGTATAGACACAGCCGCCTTGCTTGAGCAGAGCAAAGACGATGGTTTTGCCACCCGCGCCACGCCCACGTTTGCCCCGGATACGCTTGGGGCCGAAAGAGGACTCATCGGCCTCAAGCTCGCCTGAGAAAGGAGACTGAGCGGCGCACTGCCGATCCAAGCGGATACGCATACGCTGGTACAGCGCATTGACCGAGCGCACGGACAAGCCACATAGCTGCGCGGCATCCGTAGCGGTCAAGTCCATGGCAAACAGGCGCAAAAGATGTCGAAACTTGGCCTCACTGATTTCTGAATGGCGGCAGGCCCTGTTTTTGCTTGGCATTTCAGGAAGTTAGCGTGCGTTGAACACATGCTTGCTTCCTAAGCCCCTTATTTATTGCATGTCTTCTTTATCGCGACGTGCATCTTCTAAAGCAGCTTGCAGCCAAGCATTAAAATCAATGACATTTCCACGATTTTCCCAGCCTGGTGTGGCAAACATGTGAATATAATAGACGCTTGGATTTTCAGAAGGTAAACTTGCATCAAAGCAGGCAATGTCATCTGTATAATCATATTTGGCAAAAGGAATTAATTGCCGCGCCGGATAACTTCTTCTGAGTAGCTTGAGCCAAGCATCCGATGTGCCCGGATAATGACACATAAGCCACCATGGAAATAAATTAGGCGGTTTTTTAAATGATATGAAATTAACGAAATCAGGCGGAAAAGAAAAATATTCCGGCAATGTCTCCGTTTTAAAAAAATCCACGCCTATTATTGAATTATTCATTCTTTCCTCCATTTGGGACCGGGCGTCTGACTGCACCATTCGGATTGTCAATTTCAAAAACAGGAGGGCGCTGCCTTCTGATTCTATACAGGACAGCCTCCCCCCAGGTTCTCGCATCGCCAAAGCGTCTGGTCAGATAAAACTCATCAGGTAATGGATCATTAAAACCATGAATATTTGCCTGAACATTGATCCCTGCTCCTCTGGCTGCGGCCAAATAGGTATTGGCTACGCATGATCCAGATAGCGAGCCAATGCAGGAGGTTCGTTCGATGAAATTTCAATGGAAAGTTCTGGCTTATTTCAGGCCACGCAGCTTTTAGCAACCCCAGCCTTCTGACGTTCGCCAGAGCCAGCGCTTGCGGCCTGGCCGCCTAGTGCAGCAACGCTGCCTCTAAGGGCCGGGGCGTTGCAGGCGCGGCGGGTGCCTACGCGCGGATGCGCTCAGTCTGGTTGGCTAATAGGTCGTCCAAGATAGCTATACCATGTATGAAGGATGCGCTAATTATAAATAATGTGTCACCATACAGGTTTTCCCTTGGATCGTTCTTGAAGCACGGTTATATGTTATTTTGCGGGAAACTCAAAAGCCTTGAAAAATCAGTTTTCCAAACATCAAGCTCGTACAGGTCTCCAAAATTATCCAAACTCAAGGTTGCAATAACCTTGATGCCATCTTGATCGGTAAACTCTCGCGATGCGATATCCCTTCCTAATTTTCTGCCTTGCTTGCCAGATATAAAAATCAGCCCTCCCATCCCGCCGTCATCTGCATCTTCCACGTATATATGTGATAGTGCCTCGTGGCCAAGCAATTTAAGAGACGACTTTTCGAGCAGGGAGGTTACGAATGCTATTTCTAATGCGTTCATCAATCTCATCAGTTCCCTCGGGGGTGTAATTCTTCCAACATTCAATGTTCCATCTTCAAGGGCATATGCAACGTAGTCTATTCTCATTCCGTTGACAATTACCTGCCCATTGTAAGGATTGGCCGGCAATGCATTACCCAGGCGATAAAGGTCCGAACGCACTGCATTTTGAACAGCAATCCGGTCAAGACCAGCAGCATCTATATGCCTAAATGTGTGCGACACCTGATTTGCGACACGTCCAAATGTTACTGGCGCGGCAACTCGGCGCGAACCAACCATGCTCCCAACCATTCCTCCGCCGATTTCCGCCAGAGCGCCGGTGTCATTGAAACTAATGGCGCGCCCTATTTCATGCGCCGTGACCATCAGGCCATAGACCGGATTCATGCCATTGAGCAAATCTGCCGCCGTGGCTCCGTCTGCGACATCTTGGCTGGCGAAGCTGATGAAAGGCATGTCTGCGGGCTTGCCCGTGGTTGCCGTGTAAGCAGCGCCCACTCCAGCCATTCCCAGATCAACGGCCATCGCCACCGGCTCGGCAAT
>ERZ773008.803-NODE-803-length-22779-cov-6.991111_pt1 | contig 22779 bp, 20 predicted proteins | sample MGYA00580664_ERZ773008 | MGnify/ENA primary metagenome ERZ773008 (study PRJEB29015, sample SAMEA2738016) | human oral metagenome | biome: human oral; feature: human-associated habitat; material: dental | place: China | collected 2048 ... | reverse complement strand
CCACTACCGGACGGTATCTAGCTGTTGATACCGACCAGCAGCGCACCGCCCTAAGTGCTTTAACACCCACGCCCAACGCCACTCAACGCCGAGCCGATGCCAGCCCAGGCCGAGAATCTGAGTAGCCATGGCCCGAGCAAGTCAGGCACAACCGGCAGCAAATCGCGATTGGTGCTCTGCACCAACCCCGCGCTAGGGGGCCGGTTCGAAAGGTCGGGAGAACGAACAAGACTCAAAAAGCCCCCGGCGTAGTCAACCAACAGGAACAAGAATATCGTCTTGATGCGATATTGCCGCTGTGATATATTAGGACCATGCGATGGACAGTTGAGTTCTCCGATGAGGTTCTGGCCTGGTATCGGGACCTGACCCCCGAAGGGAAGGCGGCGACCCGTCGCGTGCTGATCCGACTGGAGGATGCTGGGCACATGCTCGGTATGCCGTTGTCGAAACAGCTGGGTGGAGGCCTGCGCGAACTGCGGTTCACGTGCGAGGGCGTGGCGAGACGGATCACGTACGTGCTCGAACCTGAGCGGAAGGCCATCACGTTGACCACCTTCCGTAAGCAGCGCCAGAACGAGCGACGGGAGATCCTACGAGCCCGACGGGCCCAGGCAGCCCTCCAAGCCGCTCAGGCGGCGACCAAGGAAGCCCGAAAGAAGAGGAAGTAATCATGAGGACCACACCGTTCCGACAGGCCGAGGAAGAGGCCCTTGCCGCCATGACCCCGGACGAGCGTGCTCGATTCGACGCCGCTGAGGCCGAGGAAGAGGCCCGCCTGCAGCTCGCCGAACTTGTCTACGCCGCACGCACGCGTGCAGGACTGACTCAGACCGAGCTGGCCAGGCGCATGGGAACCCAGCAGTCAGTCATCTCGGCCGTCGAGAACGGTGGGCAGGTCCCCTCCGTCTCGACTCTCTGGCGCATCGCCCACGCACTGGACCTGCGCCTGACCATCGACATGGCTGCCGCGAGCTGACTGCTGAAGCACGAGAGCCCCCGGATAACGCCCAGTGCAGCCATCCGCGACGCCCTCAACATCTACCTCGCCAACCGCCAGAGCACCCCCACCATCTGACAGCTATCACTCTCGACACTAACCAAGAAACGCAACTCAGCAGGGAAAGTAGAACACATGATCATTCAACCTCAATACTTAGACTCGGCGATGCTCGCTACATTCCTGGCCAATATCGAAGGGGGAGTGCGTCAGTCACTGTCTTCAAGAACCTCCCAGACGAAAGGAGGGGGAGGTGGTGTTGATCTAGGGCTAGTTAAGACTGAAGGTAGTCTTTCCGGAGAGCAAGAGACGGAGCTCACCTACGAAGATCATGACGCGTCGCGTCTCCAGCGCCTTATTGCGGCTGGGAATTCCGATTCGGAGGGATTGGCCTGGGTTGAAGTAGGGAGCCCTGACGTTGATTTTAAAGACATTGGCATGGGTGCGGTAATCCACTGGGAATGTGACGTCTACATTCCGGACGCTATCAATGCACTCTCCAACCCCCAGGTAAAAGATGCTCTACAAGTCATGGAAAACCTGATGCCGCAGGCGAGTGCCCTCAATCTCGATGTAGATGGTCTCCCTGCGCCCAAGGAGCTAGGCGCCATGGCCGCTGCTCTCAACAGCTTTGATGTTGCTCCAGTGGTTATAGGAGAGGATGATTATACCAACTGGAGAATTGTCGGGTCACTCAAGCGTGAATGCATCGTTGATTCTGCCGAGTTCGACGGTCGGGCTCGCATAATAGCAAAAGTAAAGAAAACGGTCCGTGAAGACAGTTGGTATCTCCTCGCGTCACTTCCTGGAATGAATCTGATCAGTCGCGATGAAAGGCGTAAACTTGAGCGTCAAGGACCGCAGGAGGGTCAAGAAGGGCAGTTCGAGAAAGGGCCGCTTCTGGTGGTGGAATACCTTGCGGTCTATAGTTAAGTGACGGGCGTCAATGTTGGGTTCTGTGGAATTCCTTGACTCAGAACCAAGACAGGGGACGTATGTGATGCATTTCGTCTCGCCAGTTTTGTCTACCTAGACAGCAGCGGTGAGTTGCTGAACTGACAACATCGCCGCTCTCGCAATTCGGTGCCAGCACAAGGACTTGTGCTGGCACCGCTGCTTGTCTGAGCAGCGTGCGCCCACGTTCTACGAGTGGGGTAAGAGCCCGGCGGCAGGAGCCGGGACCACCCGAACTCGTAAGGGGACACGCATGAGCGAGAGCAGCATCAGCTCACCAGGACAGACACTGCCGGTCGAGTACCTGCCGTCAGGAGTGGTCTACGCGGCCACCGAGGACCTGCCCGCGGCCGCGCGCCAGGTGATCGAGGGACTCCAGGACCCCGGCAGCCTGGGGCCTGGGGTCGAATGGCGTGGGCCCGGGCCCGCAGCACCCGACGTCGACGTCGCGGTCGCCTGGGACGACCAGACGCAGGCGGTCGCCTATAGCGTCCGTGGCCAACCCGAGCGCACGGTGGCGCTCGACGACCTGAGCCAGACACTGGCCCAGGACTGGGACCACTACAGGCAGGACGTGGACGCCGCAGGCCAGCTGCTGGAGCGCCTCGATGCGATCACCACCCCGGCGGGACTGGACGCCGAGGAGATGGAGGTCGCCTTCAGCCCGACCAGGCGCACCGTCACAGCCCAGATCACGGTGGAGCCGGACTTCACCCCAGATGACGTGCTTACCCAGGGAATGCGCGGGGAGCTCATGATCGAGGAGACCGGCCAGGGAGCACAGCTCCAGCTCGAGGGCGCTCCCACCACCGGCAGCCTGACTGACGAGCACGCCCGCCAGCTGCTCTCACACGCCGTCGGGGACGCGAGACGGGACCCTGGAATCACCGCCTGGAGGCAGGTACATCCCCGCACGGCAGCGTTCCGGGACCAGGGGCTAGTAGTCGAGGATCCCATCGTCAACCGGACTGGCTCTCTCAGCATCCTGGTCCGCACACAGAGAGCAGCTCTGGAACCGATGAGCATCTACGGCGAGCAGGCCGTGGCCTTCTCACTGGACGGAGACGAACTCGTGATCCGCGCCGGCGGGTCGACCGTGCAGCAGCTGCGCAGCGGAGAGCTGGAGCCAGCTGAGGAGGACCTGCCGTGGACACGGATGACCGATGCTCAGGCGGCCGCAGCGCTTCTCGGGATGCCCCAGGAGGAGTTCGACACCGCCGCGAGCAGCGTCCGTGAGGGCCTGGTAGCAGCCCGTGACGCGGCAGCTCCGCGCCGGCCGGCCACCAACATTTTCAACGACCTGCGCACGCGCCTGATCCGGGTCGACTCTCTGCTGCCGGACGCCGCCCGCGAGACCGCGTCCACCAGCTTCGACCTGGACCGGGGCGTGGCATGGGTCAGGGCCCAGCCCATGGACGCCTCACACCGCCCCATCACGATCGGTGCCCCCGTCGACCCGGACAGCCCTCTGCTGGAAGTCGTTGACCGGCGGGTTGTGGAGCCCGGCACCGTGGGCCCGTGGGTGGACCCCACGCCGCTGAGCGACGCCGAGCGCTACGAGGCCGCCACCCCCGTGTCAGCGCAGCAGGCCAGGTGGGACATCGACTCCGCGGTCCTGCGTGACGCCGACGAGCACACCGCCCACACCTGGGCCACATGGCGTGCCGCCGGCGCCCAGGGCTGGGGTGCCGAGGAGGCCTCCGCCCTGGAGCGCTGGGCGCAGGCCCAGGCGACCCTGACCGGCGGCGACGCCCGCGTCACCGTCATGGAGACCAGCCCGGGTGACTCTCTCGAGGCCGATGCCACTGGGCGACTGCTCGAGATGCGCGGTGGCGGCATGGACTGCCGCGTCATCACCACCAGCCCGGGTCAGGTCACGGTCACCACCCCCACAGGCACGGACACGATGACGACCGCCGAGATGATGGACCAGGTCAGGACCACCTGGCCCGACACCACCACGGACGCCCTCAGCACGGCAACCCCAACGCCTACCACCGAGCGAGGACAGGACGCATCCCAGGTCCAGGCGGAGGCGCCAGAGCTGACCGTATACACGACACCGGACTGCCCGGGTTGCACGATGACGAGGCGCGAGTTGGACAAGGCTGGTGCTGCCTACCAGGAAGTCGACCTGACGACTCGGCCGGACCTTGTCGAGCAGTTCAGGGCCGAGGGGTTGCGCAGCGCCCCGGTGGTCGAGTTCGGCGACGAGCGAATCGCGGGCTTCAACCCGGCCAAGATCCGTGCGATCGCGGCCCAGGCGATGTCACCGACGGCGCCGGCCCCCACAGGGGCCAGCCAACCGCCAGCGTCCAGGCCCTCCGAGAGCAGGATCGATCAGCAGCTCCAGGTACGGGGTGAGACACGGTGAAGCACAAGTCACTTGTCATCCTGCTGATCCCGGTACTGCTGGTGACGATGCCGCTGATGATGAGCGGTGACAATGACAGCGACAAGAAGGACAAGGTCAAGGGTGCCGCTCAGGGAGTGGCGAACGTGCCTGGCGAGTACCAAGGTGTTGTGCTCAGGGCTGGCTCGATCTGCCCGGAGATCACCCCGCCGCTGATCGCCGCTCAGATTGAGGCGGAGTCCAACTGGAACCCGAACGCAGCTTCCGAGGCAGGTGCTCAAGGCATGACTCAGTTCATGCCAGCGACGTGGGCCAGCGCCGGTAAGGACGGAGACGGGGACGGCAAGGCCGAGATCAACAATGCCCAGGACGCGATCTATTCTCAGGGCGCCTATATGTGTTCTTTGGCTAGTGAGGTCAAGGAGCGTATCAGCGCCGGTAAGTTGAAAGGTGACGTGGCTCAGCTGGCCCTGGCCGCGTACAACGCCGGTATGGGTGCTGTCGACGCCGCTGGCGGTATCCCGCCGTACAAGGAGACCCAGAGTTACGTGCCCAAGATCATGGAGCTGGCGGCGAAGTACACGGCCGCACGGGCAGTGGGTGGGGGCGGTGGCAGTGCGGGTGGTCAGGCGGCGATCGCGGCGGCGCGCCAGTACCTGGGTGTGCCATACGTGTGGGGAGGCGAGTCCGGCAGCGGCCTGGACTGCTCGGGGCTGACGAAGCTCGCGTGGGAGGCGGCGGGTGTGAGCCTGCCGCACGACTCACGTCAGCAGTACGGGCAGGGCACTCAGGTGCCTGTGGACCAGGCCCAGCCCGGGGACCTGCTGTTCTGGTCCGATGACGGCAGTCAGCCGAGCATCTATCACGTAGCGATGTTCCTGGGCGGGGACCAGATGATCGAGGCGCCTACCTTCGGCCAGACCGTTAAGGAGACGAAGGTGCGCCATGAGGGGCTTATGCCCAACGCCGTGCGCCTGTGACACGCACGCAGGAGACGGTTGCGGGGCTGCACCTTAATGGGTGCAGCCCCGCAACCGTTGCACTGCTTGTCGGGGTTAGTTGGTGGTGAAGGCGCCGGTCAGGGCGGCGCCGGCGGCGAGCCAGGCCCGCCGCGTCGCCGGTGCCAGGGAGTCCAACAGGAGCGGGGAGGCCGTCATGGCCGGGTCGTAGGGGATGCCGACGGCGGCGCGGGTCATCTTGCTGAAGACTTCGACGCCCTCGTTTGGTGCGGCCTCGGCTCGGGATGCCTGGGAGACGACGACGAGCGCGTTGCTGGCCAGGTTGGCGCAGTGCGGGTCGGCGGCGGCGAGCCCGGCCAGGAGCATGCGTGCGGACTCGGCATGCTCGGGACGCGTCGTCGTGGGCACGACGATGGCGTCGGCCTTGCGGATCATGGCCTGCCACTGCTCCGCTGACTCATCGTTTCCGGAGTCGATGAAGATCACCCTGTAGTACTTAGCGAGTACGCGGTGGACGGAGTTCACGGTGGTGGCGTCGACGGGCTGGGCCGTCGATAGGAACTTGGGTCTGGAGCGCAGGACGTCGTAGCGGTCGATCGGTTGATGATGTGTGTAGCGGGCCATGGAGGCGGCTAGGGCGTCTCGCCCGAGGAGGTCCTCGACGACGGGCAGGAGGTCCTCGATGGTGGCCTCGTGTGGGCCCCTCTGTGTGCGCCAACCGAGAGTGCCCCAGGAAGGGTTGTTGTCCCAGGCGACGACTCCGGCGCCGCCGTAGCGGGCGAAGGTCGCGGCCAGCAGGATCGTGGTGGGTGTCTTGCAGGCGCCGCCCTTGCCGTTGATGACGGCGATGGCGAGCGGGCGGGGCCAGTGCTGGGCGACGGCGGCGACGTCGGCGCGCACGCGCTGCTCGACCCTGGAGGGACCGAGCCGCAGTCCGAGGCCGTTGAGGACGCCGCGCACGCCGTCGCGTGCGGGTGCCTCGTTGCTGGTGGCATCGAGCAGAGAGGCCTGCTGGGCCTGGGCCTTGACCTCGGCCGGGGTCATGGTGCGTTCCTGCGCACCGTCGGAGGCGGGCAGCAAAGAGGTGCTCATCGACGTCGGCACCACCGGCGCGGGAGTCGGTGTGGACACAGGCGCGTGCTCGTCCGGGTGCGGTGTCTGCTGCGTTGGGGGTGCCTGAACGAGCTGGGGACCAGCCGCGGTGCGTGGGTCGACTTCAGGCGGTGTGCTTGCCGACATCGGAGACGGGCCGTTCGTGGTTCGCGGCTGTGTCGGGGGCGGTGGTGCGACGAGGTGCACGGGGGAGCGGTGTGAGTTGTCGTTGTCGGCGCCGGAGTCGTTGGTGGGGTGGGTTGCAGCAGTGTGGTTGTCGTCGTCCGGCTGTGGCGCGGGTGCGTCGACGGACTCGGTGACGGTGCCGTCGACGCTGACGGTGACGGCGAAGGCGCCGTCTGGATCGTCGGCGTGCAGGATGACGGGCGTGCCGTGCTCCTGGGCGCGCTGTGCCACGAGGTCGATGACGTTGTGTCGGGCGGTGTCGATGTCGGGTGCGACGATGGGGCGGATCTTGCCGTTCATGCGTAAGGTTCCACGGCCGGTGGCGTGCAGCTCGACGGTGGCGTGCAGCGGCGCTGTGTTGGTGGCGGCGGATGCGGGTGTCATGTCTCTACCTTTCAAAGCAGCTCATTTCTTGCGTCTTGCTCGTGCGGCGGTCAGCTCAGCGGCTCGTTGCTGACACGTGTGCCGTTGGTCTCGGCCGGCGTCGTGCGCTTGGGTCTCGGCAGCTTGGCCGGGTTGATCAGCCCGGCCTTTCGCTCGAGGTCCGTGATCGCCCAGCCGGCCTCTCGTGCGTCCTTCCATGCGCTGCGGTAGTCCTCGATAGAGTCGAGCAGCGCGGCGTGCGCGTGCGAGAGACGTTCAGCCGCTGAAATGCGGTCGTTGTTGTCCTGAAGCAGCGCAGCCATCGGGTCGATGCTCATGTGTGTCCTCCTTACGAGTTCGGGTGGGCCCGGCGCCTGCCGCCGGGCTCCTACCCCACTCGTAGAACGTGGGCGCACACACCCAGACAGTCTCTCCTGGCGCAGTACGTGCACGCGCGTGCACCTGTCTGGTCTCGCTGCCGGGTGAGCCGGCGCCCCCAGGCGACTGCCGCACGTCGAGCGCCCCCAGGCGCTCGACGCCCAACCGGACCAGACCAGAACCCAGCCACCCGCTCAGCCTCACGCCACGTTGTTGGTGAGCGGGTCCCGGGGCCGGGAAGCGTCGGGAATCAATGGGCACGGCGGCCGGTGTCCGTAGCCGCTCACCTTCCGTACGCCGCCTAACACCCATTGATCATTGACGCGTGCTCACCTTGGCGGGCCGGTAACGTCAGCGACATTTCGTAATCGCAGAAACGTAACCACGGGCCTGGTACCGCTTACGCGGAGCCTGGTACCGCTTACGCGGAGCAAGATAGTACTTAGCACATGTGCTAAGTAGTTTTGCGCTCGACTTGTCGCGTCTCGCTTGGCACACTTGTCGTGTGGTCCCGTTCCGGGTCGCTGCGCTGGGCATTAGGGGGTGGTTGCGGTGACGAGCACCGTCGACGATACGGGTGCCGTGGCGCGCGGGCCGCGTTTGGATCGTCGTCGTAGCGCGCGCACGCGGGGTGGGCGTCGTGGGCGTCTGACTGTGTACCTCACGGATGCGGAGCGTGCTCTGCTGGAGGCGCGTGCGGAGGTGTCGGGGGAGTCGATGGCGAAGATCCTGGTGGATGCGGCGCTGCACCCGGTGAGCGCGGGTGACGGTGTGGACGCGGGTGGGGCGCACGAGCTGGTGGCCCAGCTGCGTGACTACCGTCGTCAGCTCGTGGGCGTGACGACGAACCTCAACCAGATCGCTCACCATGCCAACACCACCAGTGAGATCCCGTCGAGCTTCAACGCTGTAGTGAGCCAGATTCAGCGGCTGCACGACGACATCAACGACATCCTGCTCGGGGCGCGCAGATGATCGCTGCGATCAGTGAGGGAGGCTCGGGCTACGGGTTGATGAACTACCTCGTTGGCCCGGGGCGGGCCAACGAGCACGAGAATGCTCACCTGGTGGCCGGCTCGGACGTGATCATGCGCCGATGGGGGGCCTGGGACGAGCTGAGCCCAGCACAGGGATACGAGATCGCCCGGTTCGTGGACCAGTTCATGACCGAGACCGGCGTCAAGCCCACAGGCAGCCGGCGCGCGTTCAACAGGGACTCAAACAAGCGTGAGGTCATCAAGGAGTCGGTCCCCAATCACATCTGGCACTGCTCCCTGTCGCTCAAGCCCGAGGAGGCTGCGCAGGGCGACGAGAGATGGCGGATGATCGCCCAGGACTTCATGGACGAGATGGGCTTCACCGGCAAGGACGGCAAGGCAGCGTGCCGGTGGGTCGCGGTCCATCACGGGGCATCGAAGGCCGGCGGCGACCACATACACATCATGGCCAACATCGTGCGCGAGGACGGCACACGGTGGAACCGGTGGCAGGACCAGCCCAAGGCGATGCGGGCCGCCAACCGGATCGAGCACAAGTACGGCCTGTACGTCGTCGAGGCCCGTGAACACGCGCGCGGCGCGCGCGCAGACTCCGCAGCAGACCTGCGTGCCGCGAACAGGCAGGGACACAAACGCACCAACCGGGAGATCCTCGAGCAGCGCGTGCGCGCAGCGGCGGTAGCCTCCACCAGCGAGCACGACTTCCTGATCCGTCTGCGTGAGCTCGGCGTCAAGGCACTGCCACGGTTCGCCAAGGGAACTCAGGACGTCGTCGTCGGCTACCGGGTGGGCCTGCACGCCAAGGCCGGCCAGCGCACCCAGTGGTACGGAGGCGGCACGCTCGCGCGTGACCTGTCGCTACCGCGTCTGCGCTCACGTTGGCCCGACACCCCGGTCTCGGCGCAGCAGGCCGTCGACGCATGGAGGCAGGCCTGGCGAGGCATGCCACCCACACAGGTGTCCTCGCGCGCCGAGATGGCCGCACGCGTGCAGGCCCTGGACACCTACGCGCAGGCGCTGCGCGGTATCGACGTCACTGATCCGGTAGCGCTGTCTGACGCCACCCGCGACGTCGCCGGCCTGCTGAGCGCACACGCCCTGGCCGCTACCGACCCGCGTGCGATCGAGATGCTCACGCGCGCCGCACGCACCGCAGGGCGCGCCTGCCAGACCCACCAGCGACCGGCACCGGCAGCAGGTGCGAGCGAGGTCGTGTCCCTGGGTGCACGGCTGGCTCTGTCGGCGGTGATCAACAAGCACGCCGACCCCGTCGTGCTGGTGGCCCAGGCCCTGGCACTGGTGGAGGCCCTGGCCGACTGCTACATCGCCGCTAGGCAGGCGCGCACGGCCGCAGAGATGCTTGCCAGCTCGCGCGCGGCCCTGGAGGCGATCTCCACCCCCACGACGGTGAGCGACATCGAGCAGCTGCGCGCCGAGGCCGCCTACCAGGCACTGGCGGGCACGGCCGGTGAGGCGCAGACCGGCCATCACCCAGCAGCCGCTACTCACCGCGAGCCAGAGGAGAGTGTGCGGCAGCGAGAGCTCGTCACCGCAGGAGCCCAGACCAGCGCTGCGGCGAGCAGCGGCGAGCAGGGGGCGCACGGGATGAGCTCGACCCAGATCGAGCGAATTCGTAACGTGGTCGCCCTGGCGATGCCGGCCGGTGGCACGCCGCGACGCGCTGCACCACTGCCACCGCAGCCTGTCCCCAGCAGCCCCGACAGCCGGGGCCAGGCTGATACCACCCAGGCCGCCACGGCAGGCTCGGATGCCGTCAGCGGACGAGACATTGAGCGCGTACGCAGGATCTACCAGAACGCGCTCTCGCCGACGCCCCCGACGGCGCCCGCCAGGCAGCGTGCCACCGGCACGCCCGAGCAGGCGCCGCCCAGGCAGCACGATCCTGCGCGAAGGCAGGGCCGGCGCCAGTAGATCCCGGTAGATCAGAGGCGTCCTGGTGCGCGCACACGCAACGGAGAAGGTATGAGTACACACACGCACGCAGAAAGCACAGCCGACGCCGCTGAGAACCCGCCTCTTCAGTACCAGACGGTCGTGGAGTTCGTCGAGGACTACATCGCCAGCGTCTACAACCGTCCAGTCACGCAGCACGGGACGCACTGGTGCCCGATGTGGTGGTACCACGCCGAGGCCGTCGAGATCTTCATGGGGCTGTGGCAGTCGTGGGAGCACATGCGCGTCAACGACGGCCCCTGCTGGTTGGTGAAGTGGAAGACCTACTACTTCTACTCCCTCATGCGGGAGGTCACTGGCTCGGAGGGACCGTTCTACGGCTGCTCGCCAAGAGAGGGGCACGCTGAGCCCGAGCACCCGGACGGTATGCCCGTGGAAGCGGCGCCGGTGGACGTGTTCACCCCACGAAGGTGACTACATCCACCGGCGCCGCCGGCAGCAGGGACGGGTGACCGTCACATGTGCTGCTTCTGCGTGCGTGAGTGCGCCTCGATGCTCTTGGGCCGGCGTCCCTCGGTCGAGGGCGCCTTTGACGGCGCGGTGGCCCTGTGGGCGGGCTCGTGCAGCGCCCGGTCGCCGGCCACAGCAGCCCTGACGACCTGGGGATCATGCCCGTTAGCGAGATGAGCATCGGCCCACACGGCGCGCGCCTCAGGCGAGTCCCACACAGCCGTGGCCGTGACGGCGGCCGTTCCGGCCACGGCTAGCGGCGTGACCACCTCACCGACGGTGTCCGCCATGCCGGTGGCCTGCCCGTCACGGTCCTGGCGAGCGCGCTGGGCCTCGGCCTGGGCCTCCTGAGCACGGCGCTGGGCATCGGCCTGGGCAGCCCTGGCATCATCGGCGTCGGCCTGAGCCCAGCTCGCCCTGGCCCGGGCCTCCAGGTCGGCGCCGGGCCCACTGGCCGCAGCAGACCGCCCCTGGTCGACCTGCTGGCCCCTGTCCGTCTCAGCCGGCGTCGCCTGCCGGGACCGGCTGGCCTGGTCCTGAGTACTCTTCCGACCCTGGTCCTGGCCGCGTCCCCGACCGGGCCACCTGGCGGCGGCCTCGCGGGCGTAGGCGATGCGGTAGGCCGCCATCCGCCCCATGCCTGCGGCCCGCTGCTCATCCATCTGGCCGCGCGTCGACACCACAGAGCGGCGCTGGTGGGCGCCCAGGTAGTCGAGGTACTCCTCGGGGCGCATACCGGCCCGCTCCGCCTCCCCGGCGGCTGCGCGCCTGGCCAGCTCAGTGTAGGTACCACGACGGCCAGGGGCGTCAGCCAGCTGGACGCGGTTGACCTCACGGACGGCCTCCGAGCCCCGCAGGACGATGCTCTCTCGCCATGCCCGCAGGTCGGGGTAGCGTCCCTGACGCTCAGCGTCCCAGGCCCGCTGAGCCACGGCGTGGTCGTGGGAGCCAACCCGGCGCTCGAAGTCGTAGGCGCCGATGCCGGTCTGCGCGGTGAAGTCGCTACCCGCCCCGACAGACGTCTCGATCGCGTAGGCCTCATCCAGCTCCCCGTCCAGCTGGTCCAGGGCCGGCGGATGATCGAGGTCGTAGCCTTCGGCGGCCAGGCAGGAGTACAGGACATGGGCCTCCTGGCGCCGAGCCGCCTCATCGATGCCGGGGTAGAGAGACTCGACGTCGTAGTGGCGCTGGGCCCACTCCCAGGCGGTCTGCTCCTCAGCTGCGAGCAGCTGTTCGGGGTCGGTGGAGACCTGCCCGGTCACATTCTCAGCCTCCTGGGAGGCCGCTTGCGCTGAGGCGGCCAGGTCGGCTCGCAGATCCCGGTTCTCCTCGCCCTCGACGACGGGGGCGACCTCAGCGAGCGTGGCGTCGTCGACCTCACCTGGCGTCACCGGCCTGGATGGGGCATCCAGGTCGATGTTCCACCGCTCGAACGCCTCCCTGCGGCACCGATCCGCCGCCTGAGCCGCCAACGGGTCGACTCTCTTGAACCTCTCGGCCACCCCCCACACGTAGGCGGCGTCCTTCGGCTGGGCCTTGTCCCAGAAACGCTCGTCCAGACCCTGCCGCAGGACCGGATCGGCCAGGCGCCGCTGGTCATTGATCGTCTGGCGGATCAGACGCTCCTGCTCCCACGACTCACGGCGCGCGTGCTCGAGGACCCTGCGCTGGATATCGGCGAAGAACCGGGCGATCTGGACACTGGTCTGAAAGGCCGTGCGGACTTCCTGGCCCACCTGCCGGTTGATCTCTTCCATCTTCTACCTACCTGCCTCTCTGTGCTCTCACCCATGGATTGGCTTCTGACGCCTCGGCCAACTGCTGCTGGGGCGCCTGGACAGCCGCGGTAGCCGTCAGGACGTTGTCACCGACCACGTGCGGCGCGACGGTGTTGCTCTTAGCCCCTAGCAGTCTCTTGACCCAGCTGGTCTGGCCGCTGAGCTGCTTCTGCTCCCAGTACGGCACGGTGGCCACCAGGACCGGCTGGTTTCCTGAGGAGAGCACCCACGCCCGCCCCGCCGGCAGGGCGCCCAGGTCAGCGACCGTGGCGATCTGGCGCTGCTGGGCATCCATCCCAGTCGTGGTCGACGTCCCCTGACCAGCGGAGTAGGTGGTCTGCCTGGAGTGCTGCCAGTAGGCGCCGATGATCCTCTCCAGGCCGGCCAGGTAGTCGTTCTCGTTGTCCGAGCCTCCGTAGACCTTGACGTTGGAGGCGCTCCAGATCTTCATGATCCCCTCCTTGCCCCAGGCACCCTCACCCTGCGCCCACGACTGGAGCACCGTGTCCACCAAGATCCCCCGGCTGCCGAAGTGCGAGTACATGTTGGGCAGCTGCCCCCAACGGCACACGTTGGCGGCCTCATCGAGCTCGATGAGCGCCGGGACAGGCATGCGCCCGTCAGGCTGGGAGCGTGCCAGGTCGACGGCCGCCTCGGTGACGGCCACCGTCAGCGCCGTCACGATCGGGCCAGCGTCGCCCGGCCCCTCCTGGGACAGGCAGTAGAGGGTGTCCGTGGAGCGCACCATGGACCTCAGGTCAAGGGCCGGCAGATGCGGCTGGGGAGTCACCCACCGAAGCGCTTCCTCGTTGAAGACGAAGGACAGCGTCGTGGCCGCGCCCCCGTACACGCCCGAGCGGGTCTCCGCCACCAGGTTCATGGCCTCCTCCAAAGCCAGGGCCATCATCTGCTCACCCGACTCACGCAGAATGACCAGCGGCTCCCTCCCAGCCGGGTTCGTCACCCACCGGTAGACGTCGCGCAGAGACTTGTTCCTTCCCCGTGCGGCCGCCAGCAGGAGCGCCGCGACCAGGTTCTTCGAGGCCTGATCGAAGTAGGCGTTGGTCTGTGCCCGTGAGTCCCGGGTGGTGTCGATGAAGATCTGGGACAGGGCCAGGGCCTTGGTCGCGTTGGTGACGTAGGACAGGATGTCCCACCAGAAGACCTGCGGCTCCAGCGCGATCGACTGCGGGTCAAAGACCCACACGTTCCCGCGCCGACCCCTGGCCTGCCGGGTCTCATCAAGGACATCACGCTTGTTGGACGTGGCCACCACCAGCCCCGGGGCCCACAGGATGCGTGAGACAACCCAGCACGTCGTCTTACCGGCACGAGGCCCCGCGATCACCGTGCACACGTCCTCAAAGGACGACCACAGACTGCGCCGGTCGTTGACTGCCTTACCAATCGGGAGCCCGAAGGCGTCGATATCGGTCTTGACCAGGCGCTTGGCCTTGGCACGAACGGACTTCTCGTTGATGCCCCTGGTGTCGCGCCTACGCCCCGTACGGCGGGCCGCATCGTCCCCCCTCTCGCGGCGTCCGCCACCGGCTCGAGCCAAGCGGGGAAGCAGTACCACGGCGAGGACGAGGGCACCAGCCACACCCACGCACACCCACATGCCCGTCGTGGCCACCAGCCGGCCACGTGCGATCGCCCCCACCAGATCAATGGGGTTGCCCGGGGCGGGGGTGCCGGTGGCCCACGACCAGACCCGCACCCCAAGAGTCAGTGACACGCCAGCCCAGGTGCCGACCACCATGCCCCAGAAAGTCAGCACCGTGGACGGCTTCCAGGTGCGCATCTCCTCGCCCAGACTCATCACACGGCCTTCTCCACGGACGAGGCCGCCACGACGGCTCGGTCCCACCTCGAGTTCGAGTCCTCCGAGAGCTCCAGCTCCTCAGGAGACAGCTGAAGGCTGAACGCGTATCCCGGCGAGTCTGAGAACTTCAGCAGGAACTTGCCCATCCCCGCCGGCGGCGTGACCGTCTGGGAGAACTGGTCGTAGGTTCCCTGGGCGCCCCACGAGATCATCATGTCCTTCTCCTCCTGGCTGAAGGGCATCACCCCCTCCAGCAGAGGCATCTCCTTACGCGGCAGCCCGCCCAGGAACAGCAGCTTGGAACGCTCGACCAGCCCAGTCGCCTTGATCCGGTCCTCCTCGGTGGGCAGCGTGTTGAAGTCCGCCATCGAGTGGGAGACCATTAGCTGCCCGATGCCCACGGTCCGGTTCAACCTGGTCAAGGCCTGGATACGGTCCACCATCCCCGGCGAGACCTGAAGCGTGCGCCAGATCTCGTCCATGATCAGGCTGTAGAACTGCCGGGGCATCACACCGACATCCGCTAAGGTTTGCGCGATCTCCACCGTGGCGAAGCCGTAGCCCCAGCAGGCCAGGAGCACTGCCGCCTGCAGCTCGTTGGCGTCGCTCTGAAGACTCGAGACATCGAAGACAACGCTACGGTCCATCATCATCGGCGTGGTCTGGCGGGCAGCGAAGATCTCACCCATGGATCCGCGAAGAAGAGCCTGGAGCGTGACCTCCAGCTCCTCGGTCAGCTGCCGGTAACGGTCCAGGCTGTCCCGGTCGAGCGCGACGTCACGCAGCTCGCGCGGTGCCCTGCGCACCACCTCCAGCAGGTCCGCCAGCGCTGGTCTGCCGCCACCGGCCTCCAGCAGCGTGATCGCCTCATCGATCAGCGTTTGCTCCCGGTCACCGGGGAAGCGGCCTCGCTGAATATGCATCAGCGTCAGCACCATCTGCTTCTTGCGCTGGTGCGCGCTCTTCAGCAGTGCCGCACGCTCGGCGGGGAAGCTGCCCAGGAGCCTGGCGGCGCCCTCGACGTCCCCGGCGTCGAGAGGGTTGATGCCTCCCTTGCCGTGACCGATGGTGATCACCTGCCCGCCCAGACGAGTGATCAGCTTGACATAGTCGGGCTTGATATCACCCAGGATCATCGAGTGCACCCCCTCGTCGGCGGTACCCAGGATGATGCGACGCACCAGGGATGACTTCCCCACCCCGTTGAGAGCCAGAACCATGGCCGACGGGGCGCTGATCAGCCCTCTGCGGAACCAGGAGATGTTGTCAGCGCAAAGGAAGCCGGCCTGCTTGAGCAGCGGTCCCATCGGTGCGCCGATCTCCGGAGGTGCTCCGGCCTGGATCAGCGGCCACATCCCGCAGATCTCGTCCGACGTGCCTCGCCACGGCCTGACACTGGGCCGTCCACCGCCCACGCCGCTGCCGGGACCCACGTAGCGCCAAGCCTTTGCCACCCGCTGGGACCTGGACACGCCAGTCTGGAGGGATCTGTTTCGTTGTCTGCTTCGCGCCATCGTCACAGCCTCACGTTCAGCTTCTGCTGGTCAGGGAGCATCCCCAGAGGAAGCCCCATGACGAACGCCGAGTCCATCGCCCCGAATGCCTCCCGCTCCAGCAGGTGGGAGGAGGCCGACGAGGACTCCATTGCCGCCTTTGCCACCGCTAGGCGCTCGAACTCGTCCGGACCTGCGGACACTGTCGCCGTGATGATGAACGAGAAGTCCACCACTGCGGCCCCACGCGCCTCCTGCTGGGCGGTCTTCAGCGCCTGGCTGGCACGGTTCTGGGTGCGCTGCTTGGGGCGCTGCCCCTCGAGCTTGACGGCGTTCTGCGTCTTGTCGACGTCCCTCTCGACCACGTCAGGGGCCTTGGCTACGTCCAAAGGCGTGTAGATCGCCGTGAAGCGCTTGCGCTCCACGTCCCGGCTGGGCGTGAGCACGCGCTCGAGAACGTTGGACTGCACGTAGCCCTGCGGTGGGCGCGAGACCACCCACACGCACGACAGGCCACTGTCGTGCACGAAGTACTCCTTCTGCACGTTGTGGCTCACCGGCCCGGCGTCGCCCCAACCCAGGTCGACCACCTCGCCCCTGTCGGCCGCCTGCTCGAAGACCACGGCGGAGGCAGGATCGTAGGCCTCCCTGACCATCCGGATGACCTCGCTACCGGTCATCAGGTGGACCGCGCTGGAGGAGGTCTCCATGATCTGGTTGTACAGCCCAGGCAGGCGCGTCTCCAGGTCCCTGATCGCCCGCTTCTCGTTCTTCGACCCACGACCGCCGGCCATGGCTCTCGGGTCGAAGGTCATCGTCAGCCAGGTACTCACCTTGATCCCCATACCAGCGGCGCCGTCGACCACCTGGTCCATGACGCGCTGAGCCAGGTCCGGGGAGCTGGGCGACCGACGTGACAGAACCTCGCGCCGCAGCCGGGAACCCGGGTCCGGGGAGGACTCCACCGTCAGAGTCGTGGCCACGACCCCGGTCTCCTTGGCAACGTCCTTGATGTGCTCGCCCCACAGAGCGACCTTCTTGTTGATCTCCTCCTGATCCACCAGGCCTGCACCACTCGGGGCCAGAGCCATCACCACCGTGAGCTGACCACCAGGGTGACGCACCATCGTAAACGGCCGGCGCCACGCGTCCTGAGCATCCACCAGCCTGAGCCTGCCCAGGTAGCCAGGAGGCTCCAGCTTGCCACTCGATCTCTTCGCCACGCTCAGGGCACCGCCCCTGAACACGTTCCTGCGGCGTCTCTTCTCCACCTGAAACCTCGCTCTCTCCTCGATCCTGTCCAAGATGCACAGTCCGTGCTTGTCACGCCTCGACACGATGACCACGGTCAGTGCCAGTAGCGCCCCCAGCACCGCCGCCTTAAGCACCCCGGCCGTCAGCTCGACGACGACCACGACCCCGATCGCCGCGAGCATGACCAGCGACTGGATAGTGGTCAGGCCGAACAGCCCAACCGAGGTATTGGGCCTCCACCCCGTGTAAAGGGGAACCTTGGGCTCCTGCTGAGCCTGCTGCGCCTGAACGCTCATCAGGCACCACCTCCCGACGGACCGCCACTGGCGGCGGCTGCATTACCAGTCGACCGGGCAACCTGGACACCCTTGTGGGCGGCCTCCGCCCCGACCATGACCACGGCCGCAGGCCCAGCCGCCGCCCCGGCACCCGCAGCAGCACCAGAGGCACCAGCACCACTGGCGCCGGCCGCACCCGTAGCACCGGTAGCCCCAGCCGCGCCACTTGCGCCGGCTGCACCGCTTGCGCCGGCCGCACCAGCCTTGCCGGCCGCGCCGGCCGCACCTGTAGCACCACCGGCCCCTACCGCGCCGGTCGCACCTCCGCTGCCAGCCGGCCCCATGGCTCCGCCTGATCCTGGGGCCCCAGGCGCGCCAGCGGCTCCGCTACCCCCAGGCGGTCCTGCCGAACCAGAGCCGCCGGTGGAACGAGCCACCCTGATCGCGCCGGTCGCCACCGACACGGCACCAGCGGTCGCTGCCAGAGCACCACCACCCACACCCATGGCCTCAGCCGCAGGAGTGATCAGACGGATCAGCGCTGGCAGCGCCGCAGCAGCCAGCACCATCATGATCAGGCCCCGGATAAACGTCCCCAGGTCCTCTCCAACAGAACCAGAGCCAGGAAAGAGCCTGCCTGTCGTACCAATCACCTGATTGATCTGATTCGCCTGCCGCTGGGCGGGATCCAGGCTGGCTCCGGAGACCATCTTGATCGCGACCGCGTAGATGATCGCCGCGGCCGGCTTCATCATGATGAATGAGATCACCCACGAGGTGGTCTTCCGCAGCCACTGCTGACCCCAGTCCGTCAGAGCCGCGGCAGCCGCCAACGGGATGATCCCCGCCACCAGAGGCAGGATCGCCTCCCTGCACTCCATCATCGCGAACTGGATCAGGTTGGCCAGAATCCCCACCAGACAACCCAGCACGATCAGGGCCCACCCGATCCCACTGGGCTCGATCGAGGCGACGTCGAGCAGCTTTGTCACGAACTTACCGTCAGCGGCCCCGATCGCGGTCTCAATCACCCACTTGGAGAACGCGTCACTGGCCTCGATCATCAGGTCAATGACCTTGAACGCCGCACCTGAGACGACCACCATCTTGATGATCCCCATCATGATCTTCCGGATGTCATCACCCCGGGAGTTCATCATCAGCATCATCGCGGCCATGATCAGCGACCCGAAGAACACCATCCCGGACAGCCATGCCGTCAGGTACCGCACGTCCGAGGCCACTGAGCCCTCACCACCGACGTAACCGGTGTTCTTATCGATCCAGAACGTGCCGACCTTGATCATGATTTTTTCCAAAGACTCCAGGAGCGCACGCCCCCACGTGATAACCACGTTCTCAGCGACCTTGTTCGCCGCCTCCGTCGCCTGGCACTGCACCTGGAAGAACCAGCAGTCAGACAAGACCACCCACCTCCTTTCCTAGCCTCTCGCTGCGCGCGCCTGCTACTTGACAGTCCAGGTCGAGAACCCGGACAGCGACTCCAGCGGCTCCTGGCCCCAGGAGTCCGAGCTCGGGGACTGCACCTTCCAGTCCCCACCGCTCCAAACCATCACCAGCCGCCACGACACGAACCTGTCATCGCTCGGGTTCAGCGACGTCACCAGCGTTACCAGCACCTCATTAGGGCTGTGCACCTCGAGCCGGTATCCCCGGATCGTCTGCGGCTGTGTCGTCGACCCGTCCCACTCAGCATCGATCTGATTAAGCAGACGCTGACGGTTGCCGTCATCAACCACCAGTACCCGGGTAACCTCCGGCAGGCGCTCCTGGGACGAGAACCAGCGCATGAAATTCACCGAGGACACCAGCGCACCCGTCGGTGAGTGCGCGAAGCAGCGCGTGATACCAGTCGTGATCCCCGGGCCCGCGCCCGCCACCTCAGGCACGCCCCACGAGCTCCCCACCTGAAGAGTCCGGAACTCCAAAGCACCCGATGGCAGGGTCTGGTCGCCGGCCTGCATAGAGCACGCCGACGGCGCGTCACCGCCCACGCCGGCCGAACCAGCACCAGTGGGCGTCGCACCACCGGGCGTCGGTGAGGTGGTTGCCGCCGGGCTCGCATCAGCCGACGGCCGGCCGTTAATCACACGGTCTCCGATGATCCAGGCAAGACCGACAGCCAGCCCCAGCACGAACACCAGCGCGGCAACGAACGTCTTGGACTGCATCAGCTCGCCGAAAGACTGCCGCTCCGCAGTCTCCGTGCCCTGCTCAGATTCCTTCCTGCTCATCGTCATCACACCCCGCAGAACTGCATCGTCAGTGATGAGGCACCTGCACCCAGGCCGATACCCAGGATGATGCGGCCGAACCTGTCAACGAACTCCTCAGCACCCTGGTTGGTGCGTCCTGTGGAGGACAGGATCAACCAGATCGCCTGAAGCATCAGCACCAGGAAGCAGATGATCCCCAGACCCCACTTCAGGTAACCAAAGAAGGTGTTCACTGGGCCCTCAACTCCCGGAGGCGCCACCGGCGCCGGATCGATCAGCGGCATCATCCTCATCGCGCTGACGATGCCTGCTTCCATGATCGAGCTAGTCACTTGTCATCCTTTCGCTCGGCGACGAGCGGCTTCAGTGCCCGCCGCACGTTTCCAGGAGCCGCTTGCAGCTGCGCCGCCGGCTCCTCACGCCACCCCTCCACCCACGGAAGAGTCACGCTGGTAGGGAAGGCCCCACTGACGTGGACCTTCCGCTCGCGCAAGACGCGCGAGAGCTTCTTCGGTGCGTCAGGAACCCAGACGATCCCACCCAGCTCCACACCAGGCACACGGCCGCCGGCCCACGCCACAGCCGCGTCCTGCGCCGCCGTGATCCCAGCGCCATGAGTACGGGCCACCACCCACACCTCCAGCACCTCCCCGGGAACCGCAGGCACCGGCCAGGACCTCTCCGCGTCCCCCCACTCCAGCAACCTCGCCAGGGTCGAGACGCCTGCGCCACCATGAGCGCCCACAAGCCACCGCCGGGCACCACGCACAGCCAACGTCCCCACCGCACCCACAGGCTCAGGCACATCAGGAGACACAACCCCCAGCGCCCACGCACGAGGAGCAACCTCCTCCACCACAGGCGCAGGACCCTCCTCAACCGGCTCCTGCTGCTGACTCAGCCACGGATTCGCACTCATACCCAACTCGTATGACGTGGGCGCACGACACCCGTCTCCAACAGAAGGTGACACCACCACCCTCCGGTACCGTGGTGCCCACCACATGCGAAACACAGTAGAAACAGGGGGAAACAAGCCATGGCGGTAGCGGGGGTCCAGCACCACTGGGCGGTCACCAGAGGAAACAACCCAGACACCAAGCCCTACTACTGCCCCCTCCACGAGTCCCGACATTTCGCCGCGGTCTCCCTCTACCAGCGCCTCATCCAACCCGTCCCCGACAACGCCTCCGACTACTGGACCCGCCTCGCCGACATGGCCGTCGTCATCCCCGAGCAAGAAGCCAGCTTCTTCTACCAGCTCTCCCTCCTCGCCCAAGCCACCTGGACCCCCGTCGACCACGACACCGACCTCGACGCCATCCTCGCCAAGGCCCGCACCGAGCTCGCCGACCACCCCACCCCAACCATCAGCGGAGACCACGCCGACCCCCGCGTCCTAGGCCGCCCAGCCATCACCACCACCCCCACCCTTACCAACATCAAGACCCAAGGCACCTGGGCGGTCACCCTCGAGACCGACGACCCCAACGACGGCGTCGACGACATCTGGGTAAGCCCCATCTACGCCGACAAGACCCCCACCACATACGCCCAGGCCCGCGACCGCTACCTCACCGTCGCCAAAGACCTCAACAGAGTCGTCCCACCCGACCCCGAACCCACCACCGGCATCCGCTTCTGGTACACCCTCGAGACCAGCGCCTCCACACCCTGGTACCCCGACGACATCAACATCGACCCCACCCAGGCCATCAACCAGCTCTACGACCAGCTCACCTAAACAAAGCCCGCCACCAAAAGAAAAAGTTTCAGGGTGACACAGTGTCACCCTGAAAATATCTGTGGCCACAATCACATCTAGGTGGTTGGTTGGAACGCCTCCACCACCTCCCGAGCCCGCTCAGCCAGCTCCTCAGACCCAAGCGCCACAATCGGAGCCTTCGTACCCCGACGCGACCCGATCAGCAACGTCATCCACGCCCGAGCACAAGCCTTCGACGCCCCCAGATCCGCCAGACGAGAGTCATTAGCCGCAGCCGTCTGCCGCCTCGACTCCCCCCACGCCAAAGCCAGCTCCGTGACCCTCCGCGTCCCAGCCCACGCCAACGGCTCCGCCATCCCCGCATCCACCAAAGCGTTCACCAGCCCGGACATCACCACCTGGAAGTCATCCAAGCCCACCGATGACACCACCAGCTCACCCGGAAGACCACTACCCTCCGGCACCAGCCCCGGCTCCACCGACGTCACCGACACACCCTCAGGCAGCAGGCAGTCACGACCCTCCAACGTCGCTGTCCTCGTGATCCGCGTCCACATCGCCCACGGCGAGTCCGCGATCGCGATCTCCCTGGCATTCAAGCGCATCACCTCCCAGCCCCAACCCATCGTGTCCGCCTTCGACTCACGCCGACTCAACCCACCAAACCGCATCCCCTGATGCACCGACCCCGCGAACTGACGCTCCACCGCCTTATCCAGACTCCGAGCCACCACAGCCATCGACTCACCCACCCACTCCTCGCAGATCGCCCCCAGAACCGCCTCACGCAGCCCCGGGTTGTCACCAGTAGCCACCCACGGCCCATCCGGATCAATATCCGGGACCGCGAACCGGTACACCCGCACGTCCTCATCCACATCCTCGTCAGCCCCCGTCTCCACAGGCAGCAGACGAATCAGGTTCGCCCCCTGACGCTGCCCCCGACGACGAAGCCGACGAACCAGCACACCCCGATCCTCCATCCGAGCCAGAGCCCGCTTCACCGACCGCTCCGAGACATGCGCATGAGCCGCCAACCAAGCCACCGACGCAATCACCTCACCACGCCAGTCAGCCAACCGTGCCAGCTCCATCACCACAGCCGTATCCGCCGGCTTAAGCCCCTCCAAGGACTCCACCCACACCGGCCACGACACCCGAGTCTCCTCGCTCATGACGCAACCTCCCCAGCCTCAGCCTGCCTCCACTGCTCAACCAGCTCGCCGGCCAGGCTCATCTGCCTGGCCCGCCCCACATCGGGATGCTCCCGCCTGACCTGATCCCAGGCCCGTTCGGCTAGCTCCTGATCCCGTGTCCGCGTCGGCTCAACGACCTTCACCGCCCGCCGGGCGGCCTGAACCTGCAGCTCGCCTGCCGCAACCAGCGCCGCAGGCGCCAGAGCGGGATCCACCTTGTGCCTCAACCGCCAGGCCACCAGCCGCGACAGGTGCCCCACCGGCTCAGGCAGGTCCTCATCCAGC
>ERZ773008.797-NODE-797-length-22829-cov-3.851102_pt1 | contig 22829 bp, 13 predicted proteins | sample MGYA00580664_ERZ773008 | MGnify/ENA primary metagenome ERZ773008 (study PRJEB29015, sample SAMEA2738016) | human oral metagenome | biome: human oral; feature: human-associated habitat; material: dental | place: China | collected 2048 ... | reverse complement strand
GGTGGCGCCGCCGGGCACGGGGTCGGTGATGGCGACCCAGGTCATGTCGGCGCTGGCATTGACTTCCAGCGTGACGCGCAGGATGTCGCCGCGCGAGTAGTGGCCCGCCGGCAGGCTCTTGTCGGCCTGCTCGAGGGGGGTGACGCTGCGCTTGATCTGGTAGCCCGCCGCGAAGGGGGCTTTCAGGGGCACGGCGGCCAGCGATTGCAGGGTGAGCCAGGGGCTGCCGCTGCCTTCATGGGTGACGGCCAGCTCGCTCTTGCCTGCTGGCTGGCCCGTCTGCTGACCCGTCTTTTGCGGCCAGGGCAGCTGCATGGTGTTGTTCACGTAGAGGCCGGGGCTGGCGGGCGCGCCGGAGTAGCTCAGGCGGGAGTTGGCGTGGTCCACGCCTTCTTCCTTGGGCGCGGGGCGCACTTCGCTCCAGTCCACCTGGGCTTTTTCGCCGCCGAGGCTGGCGCGGGTGATGCCGCTGACGGGGGCGGATTCGCGCGCGCGGGCGAATTGCTCGATGGCGAAGCTGCCCCAGAGGTTGGCGGTGGTGGTGTGCCAGGCGCCGCTTTGCTGGCGCTGGATGAAGCCGTTGATGAGACGGCCCATGTCGTCATGCCATTCGGGGTCGTCCAGCACGGTGAGCAGCAGGCGGGCGGTGTTCACGTCGCCGCCGGCCATGAACCACCACCAGTCGTCGTCTTTTTCGGCGCTGAAGATCAGGCGCGAGCCTTGCCATGACAGGCGCGAGCGCAGGATTTGCATGGCTTCTTCCAGCTTTTGCGGCTGGGCCGGAATGCCCTTGACGCGGCGCAGCACGTTCACCCAGTCAATGACGGCGCTGACGGGCCACTGGTTGGGGGCGATGGTGATGCTCTCCAGCATGGCGGCCCGTGCAGCGCCGTAGCGCGAGAGGGCTTCGATGGCGGCGAGCTTGAGCACGTCCAGGTCTTTGCGGGGCGACCAGTAGCGGCGCGTGATGCGGCCTTCGACGAAGGCGGCCAGGCCGTCCAGCATGGGCTGGCGCACGTCTTCGGGCAGGGCGTATTGCGGCTTGATGCGGCTGGCTTCGTGGGTGGCGGCCAGCATCCACGCGGTGAGGATGGGGCTGCCTTTGTCTTCCTGGCCGCTGCGCGGCGGGAAGTAGTAGAGCAGGCCGTCGCCGTCCATGTAGGAGGGCATTTGCGCTGCCACGCTGCGCCACTGCGCTTCATCGCGCATGCCGATGGCCTTGCTGGTCTGCTGCTCCAGGCAGGAGTAGGGGTAGGCGGCGAACCAGTCGTTGATGGCGGGCAGGCCATCGGCCAGCTTCGCTTGCAGGGCCAGGCGCAGCCCGCCGCGGCCCGGCAGGGCGTCGGCGGGCGGGGCCACGGGCAAGGTGTAGGATTTTTCAAGCTGCACGAGGGTGGCCTGCTGCACCGTCACGGGCACGGCGGGCACGACGCGCTGGCTGACTTTCAGGGCGTCGCTGGCGCTGCCGTTTTCATCCTTGGCGCTGATTTTCCAGGTGATTTCCTGCGCGCCGGGCACGCCCATGTGCGGCGGGGCGGTGACTTGCCAGCGGGCTTCGCTCGCCTGGCCGGCGGGTATTTCCAGCGTTTGCGCTTCGGTTTGCAGCGGGGCGGCTTCGGCCTGCACCTGCACTTTCATGGGCTTGTCCGTGGTGTTGCGCAGGGTGAAGGCGGCTTCGTACGCATCGCCGCCGCGCACCAGGGGCGGCAGGCCGCTGATGATTTGCAAATCCTGCGTGACGCGCACGCTGGTTTTGCCGGTGCCAAAGCGGTTGGCGCCGCTGTCGGCCACGGCCACGATCTGGAAGGTGGTGAGCGCGTCATTGAGCGGCACATCCACGATGGCCTGGCCGTTGGCGTCCAGCTCCACGTCAGGCTTCCACAAAAGCAGGGTGTCGAGCAGCTCGCGCACGGGCGCGCCGCCCGCGCCGTCGCCGCCAGGGGGCGCGGCCTTGCGGCCGTAGTGGCGGCGGCCCACGATTTCCATTTGCGCGGTGGCCGTTTCCACGTCCCAGGAGCGGCGCCGGAGCATGGCTTCCAGCAGGTTCCAGCTGGTGTTGGGCATGAGTTCAAGCAGCGCCTTGTCCACGGCGGCCACGGCCACCCGGGCCTGGGCGGCGGGCTGGCCGCCGGGCAGCTTGGCCTCAATGCGCACGCGGGCCGTGCCGCGCGGGGCGTAGCTGGCCTTGTCGGCTTCCACGCCCACGTGCATGCGGTAGTTTTGCTCGCCCACGCGGATTTCGGCCATGCCGAAGCGGTAGGTGGGCTTGCTCAGGTCCACCAGCGCGGTGGGCGGGGCGAAGTCGCCGTCTTTGTTGCGGAAGGCTCTCCACCACTGGATGGGGCTTTTGAAGCCCCAAGTGAAAAAGCTGTACCAGGGCACTTCATACAGCCGCCCGCGCAGCGCCAGCACGCTCACGTAAACGTTAGGCCCCCAGTTTTCACCGACTTTCAGGCTGATGGTGGGGTCGTCGCCGCTGAGCTGCACCACTTGCGTCTGCACGATGCCTTCGCGCTCCACGGCCACCAGCGCGGTGGCCTTGCGGAAGGGCATGCGCACCTGAAAGCGAGCGGTGTCACCCGCGTTGTAGCGTTTTTGCTCAGGCAGCACGTCCATGCGGTCGTTGTTTTCGCCGTCAAACCACAGTTCGCCCTGGCGTGTGACCCACACGCTTTGCGCGGCCTCGGCCTTGCGGCCCGCTTCGTCAGCCGCGCTGGCCACCAGTTCGATGCGGCCGGGCTGCGCCAGCTTCACATCGCAGTGCAGCAGGCCGCGCGCGTCGGTCTTGCCGCTGCACAGCGCGCCCAGGTCATGCGTTTCGTGGTGATGGTCGTAGGCATAGAAGCCGCCTACCAGCCGCTTGCGCGTGGTGGTGGTGGTGTGCGCCACGGCGCGCACGGTCATGGCCGCGCCCGCCTTGGGCTTGCCTTGCAGATCCAGCGCCAGTGCCTGCAATTTCAGGTTTTTGTCCACGGAAACCCAGCTGTCGGCGCGCAGGCCGGCCACCACGGCGGCGGGCCACAGGGTTTGCGTCTGGCTCAGGGTCTGGATTTCGCCATTGGGATCGGCGTAGGTGGCTTCCAGCAGCAGCTCGCGCGGGCGGCTGGAGGCGGGCAGCTTGGCGAGCACCAAGCGCCCCGCGCCTTGCGCGTCCAGCGTGAGCGGCTGCTTGTCGGCCACGAGCTTCTGGCTGGCGGAGCTGGGCGCATCGCCGTCATCGCCGTCATCGTCCACGCGGGTTTCGCTGCTGCGGCGCCCGTCGGGCGGGGTGAAGCTGAAGCTGTCGTAGTCGCCAAAGTGCGGCGCGATGTCCTTGACGGCCGCCGACACCTGCACGGGCAGGTGCGCCGCCGCGCCGCCAGCCACGTAGCTCACTTGCACCTGCACGGGCACGTCTGCGGTGGCGATCAGGGCGTTTTCATCGGCCACGGCCACGCTGCCGCGATACACGGGCAGGCGGAACTCTTCCACGCGGAAGGAGCCGGCGGAATGGCTGCCGCTGCCGTCATCATCGCCGCCGCCCGCGCCAAACGTGATGCGGTACACGCCCAGCTTGGCGTTTTTGGGCACGGCGAACTGGCTGGCGGCGCTGCGGCCGCCCGTGGGGGGGTCGCGCCAGTTCAGCTCCTGCGTGTATTCCTGCCCGCTGCCCACGTGGGTGATGGTCAGCGTGCGCGGCATGCTGCCTGCGGGCGGCAGCGCCAGCGTGCCTTTTTCGGGGCTGACGGACTGGCGCAGGTAGTGTTTCATCGACACCGTTTCGCCCGCGCGCACGAGCGTGCGGTCCAGCACGGTGTGCGCCACTTCGGCGGACGCGCCGCCGTCGCGGCCCGTGGGCGCGTTGAAGCGCCAGGGTTCAATGCCCCGGTTCCAGTTGCTCCAGACGAAGGCCATGTCCTGCCCGCTGCCTTCGCCGCTGCGCGCGCTGATGAAGTAGCCGCGCGTGCTTTCGGGCACGCGCCATTCATGCGCGCAGGGGCTGGATTGAGTGACTTCCGGCAGGCGCGCCAGGCCCTGCGCGTCGGTCACGGCCCGCGCCACGGGCTTGCCGTTGCAGTCCGACACATTCACCTGCGCGCCCGCCACGGGCTGGCCGTGATCGAGCGTGGTCACCCAGGCCAGCGAGCCTTCCGGACTCCACTTGAAATGCACGGCCAGGTTGGTCACCAGCGCAGAGGTGCGCACATACATGGTGCGCTGCGGCCCGTAGCCTTCGTTCAGCAGGGCCTGGCCCAGCTGGCGCGAGGCGATTTCCAGCACGTGAAAGCCGGGGGTCAGCGGAATGCCCACCACCTCGAAGGGCCGCGTGTCGCCCTCTTGCGTGCCGGGCAGCGGCTGCGTTTGCGCGTCCGCGCGGCCTTCCAGCAGCGAGATGGCCCGCGTTTCCACATAGTTCTCCGAATATGGCGAATCCTTCAGCGGCGGCGGCAGCGTGCCCCGCACCACTTGCGCGGCCTTTTTGCGCTCGATGGAGGCGTCGTCAAACTCCTCTACCCGGCGCATCCATTCAATGATGTCCGCGTCGCTCTCAAAGCGCGCGCGGCTGATTTGCATGGACTGCACGCCCAGCTGCGGCTCCACGCGCCGCAGCGTCACCGGCAGCAGAGGCGTGCCGTTCGGCCCTTCGGCAAATCGCTCGACGATGCCGAACGTGCCCGCCGCGAACTTGGCCAGCGGCGGCATGGGCGAAGTGCGCACCGTCAGCGGAAAGCTCGCCGCGTTGGCCAGCGGGCGGCCGCTGTCGTCTTTCAGGTCGGCAGGCAGCGTGAGCGTGTAGGTGGCGCTTTCGGCCAGCGGGGCAGGAAATTTCAGGCTGTCCAGCAAATCATCCGGATCGCCTTTTTCGTTGAACTCGGGCGCGATTTCGCCTTTGTCCGAAGTCAGCCGCGCCTGCTGGAGCAGGCGGCGCGGCGCGCTGGCTGAAAAATCCAGCGTTATCGGCCGCAGGGGCATGCACGCGGCCTGCGCGTTCTCGCGCTCGCAGCTCATGCTGGCCTGAAACAGCGGGCGCACCTCGTATTCAAAGCGGCGCTCCACCGTGTTGGGTATGCCGCTGGGCGTGGCCACGCCCTTGCCGTACACCAGCTCCACCTTCGTTTCCGGCGTGAGCCGCCGCTGGCACTGCATCACAAAAACCGTGCCCGGCTTCTTTTCATCACGCTGGCTCCAGGACAGCTCTTTGAGCAGTGCCGCACGGTCCGCGCCCGTGATGAGCTTCACCGGCACGCGCTCGCCCACGCCTTCAGCGCTGCACCACACGTGGGCCTGCACGCTCTCCGGCGTGGCCGCGCCGTTGAGCGCCAGCACGAAATGCTGGTCTTCATCCACCTTGCGCCAGGTGCCCGGGAGCACGTCCTGAACGATCGGGCCGCCCGTGTGAAAGGCGTAGCTGCTCTTGCCCTCCAGCGCCGAGCCGTCGGCAGCCTTGAAGCCCGCCGCCGCCTTGAGCGTGCAGCGCGTGCCCGGCGGCAGATCGTCTTCAAAGTCGTACACCCACTCGCGCGCGCCCGTCCAGCGCCCTTCGCCCTTTTGCGCCTGGGCGTCATTGCAAGCCAGCGTGAACGGCGCGGCCAGCTTGGCATCGCCAAACGCCACCGCGTCCGCCTTGAACTTGACCACCACCTGCCGCACCCGCGACACCTCGCCCTGCGGCGAAACGCTGGCCACGGCCAGCGCATGGGCCTGCCCCGCCAGCGCCAGAGCAGAACAAAGAAGGGAAAGACGGAACCAGACAGAACGTTTCATGGCGGCGAAAAGTGTGAAAAAAGACCCCTGGAAGCGACAAATCCGCATTGTGCCCAATACCCTCGCGCCCACTTTGCTTTGCCTCATGTTTTCAGAATCTGTTCGGAGTCTGGCCGTGAGGGGCGACACCCCGGAAATCAGGATGGGCTGCAAGGTGCAAACCGCAGGCGGGCCTTGCAGCCCCATTGCAGCCCAGCGAAGATTTGCAAGGTCGCAGAGCGCCTTGAGGCCGTGCTTTTCGCACCCACGGCAGAGATTGTGAACAGGCTCTCAGGCTTTTCCGGCGAGGCTCATCCGCCTTCAGCGCCCGCTGCCAGCGCTGGCCGCACAGGCGGAAAAAGCGGGGCCAGGCATGTGCGAGGGCAAAAAGCGGAGCGCACCATTCCGCCCTCTGTTTCGCTCCTCTATCCATAGCATGGCGTCCTAGTGGAAACTGCGCAGGAAGGCATTTAGATATACCTGAATTCGCTCCTTTTTTTGATGTCTCCAGCGCCCTGCCCTGCGGCTAGACTGCGCGGCCATCACACGCGCCGCTCAGAAGAACTTCAGATTCAGAAGCACATTCAGGAAAAACGCCATGCCCGAAGCCCTCATCCGCCCCGAACTGGTTCAACTGGGCGCCGCGCCCGCCGACAAGGCCGCCGCCATCCGGCAGGCGGGGCAGTTGCTGGTGGCCGCCGGCTGCATCGCCCCGGCCTATGTGCAAAGCCTGCTGGCGCGCGAGCAGACGGCCAATACCTATCTGGGCAGCGGCGTGGCCATTCCGCACGGGCAGATTGCCGACCGGCACCTGATCGAGCGCACCGGCATCGCCGTGCTGCAAGTGCCCGGCGGCGTGGAGTGGAACGCGGGGCAGCGCGCCACGCTCATCTTCGCCATTGCCGCGCAGTCTGACGAGCACCTGGCGCTGCTGCGGCGCCTGACGCGCCTGCTGCAAGACGAGGCCACGCTGCAAAAGCTGGCCTGCACGGCAGATGCGGGCGACATCCTGCGCGCGCTGGAGCTGCCTGCTGCACCTGCCGCCGCCGCTGACGCCGCTGCCCAAGCCCCGGCCGGCGACTACGCGCAAGGCTTTGACTGGCGCATGCCCTATCCCAACGGCCTGCACGCGCGCCCCGCCCAGCAGTGGGTGGAAACGGCCCGGCGCTTTGCCGCCAGCGTGCGCGTGCGAAACGGGCAGGAGGCGGGCGACGCCAAAAACCTCATGGCCCTGCTGCAACTGGGCATCGCCCACGGGCAGACCCTTCACGTTTCCGCGCAAGGCGACGATGCCGCCGCCGCCCTGGCAGCGCTGCAAGGCGTGATGAACCGGCTGACCGCCGCCGAAGAGGCCGAGGCCGAAAAAGCCCGCCAGGCCAAGGCGCAAGCGGCCAGCCGCAGCGCCTGGCAGCCTGCGGGCCAGCCGCCGTCGCTGCAAGGCATCAGCGCCAGCCCGGGCCTGGCCATTGGCACGCTGCGCGTGCGCCGCGCCGCCGACATCGCCGTGCCCGACCGCCCGGCCCCGCTGGCCGAAGGCGCTGACGCGCTGGACGAAGCCCTGGCCGCCACCCGCGCCGAGCTGCTGCAACTGGCGCAAGACACCGCCGCGCGCATTGGCAAGGCCGAAGGCGGCATCTTCCGCGCGCAAGCCGAGCTGCTGGGCGACACCGGCCTGATCGCCCAGGCCTGCCAGCGCATGGCGCAAGGCCACGGCGCGGCCTGGAGCTGGCACGAAGCCGTGCAAGCCGCCGCTGGCCAGCTGGCCAGCGTGGGCAGCCCGCTGCTGGCCGCGCGTGCAGCCGATTTGCGCGATGCGGGCCTGCGCGTGCTGCGCAAGCTCGCGCCAGAGCTGGATGTGCCCGGCGGGCAGGAGCAGGGCGGCGAAAACCTCGTCATCGCCGCTGCCGACCTCACCCCGTCAGACACCGCCGCGCTCGATTTGCGCCAGGTGGCGGGCCTGTGCACCGCGCAGGGCGGCCCTTCCTCGCACACCGCCATCATCGCCCGCACGCTGGGCCTGCCCGCCGTGGTGGCCGCAGGCGGCGCCCTGCTCGATGTGCCCGACGGCCAAACCGTGGTGCTGGACGGCGACGGCGCGCGCCTGTATTGGGGGCTGGATGAGGCCGATTTGCAAAGCGCCCGCCAGTGGCGCGACGCGCAGCAGGCGCGCGCCCGCGAAATCGCCCGGCTGGCCCTGCAACCGGCCGCCACGCAAGACGGCGTGCGCGTGGAAGTGGCCGCCAACGTCAATCGCCCCGAACAAGTGCCCGCCGCGCTGGCCGCCGGCGCCGAAGGCGTGGGCCTGATGCGCACCGAATTTCTCTATCTGGAGCGCGACAGCGCCCCCGGCGAAGACGAGCAGTGCGAAACCTACTGCGGCATGGTGCGCGAGCTGGCGGGCCGCCCCCTCATCATCCGCACGCTCGATATCGGCGGCGACAAGCAAGTGCCCTACCTCAACCTGCCGCACGAAGAAAACCCCTTCCTGGGCATACGCGGCAGCCGCCTCATGCTGCGCCGCCCGGATTTGCTGGAGCCGCAGCTGCGTGCCATCTACCGCGCCGCCAAAACCGGGCCGCTTTCCATCATGTTTCCCATGATCACCAGCCTGGCCGAGCTGCGCGCGCTGCGCGCCGAATGCGAACGCATCCGCCAGCAGCTGAACGCGCCCGCCGTGCCCATCGGCATCATGGTGGAAGTGCCCGCAGCGGCCGTCATGGCCGGGCAACTGGCGCTGTATGCCGACTTCTTTTCCATCGGCACCAACGACCTCACGCAATACGTGCTCGCCATCGACCGCCAGCACCCCGAGCTGGCCCGCGAAGCCGACACCCTGCACCCCGCCGTGCTGCGCATGATTCAGCACACCGTGCAAGGCGCACAAGCCGCCACGCAAGCCGGGCGCCCCTGCTGGGTGGGCGTGTGCGGCGGCCTGGCGGGCGACCCGCTCGGCGCGGCCATCCTCACGGGCCTGGGCGTGCGCGAACTCTCCATGAGCCAGCGCGACATTGCCCCCGTCAAGGCCGCCTTGCGCGCCTGCGACAGCGCCCTGCTGGCCGAGCTGGCCCAGCTGGCCCTTGACAGCGCCGACGCCGACAGCGTCCGCGCCCTGGCCGCCAGGCTGCAAGCGCCCAGGCAGGTCAAGCGCTAAGGCACGCAAAAAAACACACGTTTCATATTCGCCCAGCGGCCGCGCCAGATTTTAAAAATGCCATTCAGTCTGAAAACAGAAATAGGGCAGCCCATCCGCCAGCATTGGCGGCAAGGCTGGCCCTGGCTGCTTTTGCTGGCCGTTTCCGCCCTGCTGCATTTATGGCGGCTGGCCGAGCCTGCCGAAGTGGCTTTTGACGAAAGCCTGGTGGGGCGGTTTGCTTCGTATTATTTCAGCGGGGAATATTATTTTGATATTCATCCGCCGCACATGAAGCTCATTTACGCGGCGCTGGGCGCGCTGGCGGGCGTGTCGCAAGGGTTTTCGTTTCATCCGCACGGCCTGCATTATCCGGGCGGTTTTTATTTATGGATGCGCCTGTTTCCGGCGCTGTGCGGCACGGTATTGCCGCTTCTGGTGGCGCGGCTGGCGCTGGATTTTGGCGCGGCGCGGCGCTGGGCCTTGTGCGCGGGCTGGCTGGCGGCGTTTGACACCGTGCTGATGGTGGAATCGCGCTTCATCCTCAACGATATTCCGCTATTGACTTTCGGCCTGGCGGGCTGGTGCGGCATGGCGGCCTGGCGGCGGCAGGGCAAAAAGCGCCATTTGCTGCTGGGCGCGCTGGCGCTGGGGCTGGCCTGCGGCGTGAAGTGGACGGGGCTGGGCTTTGTCGCGCCGGTTCTCGCTGCGCTGGCGCTGGAAGGTTTTCCGGCCATTGGGCCAATCTGGCAAAACATACGGCGGCAATGGCGCGCAAAAACAGGCGCATTTTTGGCAATTGTGGCCGTGATATTGCTGGTGCAAGGCGTCGGATATGCGTTGCATTTTGCGCTGCTGCCCAAGGCGGGGCCGGGCGATGCGTATATGTCTGCTCCCATGCAGCAGCGGCTGAAAGAGCGGCGTGAAAACCCGGCAGGCAGCGACTGGCTTTTCACCCCTTATGCCACGCTGGAGCTGCACCGCGCCATGGCTTCGTATTCCAGCCAGGTTTCAGGGCACCCCTATGCCAGCCCCTGGTACACCTGGCCGTGGGGCTGGCGCGGCATTTTCGTGTGGAGCAGCCAGAACCAGCCGCCGGAGCGCATTTACATGGCGGCCAATATCGCCATTTGGTGGCCGCTGGCTTTGGGAGCGCTGTATTTTCTGGCCGCCCTGCTGCCCTCGCCCTGGCGCGGCGCGAATATGGGCAAACCGGCAGCCCCGCCCGCGCAAAGCGATTATTTGCTGGCGCTGGCGTATCTGGTGAATTTCGCGCCTTTTTTCTTCATTCACCGGCCCATGTTCATTTACCACTATTTTCCGGCGCTGGCCGTCAGTTATGTCATGAGCGCCCGGCTGGCCACCTGCGCGGGCCTTTCGCGGCGCTGGGCATGGTTTTTTGCAGCAGCGGGCCTGCTGGGCTTTTTGTGGCTTGCGCCCGTGGTATATGGCCTGCCCATACAGGCATCCACATTCAATGCGCTGATGCTGTTTGATTCATGGAAATGAAACAGCCCTGCCCCGCCATGCCCGCCCTCTGCCGAAAGCTGGCGGAATCGCCTCAAAAAAAGGAGCGGATTCAGGCACTGCAAAAAGCCATATGTCGCACATTCCACGCGGAGAGTCTGCTATTGAAGCAGGAGCGAATCCATCCTTGAATGCACGCGCTTCAAAAATGAATGACTTGCCGGAAACGCCATGAAAAACGCCATGCCCCTGCCCATCCTCACCATCACGCCCCACCCTGCCATTGACGAAACCGTGAGCCTGCCCAGCCTGCGCCCCGGCGCGGTGAACGTGGCCACGCAAGCGCGCCGCAACGCGGGCGGCAAAGGCATCAACGTGGCCAGCTGCCTGGCCGACTGGGGCGCGCCCGTCGTGGCGCTCGGGCTGCTGGGGCAAGACAACGCGGCGGCGTTCGAGGCGCTGTTTGCCCGCAAAGGCATTGCAGACGCCTGCCAGCGCGTGCCCGGCAGCACGCGCACCAACATCAAGATCGTGGCGGCCGACACGGGCGACACCACCGACATCAACCTGCCCGGCCCCGCCGTGCCCGCCGCCGCCTGGCAGGCCCTGCTGCAAGACGTGCGCCAGCGCGCACAACCCGGCCAGTGGGCGCTGGCCGCCGGCAGCCTGCCGCCCGGCCTGCAAACCGAAGGCTACGCGCCGCTGCTGAAACTTTTGCACGAGCGCGGCGCGCGCATTGCGCTGGACACCAGCGGCGCGGCGCTGAAGCAGGCCCTGGCCTGCGGCGTGCCGCTGGCCCTCATCAAACCCAACCGCCACGAGCTGGAAACCCTGCTGGGCCGCCCGCTGCCCACTTGCGCCGATTTACGCGAAGCCGCGCGCGGCCTGCACGCCCAGGGCGTGGAAACCGTTGTCGTCTCCCTGGGCGCGCAAGGCGCTTTCATGAGCAGCCCCGAAGGCGCGTGGCTGGCCGCGCCCTTGCCCGTCAAGCCCGTGAGCACTGTGGGCGCAGGCGATGCGCAAGTGGCCGGCCTGCTCGCCGCGCGGCATGCAGGGCTGGACTGGCGCGAGGCTTTGCGGCATGGCGTGGCATTTGCCACGGCCAAATTGAATCGATTGGGGCCGGATTTGCCGCCTGCCAGTGAAATCAATGCCTTGTTGCAGGCCATTACCTTGTCGGCCATTCCATCATGATTCATCTTCCTGAATCCATGCGTGAAAACATAGCTGCAAACAAAATGAATTAATCATTCAAAGAAAATGACCTTCACCGACCTTCAAGCCCGCTATCCCGATTTTTGCGGCGATTTTTCCCCCGATTTCGGCCTGCCCACGCAGGCGGATTTTGATCGGCTGGAAAAAGCATTCGGCGTGGTTTTTCCGAAAAGCTATGTCGAATTTCAAACCCGATACGCGGCCCGCATGCGCGCGGTGGGCGATGGCTTTCGGTGGGCCAATGCCGGTTTGGAGCCGCATTTGAGTCTGGAAAGCCTGCTGGGCGAGGCGCAGGGCAGCGGCTATCTGGCGCTGGGGCTGCTGCCGTTCTGGAAAGACGGCGGCGACGGGCTGGCCTTTCAGCTCGATGGCGCGCCCAACCCGGCGGAGCCGCCGGTGGTGTGGTTCATGCGCGATGGCAGCACCTTCCCGCTGGCCGATGGCTTTGTGCCCTGGCTGGCGGCGTGCTATGAAGATTTGCGCCGCGATTTGATGTCTCATTTCAACCTGTAATCACCTTGCCGGAGCCGCAAGCCATGCCTTCCTCCCTGCTGGTCATCATCAACACGCCCGCCCGCGCCACGCATTCGCTGCTGGCGCGCGAGGCGCTGCGCGAGGCCGCCCGCGCCATGCAGCTGCCCTTGCGCATCGAAACCCTGCTGGAAAGCGGCGCGCAAGACCCTCTTGCGCCCGAAGAACTGGCCGCCGCGCCGCTGGTGCTGTGCGTGGGCGAAGCGCCCGCGCAGCGGCTGGCGGGCAAGGCCGCGCACGTGGCCACGCTGGCCGCCGTACTGGCCGATGCGGCGGGCGTGCTGCGCCAGTGCTTGCAGCAAGAAGGCGCCGATTCACCCGCAGATTCGCCCGTCGGCGCTCCCGGTTTGATAGCGGCCCGCGCTGATGCCACGGGGGCCACGGGGGCAAGCGGCCCCAAAGAGGCTGAACGGCCAGGCGCTGAAAACTGGCAGGCGCTCAAAGTCGTTGCCGTCACCTCCTGCCCCACCGGCATTGCCCACACCTTCATGGCCGAAGAAGGGCTGAAGGCCGCCGCCGCCGCGCTGGGCTGCCAGATGAAGGTGGAAACGCAAGGCTCGGTCGGCGCGCAAAACACCCTTTCGCCTGACGACATTGCGGCGGCTGATCTGGTCATCATCGCCGCCGACACGCAAGTGGACGCCAGCCGCTTTGCGGGCAAGCGCCTTTTTGCCAGCGGCACCAAGGCGGCCATCAAAAACGGCCAGGGCCTGATCCGCCAGGCGCTGGCCGAAGCGCAGCCGCACGGCGCGGCCCCATCCGCCCCAAAAGAAGCCGCCCCCGCCGCCAAAAAAGAGCGCACCGGGGCCTACAAGCACCTGATGACGGGCGTGTCCTTCATGCTGCCCTTTGTGGTTACCGGCGGGCTGCTCATTGCGCTGGGCTTCGCGCTGGGCGGCATTTACGTGTATGACGACGCGCACCGGGGCACGCTGGGCTGGACGCTGTTTTCCATTGGCAAAAGCGCCACCTTCGCGCTCATGATTCCCGTGCTCTCGGGCTACATCGCCTACTCCGTGGCCGACCGCCCCGGCATCACGCCCGGCATGGCTGGCGGGATGATTGCAAACAGCATCGGCGCGGGCTTTCTGGGCGGCCTGGCCTCCGGCTTCATCGCGGGCTACGCCGTCAAGTGGCTGAACGAAAAAATCCGGCTGGGCCGCAACCTGGACGGCCTCAAGCCCGTGCTCATCCTCCCGCTGCTGGGCACGCTCATCACCGGCTTGCTCATGTATTACGTGATCGGCCAGCCCGTGGCCGCGCTGCTGGCCGCGCTCACCCAGTGGCTCAAGGGCCTGCAAGGCAGCAGCGCCTTGCTGCTGGGCCTGCTGCTGGGCGGCATGATGGCCATCGACATGGGCGGCCCCATCAACAAGGCCGCCTACACCTTCGGCACCGGCCTGATCGCCAGCGAGGTCTATTCGCCCATGGCCGCCGTCATGGCCGCTGGCATGACGCCGCCGCTGGCCATCGCCCTGGCCGCCTGGCTGTTCAAAAGCCGCTTCAGCGCCGAAGAGCGCGACGGCGCCAAAGCCGCCGCCGTCATGGGCCTGGCCTTTATCACCGAAGGCGCCATTCCCTTCGCCGCCAAAGACCCGCTGCGCGTCATCCCCGCCCTGGCCGCAGGCTCGGCCCTCTCCGGCGCGGTTTCCATGCTCGCAGGGTGCGAATTGCGCGTGCCCCACGGCGGCGCCTTCGTGCTACCCATCCCCAATGCCGTCACCCATCTGGGCCTGTATCTGGCAGCGATTGCCGCCGGAACAGTCTTGAGCGCCGTGCTGCTGGGCGCGCTCAAGAAACCCGCGCAAACAGCCTGAAAGCGCCCTGCCCCGCCAGCGATTTTTTCGCTCCTGCATTCATGGCAAGGTTTCCTGACTGCACCAGGACATCACGGCATTACGCCGGCTGAAATTCGCTCCTTTTTTTGATGTTGAGCAACCTTTGCCCTGTCCTTTGCCGCCGCCCGCGCCGCCATCGCTGGTTCGAAAACCATGCTCAATAATCATGAAAAAGATTTGCGAACAGGTGAAAGTTTTTGATTTGGAACCGTTCGAAGCGGGCGACGGGGAAGCTTTTCGATTTCGTTTGGAAATCCTGCAAGAAAGGGGCGAAAAAATCTTTTTCGGCAAGGTTTACAGGCTGGAGACCTACCGGCTCCAGCCAACGTTTCCCCATAGCCAAGGCAATCCGCCTGACTGGATCAATGATGCGCTTATTTTCGTAATGGACGAAATGTTTGATCCAGACAAATTGAAAGGCCAGTCCTGGAATGAAGTCCTTGAAAAGTTTCTCATTGCGGTGGATAAGACATTTTCCTGAAGCGCCCGCAGGGAAAACAAGCGGTTCAAAATCAGGTTTCAGATGCCTGGCGAGTTTTCCAAACGGCTTGATGCCACTGCCACGCCAAACGCATTGAAAGCCGCAAGGCCCGTCCGCCGCTTATTCCCAGAACCTGTTCAAAATCTTTTGCTCAAGAGAGCCAGGATGCCAAATAAACGAACGGCAAGCTGGCGCGAAGCAGCCGCTCACCGCTCTTCCACAGCCTCCGGCTTTTCTCCAGCCAGACAAGGCTGTGCTCAACCACCCAGCGTTTGGGCATTACCTTGAGAGCGTGAAGTTCGCTTCTCTTTGCGAACCATCACGCGCCTGCCCGAGATGTCTTTGACGCCTTGCAACAAATGGCTGGCCCGCGTAAGCAACACCGCACAGCAGGCTTTGCTCCCGACTCAAGCTACTCTTGCAGCGCCCCCAGCGCACGCCCATGAAGCCGAGTGCGGCAGCCAGCAGGCCCCAGCCGCCCAGCGCAGGCACGGACTGAACGGGCAGGCCGACGGTGAGGTTGCTGTGCGCAAGCGCGTCAATTCGGTCATGGCGCAGTTCAAAAAAAATGACGATCAACATGATGCGGGCTGGCACGCGCAACGTGACAGAAATACAAGGCAGCAAGTTGCTGACGGATGCTGATTTCAAATAGGCAACCAGAATAAAGGCCGTCCGAGACCTGCTTGGACGGCCTTTTTTGTGGCTTGAAACAAGCGCGCTCTGCACATCATGTATTGCGGTCATCAGCTTGGGAAAACCTGGCTGCATTTGGCTCCACCTTCCATGTGGAAAAAAGGGCTGATTCCGCTCCTTAAAAAGGAGCATGATGTCCTAGTGAAACGTGCGCAGGAACCGTTTTTAGCCCTGTTCAATTTGCTCCTTCTTTTGATGCTTCCTGGCGGAACCATGCTTTGGGCCAGGCCGCGAAGGCTGCGGAGCGGAATGCCCCGGCAAAGAATGAAAGGCCGCAAGAGGACAAAAGCCCAAATCCGCGCTGAAATACGCCGCCGGAATCCGCTTTCAAACAAAAAAGCGCTTTTCCGGAAAAAGCGCCTGTGAACGGGTTTTCAAATGCGAATGAAATGTTCGCGGTAATGCAGCAGCTCGTCGATGGATTCGTGCACGTCGGCCAGCGCGGTGTGGGCCTGGCGTTTTTGGAAGGCGTCCGCAACCTCGGGCTTCCAGCGGCGGGCCAGTTCCTTGAGGGTGCTCACGTCAATATTGCGGTAGTGGAAAAACGATTCCAGCCGGGGCATGTATTTGACGAGAAAGCGCCTGTCTTGCCCGATGGTGTTGCCGCACATGGGCGCCACGCCCTTGGAGACGTAGCGCGAGATGAAGGCGATGAGCTGCTGCTCGGCTTCGCCTTCGGTGAGGGTGGAGGCGCGGACTTTGTCCGTCAGCCCGCTGCGGCCATGCGTGCCCCGGTTCCAGGCGTCCATGCCGGCCAGCAGCTCGTCGCTTTGGTGGATGACCAGCACGGGGCCTTCCACGCGGGTTTGCAGCTGCGGGTCGGTGATGACGATGGCGATTTCCAGCAGGCGCTCGCGTTCGGGGTCCAGACCGCTCATTTCGCAGTCCAGCCAGACAAGGTTCTGGTCTGAAAAAGCCAGGGCGGGCGTTGGGTTGGCAGTGTGGTTTTCAGTCATGGGCGCGGATTTTCTTCTTTTGGCAAGGCGCGGCGGCCTGCGCGCCCGAAATCTGCTTCATTCCTGCCCCGCTTCCCGCACGATCGCTTCCTTCCGCCACATTGGCACACATGAACAATCCCAACCATCCACGTCAGGACTTCCTGAATGGACATCCACAAAGCGTGTGTTTCCATGGGCTTCAGCCCGGCGCTTTCCGTGAGACGGCCAGGAACGCCTGTCAGCACCTGCTGGCAGCGCTGCACTACGACAAGCTTGGAGGCGTGCGTTGAGCCGGTGATGAGCTGGCAATGGCACAGCTTGCCAGTCACGGCGCTTTACCAGGCTGCTGCAGCGCCTGATGATCACAAGCGCTTTCGCACCAAGCCCTACACGTCCAGAACCCATGGCAATGGCCGAGCGGTTCATCCAGACTTTGTTCAGACAGTGGGCCTATGCGTATCGCTATTGCGCTTCAGACCACTGCATTGATGAGCTGGCGCCGTGGGATGCAGCGCGACAACTTCCATCGCCCTTACTCTGCTGACAAACACAACCTCCCGCTTGTTGCCTCAAGCTTGAAGGGAGCATCGCATTGAGAAGCCACGACTAACCACCTGCGCTTCGCATTCCGACCTGACCCGTTTTCCGCACCTGAGGCTGGGCCGTGAACGGATTCAGGCATGAGCCGAAACAGCTTTTCATGGAACACCTTTAATGTAGGCCGTCAAGAAAAATTGCAAATCAATATTGCACGATGCGGATAATATGAAAAATATTTTTACCATCAGAACACTTTTACATTCACGTAAATTATATTTTACATTCATATTGCTATTTGTGTGACTTCTCCCAATGAAAGGGGATTCGTTCTACGCAAGCGTCCTGGCTCGTGTTTCTATATGCATTTTCCCGAAATAGAAATTATCAAAACAAGAATGTTGGCCGTCATTGAAGGCACATGTAAACAAACAGAAAAAATAAATATTCGGAAGGATTGCCGCGTTACCTGGCGACACGTTTTCTAAATGCTTTTCCCAGGGTAATCACCCCAGCTATCTTTTTCAAATACAGATGCCGACAATGAATGCGTCTGCCAGCCTTTTGGGATATGTGGCACAGGTAGCAACCCTGGTCAAAGGAAAGGACTCAACATGACCGCTGTCAATTTTTCTTCCCATGCCAACGCTGCGCGCACAAGCGCTGCCGGAGGCTCCGTTTCAGTCCAGCAGGGCGATACGCTTTCGGCCATTGCCGCGCGCAATGGCGTTTCGCTTCAGGCGCTTTTGGCAGCCAATCCGCAGATCAGCAATCCTGATTTGATTTTTGCTGGCGACACCATTAATTTGCCGGGCGGTGCAGGCGCTGCTGGCAGCGGCGCGGCAAACCAGACCGCAGGCGTGCAGCAGACGGCGGCAGCTTCTGGTGCGGGCGGCTCGCAGCCTTCTGGCATGAGCATGAGCCAGGCGGGGCTGGATATGGTCAAGAAATACGAGGGCCTGTACACCAAGGCTTATCGTGATCCTGTGGGCATTCTGACCATCGGCTACGGTCATACGGGCAGCGATGTGCGTGAAGGCCAGACTATTACCGAAGCACAGGCGACCGAGCTGCTGCGCAAGGACCTGGGCACGGCAGAGAACGCCGTGCGCAAGGCTGTGAAGGTGCCGCTGACACAAGGCCAGTTCGACGCGCTGGTGAGCTTTACCTTCAACTGTGGCGCGGGCACGCTCCAGAAATCGACCATTCTGGAAAAGCTCAACGCAGGCGATTACGCCGGAGCGCAAGCCGAATTTGGCAAGTACAACCACGGTGGCGGGCGCGTGCTGCCCGGCCTGACGCGCCGGCGCAATGAGGAAGCGCAGATGTTTGGCAACCAGAAGCCAACAGGCACCAGCGGCGCGCAAAGCCAGCAGCCTTCTCCTGCAGCGCCCAGCACGGGCGGCAGCCAGCCCGCCAAGGCTGCGGGCGGCGGCTCCTATACCGTGAAGAAGGGTGATACCTTGTGGGATATCGCGCGCTCGCATGGCGTTTCGCTCAAGAGCCTGATTGCGGCCAATCCGCAAATCGCCAACCCTGACCTGATTTATCCCAATCAAAAGATCAACCTGCCTTCCGGCGCGCGAGGCGCAGGCAGAACGGGGGGAGCTGGCGGGACTGGCGGTGCGCAAGGCACGCAAGGCACTTCCACGCCCACGCCAGCAGGCAACGGGAAAGGCGCCAACACGGCAGCCATCGCCAAGAGCTTTGAAGGCCGCAACGCCTCCGAACTCAAGCGCAGCGGCGCGCTGCCGATGAATCCCAATGTGCCCAACAACATCTGCTGCGCCAATTTCGTCTCGGCGGTATTGCAGAAAAACGGCCTGCTGTCGGCAGGCGAGCACACCGACGCCGTGCGCCAGCTGGATGTCACGCTGCGCCGCAAGGGCTGGCAGCCGGTGTCGCTGGCCAACGCCAAGCCGGGCGACGTGGTCATCATGGAACGCAATGGCGTTTCACACACGGAAATCGTGGCGTCGAATGAAAACGGCAAGGTCACGCTGATTGGTTCCAACAACCGCAATGCGGATGGCAGCCAGCGCATTACTTACGACACCAGCAACTGGTGGCACAACCACCTCTCCGCCATCCTGACGCCGCCGAATTGATCGGCAGCAAAGCAGAGCGGCGTCGCGCCGCTTTCTGGCGTGGCCCGCAACGGCCCCTGCCCATGGTTCAGTGGGCAGGGGTTTTTCGTAGGGCGGCGGCGCGCCTCAAGGCGCATTCAACGTTCTGTTGCAGCGCCATTCGTTGGCAATGCTGAAATGCCCCGTTTCAAACAACCGGAGTGAAAACATGAAATTTCCCGTGAAGTGGCTGGCCTTGCCGCTGGTCTTGTCCATCATGCCTGCCGCAGGAGCGGGCGCTCCCAGCGTGCACAAAGCGGATGACGATGCCATCACCGCCATCGCCATTCAGGCGGCCGCACAATCACTCAAGCTGGATGCGGAGCAGCTGAAGCTGGCGCCAGAAAACATCCGCTACGACGGCGACTGGGCCTTCATGCAGGCCCGCCTGCGCGATGCCGCAGACAAGCGCTTTGACTATGCCGGCACCGCCCTACATAAAGCGGCTCAAGCGGGCGCCATGTCCGATTTATGCGTGGCGCTGCTGCGCCGCGACGGCCAGGCTTGGAAGCTGATTGACATTGCCGTTGGCCCCAGCGATGTGGCCTGGGAAGACTGGGCTGGGCGGCACCACGCGCCCGAAGGGCTTTTCAAATGAAAGCGCGCCGCCTGCTGTGGCCTGCCGTCATGGGCTTGCTGGCGGCAGCGCTGGCGCAGGGAACCTGGGCGGCGGCAGATGCGGACGCCAGCCCGCCCCAAGCCGCGCCTGTGCAAACTGCGCCTGCAGCCGCCGAAAGCCTGCCTGCCGCCCTTCAAGGCGAGTGGGAGCCGGTGAGCCGCGCGCTGGAGTCAGCAGGCAATCTGACCTTACAGACGCAAAGCCTGATCTGGTCACCCTGTGGCGCGGCGGCCCATGCCATGCAAGTGCAAGCCGATGGCACGGGCCATCTGCTGAAACTGGTGGGCCAGCCAGCCTGCCAGCTTGACGGCACGCCTGTCAGCCATTTGCGCGTGCAGCGCAGCGCCAAGCAGGCGTGTGATCTGGAAGTGGCTGTGTTTGCCAGCGACAAGCAGCTGGCCAAGGGCGAGCGCCTCGCCTGGGGTGTGTACACGCAGACATCTTGCCCGGAAGGCAGCGCGTCCGGTGCAGCGGGCGGGCGCTGACGCCTGATTCTTCAAAAAAGCGGATGGGTGCGCATGCGGAATGCATTTGCACCCATCCGCTTTTTTGACATCCATGCTGTCTCTGCTTTGCTTCTGACTGCGGAGACGCCTGGTCTCGCAAGGGTTCCAGCCCCGGTGGGCGCGGAATTTGGCTTGATCTCCTGCATGTTCCAGCCAAACAAGCTCAGCGCCCAATTGATCAGACGGCCCGAGTAGCCGCCATCCACAAAAACAGTCTTGAGGCACTCAAAGCGCAAGAACAGCCTCACCAGCAAAGCCCTGACACCCACTCGGTCCTGAATGCCTGCCGAATGCACCACCACGGCCAGCAGCAGCCCCATTGTGTCTACGGCTATGTGGCGCTTGCGCCCTTTGACTCTTTTGCCTGCGTCGTATCCGCGCTGCCCTCATTTGAGACAGTCTTGACCGATTGGGAGTCGATGATGGCCGCGCTGGGCCTGGCGCCTGCTGACGCAGCCGCACCAGCGGGCAGAGGTGTTGTAGACCTGTTTCCAGAGCGGGTAGCCCTTGGGCAGTGCGCGCTATCGACGGTCTGTTCACCGGTCATGTCATTTGGATACATGACGATCGTTTGCCGCAAATTCTCTCTTTGAGAACAGTCTCTGGGACCTCATGCTCCGAATAAGGGCGCGAAACGAGGCCGTCTGCTCCGCGCGGGGCGCGGCTACTCCAGGCTTTCGCCTTCGGCGGCTTCCACGATGAAGCGCACGCGGCGCTGGCCCTGCCATTCGTCCACATCCAGCCGGTAGGCCAGGCGCGGGCGCTCGGGCAGGGGGCCGGTGTGGTTGAACCAGATGGCGTCCACCGCCTCGCCCGCGTGGCGCAGTTTGAGCGACAGGTGCTTTTCGCCGCCGACCAGGCGCTGGCTGATGACTTGCACTTCGTCGCAGAAAAGCGGCGCGGGAAAGCCCTGGCCCCAGACTTCGGCTTGAAGGGCTTCGGCCACGTCCGGGCAGCGGTATTGGGCAGGCAGGGGGCCGTCGGTTTCCATGCAGCAGCCCAGGGCGTCGGCGTCCAGCTCTTCGGCGGCCACTTGCTCGAAGGCGCGGCGAAAGGCGTCGAACTGGCCGCGCGCGATGGTGCAGCCCGCCGCCATGGCGTGGCCGCCAAATTTGAGCAGCGTGCCGGGGCTGCGCTTGGCCACCAGATCGAGCGCGTCGCGCAGGTGAAAGCCGGGGATGGAGCGGCCCGATCCCTTGAGTTCACCTTCTTTGCCGGGCGCGCCGCTGGCGGCAAAAACGAAGGCGGGGCGGCGCCATTTGTCTTTCAGGCGCGAGGCGACGATGCCGACCACGCCTTCGTGAAAGCTGTCGTCATGCACGCTCAGGGCCACCGGCAGGGCGGCGTCGCCGTCAAACAGGTTTTCCACGTGCAGCAGGGCCTGCTCGCGCATGCCGTTTTCGATTTCGCGGCGCTCGCGGTTGATGGCGTCCAGCCGCGCGGCCAGCTCCCGGGCGCGGGCTGCGTCGTTGGTGAGCAGCAGCTCGATGCCAATCGTCATGTCGGCCAGGCGGCCGGCGGCGTTGATGCGCGGCCCCAGGGCGAAGCCGAAATCGGCGGCGCTGGCTTTGGCCCATGGGCGGCCCGATGCCTCAAACAGCGCGGCCAGGCCCGGCTGCATGTGCCCGGCGCGAATGCGGCGCAGGCCCTGGGCGACAAGGCGGCGGTTGTTTTCGTCCAGCCGCACCACATCGGCCACGGTGCCCAGGGCGATGAGGGGCAGCAGCGCGTCCAGCCGGGGCTGGCTGGCGGCGGTGAAGGCGCCGCGCGCGCGCAGCTCGGCGCGCAAGGCCAGCAGCACGTAAAACATGACGCCCACGCCCGCCATGCTTTTGCTGGCAAAGCCGCAGCCGGGCTGGTTGGGATTGACGATGACGTGGGCCGCCGGCAGCGCAGGGCCGGGCAGGTGGTGGTCGGTGACGAGCACTTGCAGGCCCAGCTCCCGCGCGGCCTGCACGCCTTCCACGCTGGCAATGCCGTTGTCCACGGTGAGCAGCACGTCGGCCCCGCGTTCGGCCACGCGGCGCGCGATGGGGGGCGTGAGGCCGTAGCCGTCGCACACGCGGTCGGGCACCAGGTAGTCCACGTGCGCCGCGCCCAGCATGCGCAGGCCGCGCACGCCCACGGCACAGGCGGTGGCGCCGTCGCAGTCGTAATCGGCCACAAAGCAAATGCGCTTGCGCGCGGCCATGGCGTCGTACTTGCGGCCCGCGAGGGACAGGAGGAAGCGCTTGTACCAGGGAAGTCCCATGCGTCGGGCGAAACGGCCGTTGGGCATTCCACGCAGCGACACAAGGTGGCCGCCCTCCTTGAGAATCTCGAACTCGGTCGGCAGCTCGCGGTCGCCGAGCGAATCGAGCACCAGATCCACCTCGGATAGGACGTCCGCGTAGCTCTGCTTCTTGTAGTCGATGAAGATGTCCGCGCCGAGAGCGCGCACCCGCTCCTCGTTCTCTCCGTTGCCGTTCGTAGCGACCGTCAGGCCCAGGCTCTTGGCGACCGGAATCGCCATCGCGCCGAGGGACCCGGTGCCGCCAGTCTGGCCGGGCTTCGCGTCCATCAGCTCAAAGGACTGCATGGCGGTGAGGGCCGTCAGCGGCACGGTCGCCGCTTCCTCAAGGGACAGGTAATCGGGGACGTGAGCCAGTGCGCCGGCATCCACGGCCGCAAACTCGGAGAAGGCGCCGATCTTGTTCAAGGGCATGCGGCCGTACACGCGGTCGCCGACCGCGAAGCCGGTCACGCCCTCGCTGACCTGCTTGACAACGCCGGAAAACTCGTTGCCCATGGCGAGGGGGAGCGCGTAGGGGGTGATCATCTTGACCTCTCCGCGCATGATCATGTTGTCGAGCGGGTTGACCGCCGCGGTGTGGATCTTAACGAGCACCTCGTCGGCGGACGGGGTAGGGGTGGGGATCTCGCGCACCTCGAGGTCGGTGGCGTTCTTGTCGTAGCGGGTGAGGATAGCTGCCTTCATGATGGGCCTTCGGTTCGTGGGGAGTCGGTGTGAGTCAGAGGCGT
>ERZ773008.795-NODE-795-length-22839-cov-3.877502_pt1 | contig 22839 bp, 15 predicted proteins | sample MGYA00580664_ERZ773008 | MGnify/ENA primary metagenome ERZ773008 (study PRJEB29015, sample SAMEA2738016) | human oral metagenome | biome: human oral; feature: human-associated habitat; material: dental | place: China | collected 2048 ... | reverse complement strand
ACGAAAAGAGTTCGGACTGTTAGAATATCTCATGCTCCATCAGGATCGTCCCGTAGGTCAGGAAGAGTTGATAGAACATGTGTGGGATGCAAGTGTAGACAGCTTCAGCAACTCTATCCGCGTGCATATTTCAGCTCTTCGAAAAAAATTGAAAGCAGTATTGGGATACGACCCTATTGTGAATCGTGTCGGACAAGGGTATATCATAGGAGAGGAGCGTGTCTAAATGAAGAAACAACATTCCCTTCAGTGGAAACTCACCTTCATCACTGCCTTTATCATCATAATATCTTGCCTTTCCGTCAGCTATTTTATCAGCAGATCCGCAATGCTCTTCTTCGTTGAAATTGAAGAATCTGCTATTACCATGCTTCCACAAGAAAGTATTTCAGATGGTACCAATCTTGAGATTGAACTTCAACCGGATGAAAATTTTTCGAATGTCGTAAACAATATCTCTGTGGAGTTCTGGATAAAAAGTCTGTTAATCACATTGATTATTACTTTAATCAGCAGCTCCTTGATTTTTTGGATTATCGGAAATGCACTGGAACCCTTGAAGAAATTCGGAAAACAGATTGAAGAAATACAAGCGAAAAACTTACAGAGTCCGACTGTTTCAACTGACGGTTCTATCGAAATTGTTCGCCTTTCAAATGCTTTCAATGAAATGCTGAAAAGACTGAACAACACCTTTTCGGCACAAAAGCAATTTTCCGCAAATGCGGCACATGAACTGCGTACACCCCTTGCCGTGATTCGAACCAAGCTGGAAGTGTTTGAAAAGAGCGAACACTTTGAAATCAGCGACTATATGGAAATCATAACGATGGTTCGAATGCAGACAGACAGACTTTCTCATGTCATAGACCTGCTGTTAGAAATGACCGAACTTCAATCCGCAAAAAGAAGTGACCGTATTCAACTCGCTGAAATTGTAGAAGAAGTGATATGTGACTTGGCATCTGTCGGAGACAAAAAGAACATCTCTCTTATCCAAAAATCAGGCGATGCTCAAATTACGGGCAACGATACACTGATATACCGTGCCATTTACAATCTGGTTGAAAACGCAATTAAATACAATCGTGAAGGTGGGAAGGTCACCGTCGAAGTTACACAGAACGGAAAATTCGCAAACATTCTGATATCCGATACGGGCAGCGGAATCAATCCAAGTGATTGCGAACATATTTTCGAACCGTTCTTTCGGGTGGATAAGTCCAGAAGTCGTGATTTGGGCGGTGCAGGGCTCGGACTGGCGCTCGTAAAAGAAATTGCGCAACAACACGGCGGAGATGTTCGTGTTGTTCAAAGTTCAGAATCCGGAACACAGATTGAATTAATGCTGTTGTTAGCAAAACAATAGAACTCACATTAACACGAAAGCCTGTTTGAACTGCTACACATTTGAATTTGAAATACCATCTTTCAAACTCGTCTTGTTCGAAACGAAAACAGACTGAGCCACAACATATCCACACAAAAAATATCTGTTAAAGGATAGTTCCCTATCCCTTAACAGATATCACCTCATACAACACAACGAAAACGATATCGCTAATGTATAAATTTTCCAATAGTGACTGCCAATATCGTAAAAACATATATAAGAGCAGCTGCAACATTCAACAACGTTCCTATTACACACAAAAACGCCGATGTTTTAAAGCCTTCTTTCCAATCATCCACTATACATTTTGCAGAAAACATCACTCCGAACATTAGCAATATGACTAAGAAACTGCTGAGAAATACTATACTTGTCATTGTTGCTAAAAGAACACATACTATATTGACGATTCCGAATATAACAGTACCTTTCCATGACGGAGTCGGTTCTTTATACTCATCTTCATCGTATTCCTCTTGATTGTAATCTTCTGTCTCATAGCGTTCTTCATCATAATCGTAATTTTCCGCCTCATAATTATCTCTCATTTTAACACCTCCCCGGTTCTGTCTATTCCACTCATTTTTGTACCAAACTTCATTTTTCCCCAAAAATATATCCTCATTTTTCTTTGATTCAAATTGCAATCACTTTATCAAATCGAAATGAGGATATATCCGTTAAATTTTGAGCAATTTGCTTCTTTCAAAAAAGCAAAATACTGTTATTTGAATGTATCGGTCTGTTCCTTTTAAAAATCTTCCTCATATATAGGTTCATAAAAATCTTCTTCATAATCATATTGAAAGCGCTTTTGATTATTTCGAAAGGCTTTGGCAGGTTTGGGTGCAAACTTCTTGCGATTTTCTTTTTGGAGCAACAGTTCCAAACTGTCGTCAATGTATTTGTCAAAATCTTTTTGTTTATTGTGTTGTTTTTTCTTTCGCTGTTCTGTGCGTTTGTCTTTTAGCTTTCTGTTTGTTTCAGCATCTACAAAACCGTTCATTTCTCTGAAATCCTTTCTGTCTTGTCTCAATATCATATCTCAGTACAAAATATAATAAATAAACAAACGATTGTCAATATATTTTCAGAGAATTAACAGCGTCTTTTCTATTGCTCTTTTTTTGCATTTTCAATAATTTTTTGTGTCAATTGTTCCGGTACTTCCTCATAATGATCCAATTCCATTTCAAAGTATCCTCTACCTTGTGTCATTGCTCTTAGGTCAATGGCATATTTGAAAGTTTCTGATTGAGGCGCTTGAGCATAGATAATCTCTTTGTTGTTTTTGAATGCTTCCATTCCCAAAACCTTTCCTCTTTTTTTGTTGATATCTCCGATGACATCTCCCATATATTCTTCCGGAACAACAATAGACAGATTCATCACAGGTTCCAACAAGATCGGTTTCGCCTCTTCCATTCCTTTTTTGAATGCAATATTCGCCGCCAATTTGAACGCCATTTCAGAAGAATCGACATCATGGTAAGAACCGTCATACAGAGTTGCTTTGATATTTGTTACAGGATAGCCTGCCAAAATACCATGTTGCATCGCTTCTTCCAATCCCTTTTCCACAGCAGGAATGTAAGATTTTGGAACAGAACCGCCAAAAATTTCTTCTGTAAATTCAAAGTGACTTTCACAGTGTTCAAATCGAATTTTAACATCCCCGTACTGTCCGTGACCTCCGGATTGTTTTTTGTGTTTTCCTTGCACATCGGATTTTCCTTTGATGGTTTCTCTGTACGGTACTTTCAAATCATGCAATTCTACTTCTACACCAAATTTATTTTTTAATTTATCTTGAAGAGAATTTACATGAATTTCTCCCTGTACTCCCAAAACAGTTTGTTTTGTTTCTGCATTTCTTTTCCAAACAAAAGACGGATCTTCTTCCAACAATCTTTGTAGCCCCGTTGAAATTTTGTCTTCATCGCCCTTGTTCACCGGTTCAATTGCCACTAACATTTGCGGTTTCGGGAACTTCAACGCTTCTACCGGCTCTTGAGATGCACTTGTTGACAAGGTATCTCCTGTATGAGTATCCGCAAGTTTTGTGAAGATAACGATGTCTCCTGCCCATCCGCCGGATATTTCTTTCAATTCTTGATTTACCATCGTATATAGTTTAGATACTCTTTCTTTACTTTCTTGATTCACATTAAACAGCTCTACTTCGCCTTTCAATTCTCCTGCAAGAATTTTTCCGTAAGAAATTCTGCCGATGAAAGGGTCAATCACTGTTTTGAAAATATGAACAACAGTATTTGGAGAATCCAACATTGTTAAATTGTCGTTCGGAGACGGCATAAAGTCAGTGATGGATTCCAACAATGTTTCAACACCGATATTTTTTGCCGTAGAACCGCATACGACAGGGATAATATCACCATTGATTACCCCTTTACGAAGTCCGCCCCAAATTTCATCGTGTGTAAATTCCTCTCCGTTGAAATATTTATCCATCAACACATCATCAGATTCCGCAACGGACTCCAACAACATTTCACGAACAGGTTTTGCTATTTCTGTATAGTCTTCCGGAACCGGTAAATTCACAAAATCCTTGCCGGTACAATCTCTTGCATACATTCCGACAACATTGATAAATCCTTTGAACTCATCTCCCTTCCCCCAAGGAATATGGAAAGGTGCTATTTTTTTTCCGTATCGTTCTCTTAATTGATCCAAAATCTTATCATAATCAGCTTTATCGCTATCTATTTTATTTACAAAAATAATTTTCGGGATGTTGAATTCATCTGTGATTTCAAGCGCTTTATCTGTTCCAACTTGCAAATCTGTCGTTCCGTCTACCATAATAACAGCCTCACCGGCAGCACCCATCGCAGAAACAACCTCTCCCAAAAAGTCAAAATATCCCGGAGTATCCAAAATGTTATATCTGTTTTCATTATATTCTACTGTATGTAGTGCCATAGAAGATGTTAATGTAATCGGATCAGTCGGTTTCGAAATTTTTGTTTTCAATCCTGCCGTAAATTGAATCGCTTCTATCAAATTACTCTTACCGGAACCGCTGTGTCCGAGAATCGCGACATTTCTTATTTTTTCACTTTCGTACTGTTTCATAACTGATTACTCCTCTCTCAATTTGCGATTTTGTAAATAAACTATATTTTTTCTAAAAATTAAAATTTATGTTGTTTCTATTTTTTAGAAAGTTTAGATTATTTCTATATTGATTATAGTATAATTGTCAGTCAAAAAGCAATGCTTTCCCATAAAGTAAAATATATTTTTTGAAACAAGGCATAAACATAGAATTTATAGTATAATATAGCCCGATGATACAAATTAGAAAAAACGGCTTAGTTTATGCTACATAATTTACAGGAAAGGAGTATTCTATGGATACTAATACAGTTATCACAAAAATATTAATCGGAGGAAACACCGCTGTCATCTTGATGTCCGTCATTATACTGGGACTTGCGGTGTTCTATCTCTTCAGCAACAATATTGATTATGCAAGTTGGTCTCGTGCCTCAACTATGATTATCAGCGCGCTTGCTGTTGTTTGTCTCGCACTCAAAACAGTTCCGGAGCTTTATCTGAAAAATCAAAACATCACTCCCGATATGAGCAATTCCTTCCTTCCGGAGTTTTTGATTTCAAATTCTTATGAGTTTATTACATTTTCCGTGATATGCTTTCTGATTATTTTTCAGGGAAAACGACTGTATTCTCGAAAAAAATAAGTTTTTTAACGAACTTCCGTTAGATTTTGGTATGACTATTTTTTTCCAATAAAACCCACCGACTTTTCAAGTACAATCACCTCAAAAGTTGGTGGGTTTCTCTCTTATCAGAATAACCGCATACTCTCCGTTATCCGTTTCACTTACTATCTGTCATTATATTAAGTTCCCGTTCACCATGTAACAATTCTATTCTATATTATGATTTTTTCTGTGATAACATGGTTTGGCATAGAGTACATTTCTTCACGGTTCACATTGGTTGCAATTCTATTGAACTTTCGTACAACATGACGAACTGACATCATTTTTTTACTGCAACACTTATCCATAGTAAGTCATCTGCAAATCAGACACCTAATCCGGTTTCTATTCTAATTCCTGTAACGACAATTCTCCTTTTTCAAAAAGTGCAATCTCTTTCACATTCTTTTGTTTCAAAAAATGGACTGCATCATCAAAACGATATTGATAGACTCCGACACGATGAGCATCTGAACCGATTGTAAACAATCGTCCACCTTTCTTGAGGTAACAATCCGCCACATAATCATACAGCTCTATCTTATGATACTGATACATACTTCTCGTATTGAGCTCCAATGCCATCTCCTTTTGAATTATCAAGTCAAGCACCTTATCAACGAAATAATGTGCTTCCTCAATAAACTGTTGTGTCGTAATAGGAATATATCGCACTCCGTATTCAAAATGCGCCAGCACATTTGCAGAAACACCGCTTTCCAACGCTTGTATCATCTGCTGATAATAATGCGGTATCAACAATTCAACAGGCTGTGTATGTGCCCATTCTTGGATAAAATCATGTTCTCCGTCATGATGAATCGAAAGCAATGTCAAATCATAAGTCTTATCCTTCAAAAACTCCGGTATCTTTTCTTCATATCGAGCAACATATCCAATCTCTATCCCCGTCAAAACACATTGTCCGTACTTTTGATTTAAGCGATTGATTTCTTTCCGATATGCTGAATCTTCGGGAATGTTGTCCGAATACTCTACAATCGGATTGCCAAACTCCAAATGTTCCGTTGTCACGATTTTATTCCCGCAAGCAACTTCTATATAACGCTCTATCTCCTCTTTGGAATCAAACGAAAATTCAGAATGCATGTGTTGGTCTCGAATCTTACTCATCTCTTTCATTCCTCTTTCTACTAAAATGTTTCATCCTTCTGTAACGATTAACTATCTCAAAATTTTTTTCAATCTCCAAGCATTTCAATAGAGATAGCCTGTCTCATTTTTTATATGGTAATACTATCAGCGATTAGAACTGACCGGTTGAATCCTTTGAACTATGTGATTCTCCAAATTATTTTTCAGCAATTGTACATTCTGCATACCCGGCATTTTAAACGGAGAATGGTATAAGCAACCAATCTAACCCTCGATAGGAACACTTCCTGTTCAAAAAATATAGATTGCACAGAATCCATTTGTCTATGTTTTGTTCCTTTAGCTTTTCTATTCCTCTCTTTTACGAATTTGAATCCAGTATACCACACTCCTTACCATTCTAATCCATCTAATACTAAAATCTGATTGAAAAGTCGGAAATTTAAAAAATATTTTTCAACTTCTTCTTTTTTCAAAGTTAGGGAGACAATGTATAAGTCGCTTCGAAAAATAAGAATTTAAGTGATGAATCTCAATTTGAAACAGTGATGATATTATAAGCTCATTCGAACAGGTAACAGTATAAAAATAAGAGGGAGTGATTTCTCACTCCCTCTTATTTTTTTGGCTGATTTAATTTTATTTGATGAGTTTTTATACCGATTACAATATATTCACGATACTTCAAAGCAATCTATGTTTCATCTGTCCTTGGTTAAAGTACTTTCCGGTCTTATTTACTCATTGTTTTACCGATATCCCAAAATCTACGAAACCTTATTTTTAATTCCCTCGAATTATTTTCTGAGATTATTTTTTAAATGAAAATCATATAACCAACTTTTGAATCGGGTGTGAATTTCTGTTTCGTTATTTCCTTCTTCTAAGCTGTCATAAGCCATTGACGGAAATAAATCGAATCTGCCCCATAGGAATAAATCTCGCAGAATACCTTTTTTAACTATCGCTATTTCTCTTTCCTAACTCCTTTACCGTCGACCTTGTATCCGTCTATTTCCGTATTTACCGCAAGTGTGCCGTCAGGATAGAAGTAATACCATTTTCCGTCTATCTTCACCCATTTTCCGGATTCAAGCAGTCCTTCCCTGTTCAAATAGTAGATCCTTTCTTCTCCCTCTACTTTTAGATTCAACCAGCCTTTATGTGCCTTAGTTCCGTCATAGTATCGCCAAATGTTTCCGTCTTTTACCCAGCCTATTTGAAGCACTCCGCTTTCATCAAAGAAATATACCGTGCCGTCAAGTGTCTGTTTCCCTGTCAGAGCTTTTCCGTCTTTGTAGTAGTGATATTTTCCGGCATCGTCCAATACAAAGCCTTGTGCCGTTTCGGGTGTAATCGTCAGCTTAATATATCGGCTTAACATTGCAGAAACCTCCGCACGAGTAGCATTTCCTTTCGGATTAAATTTGTTTCCGTCAATGCCCATCATAATTCCTGCCTGCTGCATAGCTTTCACTGACTCCCTATACTCGGTTCCTATCTGTTCTTTATCTTCATAAACGCTTGCCTCTCGAGTTACGGGTATTTTACAGCCCATGACTTTTGCATATCTTTCAAAGATGACCGCCATTTCTTCTCTTGTTATGCTTTTATCCGGTGCAAATGTTTCGTCTCCGATTCCGTAAACAACGCCCTTACTGTATGCCCATTCGATGTAGGGATGATAGAAGCTGTCATTTTGCACATCGGTAAAACTGTTTGTCTCATACTTCTTCACATTTACTCCTGCAAGTTTGCCAAGTGCCGTTACCAGCATTCCTCTTGTCATTTTTTCATTCGGATAAAATTTATTTTCCCTGCTTCCGTCAAGCAGCCCTCTGCCTACCACATAGTCGATAAAGTCTTTCGCCCAGTGTTTTTTTGTGTCGTCAAACCTTTGGGAAGGTGCTGTGTAGCCTACACCATATACAGATAAGTGATTTGTAGCAAATATCACCGATCCGCTGTTGACATCATATGCGGAAGGGTCTATTCGAAATGCTCTTTCTTTTTCGTCCACATACACTGCATAAAGTCCGCCTATTGTTTCCGTTTTTTCAAGCTGATAGGAAAGAAAAACTGTTGCGGTACCGTTTCCAAAATCGGTGATTTTCTTTCCGTTTCCATTGCTTAGACTGATGTCATAGACAGATCTGTTTCCTATGAGCTTTTCAGCCTCTTTAGAAAGCTTTTTCATAGGAATGATCGTTACCGAAACATCTCCCTTGCTTTGTTTTTTGATTCCAAAGACGGCGTTTTTATCAAATACCGCTTTTACAAAAGAGCCGTTTACAGTGAGGTGTTTCACTTCACCGCTTACCATTTTTCCTAAAGCGTTTTCGGAAAGGTTCATTTTTACTTTATCCGTACCTTTCGGCATAGCGATATTTATTTCAAGTGCTATTCCGTTCGATTCCTTGCCTTTTTTCTTCGCCTCTTCTTTTGCTTTTTTAATAGCATTTTCTACCGTTTTTTCAGAAATTTCAGCTGTTGCTGTTTTGTCATTTCCTTTTTTCGCTTTGACAATAATTTCCGCTGTTGTCGGAAAATCAGGTGCTTTTTCGGTTTTTATGATTATACTGACATCGTCTTTAAAAGCGTTACTTCCACCGGAACCGCCTGATCCTCCTCCTGATGAACCGCCACTGCTGTTTGCACTGTAATTAGCTGTCACTGTAATATTTTTTGCAGGCATAACAAAACTTGTTTCTTTTGCGGAAGCATTGTCAAAAACGACTCCGTCATCACCTGTCCAACCGATAAAGGTATAGCCGCTCTTGTCATTGGCTTTAATGCTGACGGTCTCTCCCTCAGCGTATTTGCCACCACCTGTTCCGTCTATTACCGTTACTTCGTAGGTTTTATGAATAAACACATCTACGCTGCCTTTGGCGTTGCTGTAATCGTAGTTGGCATTTGTTCCTACTACTTTGTAATATACACTATAAGAACCTACATCCTTTGCTGTCGGTATCGTTTCGCTATAAGTTCCCGTTTCGCTTAGACTGTACTGCATTTTTCCTATATTAGAGTCTACAGAGCCTGCATTGATAAGTTTCTGCAACTCTCCTGTATAAGAAAGATTATCTTTTGGTGTCGGTGCAGTAAATTGCACATTCGCTTTACTTATTTCAAAATCTTTTTTAGCAGTAGCACCACTGTAATTTGCTGTTTCCGCTATCGTTGCCTTAACCCAGTATTTACCTGCGTTTTTAGGCACTCCACCTGTGCTTTCTGCGCCGCCGTTAGCAGCTGTGGTCTTGCTCGTGCAAGCTTCATCGGTAAAGTAGTCATAAGTTACCGCACCACCACCTGTATTGCCTGTAAGTGTCGGTGCATTTGGGCTTGCTCCGTAAGTCCAGCCTGAAATCGCCACTGTCGGCGTGATTGATATTTTGCCAATCGATACTTCTATGTCGCCCTTGGCGTTAGTGTAATCATAGTTGGCATTGTTGCCGACAACTTTGTAGTACACACGATAGGTGCCGGCATCTTGTGCCCTCGGTATGGTTTCGCTATAAGTGCCTGCTTCACTTAGGCTATAGGCTAGTTTCCCTATGCCAGTATCCACTGTGCCGGCATTGATAAGTTCCTGCCTCTCGCCTGTATAGGTAAGACCTGTTTTTGGGGTCGGTGGGGTAAAGGACACCGTCGCCTTGCTGATGGCAAAGCCGGCTTTTGCAGTAAATGCCTTATAGCGTGGGGTTTCGGCAAAGGTCGCTTGTACCCAGTAAGACCCTACGTTTTTCGGTACACTGCCTATGCTCTCTGCACCGCTGTTATCCCTTGTGGTCTTAGTCGTGCAAGCTTCATTGGTAAAGTAGGTATAGCTGACATTAGCCGTGCCATTGGTCGTGCTGGTCGGCACAGGGGCTTTGGCAGTTTCCCCATAAGTCCAGCCTTCAATCGCTACACTTCCGCTACCCTCTTGCTTTTCTGCCAGAGTAAATACCGCATTAGCCGTGCCCAAGCCGTTTGTATTGGTTGTCACTGAGCCTTGATAGATGCCTTTATCCGTCTCGACTTTGGTAACGGTTGTGTTCTCCGGTAGCCAGAGGTAGAGCTTACCCTCATCATCGGTGTGCATCTGATTGATACCGTAAGTGCCTGCGCCTGTCAGTGCTGTTACATATGCCTGTTTGGCGAGAGTCGCTCCCTCTCCGAGGGTAATCGTGGTCAGATAGACTCTGGTAGAGCCGTTAGTTGGGGGAGTATGGTGACTGATATCCATCGGTCCTGAAAGATTGATTTTATTCACAGAATGGATACTACCACCGGTAATAATTACATTTGCATTTTCTCCTGTCAGTCCGGCACAAAAAATACCGGATCCTTTATATATGCCTTCTACAGTACCTCCCATATAATGAACGGTAGACGAACTGTTACCATAGACAGCTCCGTGTCCAATCGCCAACTTCTGAACCTTCACCACTTCTGCACAAATCGTTCCGCCTTCAATATACAGATTTTTGCAACCTACCGGGCTTCCTATACCACAGGCTCTTTCTGCACTAGCTATTAGTTTTCCCTTTCCTGAAATCGTCAGCTTAGCGCCTTCTATAAATACAGCCGGCGTATTTGCCTGATTTGAGGTAAATTGATTCGTTCCTTCTAAAATTAGCTTACAAACGCCGATATCATCAGGGAAAGTCAGTCCTGATACGCCCCGTTGGGGGGCTGAAACGGTTAGGTTCTTAATTGTCAGATTGATGCTTGCGCCTGTCGCTATCTTGATACAGTCGGAAGTAGAGGATACGCCAGACTTCATTGAGATGGTTGCTCTACCGTCTCCTGAGAGGGTAAGCGTACGGCTGGTTGTATCAAAGCTATAGTTACAGTTGGCGTCGCTGATGATAAAATCGCCGGCTTCCGCTCCACTGGCTGCTTTCTCCTCACATTTGAAATCAACGCACACATCATAGTCCGGCATGGTAAATTGATAGCTACCCTCGGAGAGCTTGGTAAAGTCGCTACTGATGTCCTGGGGATTGGTAGGCGTATCCGTCGCCTTGCGCAGTGCCATCCCTGTTACTTTCCAGCCGGCTTCTATAGCATAAGCCAACTTTACCGTATCGCCGACGGTCAAGTTAGCTGTCGGGTTGAAACTGACGCTTGTGATATGCGTCTGCTCTCCTGCACTTACTGTGCGGATTTTGGGGGCATTCAAATAGACCATAACATTTTCTGCCGGCATTGTAAAACTGTATAGCTTATCAGTTATCTTTGTGAAATCTGAGGACACCTCTCTCGGTGCAGGGGGAAGGGTCGTGCCTGTATACAAGCACATCCCCTTAAACAAATATCCGCTGTCTACTCCACTAAAAGACAAATAGACCGTATCACCTGCCGATAAGCCTGTGGTTCGGCTAAGCTTCACCCCTTGAATATGCTCCGCCTTCATACTTGCTGTCAGTGTGCCTGTCGTCCCTATCTTAAAGACTGCCTGAGCGTCATTATCATTGTTTACCGCTCTCACTGTGCCTGTATAGTCATCTCCATTGCAATGAACGCCTGTTACCACCGTATTGACAGGTAGCCATAGGTACAATTCTCCATCGGGCAAGGTCTTAGCATCCCTTAGGTTGATGGTTGAGCCGTCAAACAGGGTATAGCTTGTAATCTCCTCTCCTTCCCCTGCTCCAGACAAAGTTATCTTTACTCTATAGACATCGGCACTATCATTTTTTGGTCTTGTCCTGTCAAAATCCGTGTCCACATTACCGCCGTTTATTTTAACTGTTACATTTTTATAATGCTGTACATCTCCTATGCCATCCGCATAATAAGAAATAGGACCAAAATAATTCTGATGTCTTGTAACAATTGTGCCGCCGTTTACAATAATGGTTCCTAAATTCTCTACAATGCCAAAACTCATTCCGATAGGTGCACTCTGCGCACAGGTTGCCTCTATTTTGCCACCGTTGATAATAATGCCATCAAGTTTCTTATATCCACCTATACAGGGCCCGGATATATTGGTTATGCTGTTTATATTTCCATCATTATTCAGTTTTAAGGTTCCACCATCTATAATAATAGTGCCCGCATGTCCATCCCTCCAGCCGCCGATAACGGCATTTTCATAAGCGGATTCTGCTGTCAGCACACCGGTGCTTGCTTCGCTAACGGTAAGCTTTGCCCCTTCCGGCACCCAGATGGCAGGCACTTTATCAAATGCTCCTTGATCGACGGTTGAATGTATCAGTCTCGGTGTCAGGGTATTCTCTCCCTCAAGGGTAAGCTTGCATTCAGCATTTTTCATCACAGTCATTGGCGGAATATACTTCTTGGGGATTATCTTCGTGTTTTTTAAGGTGAGATTTGCCTTTACGCCCTCAGGTACGACAATCGCTCCACCTTGTCCGGCAAACAATACACCCTCTTCTGTAAATTGACTGGCATCACCCTCTATCACCAGCGCTTGCGAGGTTAAAATATGAAGGATATACTTCTTTCCAATTGGTTCTACAGCAAGAGTACTGCCATTCATATAGTAGGCATAATTTCTCCATTCGTAGTCTACGCCTTCCGTTCCGCCGGTTACTTTTAGAGGGTGCTGACTATCTGTGACGGCAATCTCATAGCTGATACCGTCTGCTTCTACCGTCAGTTTTTCTGTAACGCTAAATGCCTTTAGGGCGGAAACTGTCCATTCTCCGTCTGCATTTTTTGAAACAGAAAACAGCTCGGGCTCGCTTGATTCTGCCTTAGTGATACTTTCATTCCCGGATTTTAGGGATATTCCCACATGTTTCAAAATCTCTGTCAGTTTTGTGCTTGAATCCCCATTCAAAACATACTGTTTTTCTCCGTAGGTAAACTCTACGGTATAGTAGGAAAATCCGTCTGTTTTGGCTGTAACAACGGTAGTTCCCCTTGCAGTTTCCGTATTTACATCTACATTCAGTTTGGTAACCTGTAATGAGTCCTCATTTTGTAAAGTATCCATCTCTTCGGAATTTGTGTGATAGACGGAAACTTCTATATTTCCCTTATTCAATGCTTCCTGCTCTGTATTAACGGGCAAAAAGCTGACATACACTCCCCCTTTTTCATTGTTCGGCTGTAATTCGTTTCCCTTGCTGTCAAGCACCTTGATGTCAAAGGTATAGGATTTCGTCATCCGGTCATTGTCGCTATGCTCCTGCTCTATGGCTTCGTTAATCTTTTCTTCCTCTTTCCCCGTAACTTTCCTTGCGCTTACCTTATCGGCATCTGCAAATACTCCTTCGTCCGCTTTTACGGTAATCTGCATTCCGTCAACATTGACAGATTGCTCAAAAGCGGGTTGTTCTTCCTGATTTTCCGTTGCGGGATTTTCTTTTGCCTCCTCTTCTTTGTTTTCTTCAGGAACAGCTTGTTTATCCTGTTCCCGTAAAACGGCGGAGTCTTTTATTTCTGCACTTTCTTCCGATTGTTCTTCCGCTGAATTTGCATAAAAAACAATCTTTTGTGTTGTTTCTTCAGCAATCCCCTGTGCAAACACGGGAGAGATCGGCTGTACTATGAGCAGTACCGCCAAAATTTCGGAAAAAAGTTTTTTTATACTGTTTTTCACAATAATCATCCTTTCTGTTTTGTTTCCGGTCTGTTTCTTTTCCTTCTTCTTTTTCTGATTTTTATTTTTTAACTTTTTCTGCTTTTTTATTTTTTAACGATAAATTGTCACTCTCTCTGTTTATATTTCCTACACGCTTCCATAATCAAAGCTACACTTTTCGGACCGATTCCTCTCATCTTTAACAATGTATCCGCATCTTTGCAAAACAAGTTGTCCATCGTGTTGATTCCGTTTCTTCTAAGGGAAAGAGAACATCGCTTTATATGTAGTTGTTCACAGTCTGTCGTTTGTTCGTCTGTCGTTTTTTCACATTTGACAAAAGTTTTTTTGACTGTTTCCATGTTTTCACCCCTTCTAAGCATTTTTTTGGCAATCAGACAATTACCTGATAGATTTTGTGCAATTAAGTCGTTTCTATAAAATATTTTTCTTTTTGAACACTACGAAAGATGTCATTTTGATTAACATAATTCGTACTTGACAAATTGATAAAAATGTGAATGTGTGATATAATGTGTTCAAGTTTGTTAAGACATTTCACTATATTCTACATATTTTTTGTCAATAAAAGGATATTGTATAGCGTGTTCAGGTTACTTGAGACATTTCACCACAAGCTATCTATTCATAGTCAATCAAAACCTGTGATTATAATTGTCGTGTTACTTTATACAAAAGGGGGTTACAAAATGCCGGATGTACTAAAAATAGCAATCTGTGAAGATGAACCGGATCAAAAGAATATGCTCTTAAAACTTCTGGACGAAAGCAATATAGAAAATACATCTGTTGTTTTTGCAAACGGGGAGGATTTGCTTGCGGATTTTAAGCAAGGAAAGTATGATCTTATTCTTATGGACATCTATATGGAAAGCGAGCTTACGGGCATAGACACGATAAGGCTTATTCGCAAAAAAGACAAAGACATCCCTGTCGCTTTCGTAACTACAAGCAAGGATCACGCACTGGAAAGCTATCGCCTGTCCGCTATGAAGTATATTGAAAAACCATATTCAAAGGAAAGCATAGAAGATATTTTGCATTTGGCGGTATTAAAAAAGAATGATGTGCCTGCTCTTTTTGTGCAAAGAAACGGTATTGTCGAAAGGGTACCTCTTGCAAATATCCTTTATATGGAACAGCAGATGCACAAGGTCTATCTTTGCCTGAAAAATGAGGAGGATTTTTCTGTTTACGGCAAGCTGTCCGAACTCAGTAAACAGCTTCCCGAAAGCGGATTTTTCTTGCCCCACAAAAGTTTTGCGGTGAATCTTTGTTATGTGATGTATATAGATATGGAGCTTCGCTCTTTTGTGATGGAAAATAAGACAATTGTTCCTATTCGCAGGGAATTTTTGACGAAAGCGAAAAAGGCTCTGGAGGATTTTCTGTTTGATCGTACGAGGAGGCTTTTGAAATGAAAAGAAATTTGAAAATGTTTATTGCTTTGCAGATTGCTTTGGCTTTGATCTCTTTCATTATCATTGTTTCTTCTTTCGGCTACAGCATGCATCAGGAGAAACTGCCGAAACCTCTGTATATCAGAGATGTTAAGGTAAGTGTAGGCACAAACGCTCCAAAGTCTGTCACATTGCCTTACAACTTCAAAAACTTGGAACCTCGTACTCCTGTTACCGTTACAGCACGTATCACTGTGAATAACAATGATATGTTCTCTGTCAAGACTGCATACGCACCTGCAAAGGTTTATACTGACGGGATGTTAGTTTATGAGCTTGGCAAAAGGGAAACTTATCCGAACTTTATGCTTGATCCTGCTACGGAAATTTTTTTGATTAAACCGTCTGTCTATAATAGGGAAGCGGAGTTTAGAATGGAGTTTTTATCCCCTGCTACTCGTAGCTCTATGACTGTGTATCCGCCTATGATGGCTCCATTCAAGTCTATATTCAAAGAATTTGTAGCGACTTACAAAATACCTTTTATTTTTTCGATTGTTCAGCTTGCAGCGGGAGTGTTCCTTGCTATCGTATCACTGATGATGCTTTTTTTTGAAAAGAAGGTCAGTGAGATATTCTTTTGGCTCGGTATGTTTTCGTTTGTTTCGGGGTTGTGGGGATTCGGTGAATGTAATTTGACGGCGCTGATTATTAAAAACCCGACTTTGCTGTATCTGTTTGCTTTTATAGGACTGTTTACCGTTTGCATTCCGCTTATCCAGTTGGCTAATGTGTCAATCGGTTTCAAAAATCCGAAGCCCTTATCCCTGCTCTCTTCCTTTTTGACAGCTTCGGCAATTATCGCTCTACTTTTGCAATTTTTGGGAATATATCCTCTATCAAGCAGTATGTATGCTTTCCACTTTATGACAATCTGCTCTTTGTGTATTCTTTCGCTTCTGACTGTATATGAGGCTGTTAAGAGTGATAACTTACAGGCGAAGCGTTTTGTCATACCGATAGTAATTTTAACTTTTGCATCTCTGATTGAGGTTGCAAATTATTATTTCAAGTTTACTTATCAATTCTCATCTTTTTTTCAAGACGGAGTCATTATCTTTATTTTGATGATGAGCTTTACGATAGGTTTTTATATCAAGGATTTTGCAATCTTGCGTAAGCAAAATGAAAGCCTTGCTTTTGAGATAGGGCTTATGGAAATCCAAATTGATGAGCAAAGAAAGTATAATGAGCTGATTGCCAGAAACGAGGATGTGCTGAAAAAACAAAGACACGATTTGCATCATCATCTGATTGCGATAAGGGAACTGGCTGAAAACGGAAACGAAAAGCTGAATGACTATCTCGATACGTTAAGCAAAAATATACCTACCGCCCATATCAGCTATTGCGAAAACAAAGCGGTAAGTGCCATACTTTCTCACTATGCAGGGATATGCAAGGGAGAACAAATAAAATTTCATGCAAAACTGATTGTGCCGGAAATGAGTGAGACATCTCTCAACAGCGACCTTGCAATCATTTTCGGAAATCTGCTTGAAAATGCAATCGAAGCCTGCATGAAAATAGATAAAGAGAAAAGATTTATAAGAATCGGCAGTGATATAAGCTATGATATGCTTATTGTCACCATGGACAACTCTTATGACGGAAACTTTCTCTCTGTGGACGGCAGATTTTGCTCTACAAAAAGACACGGATTCGGTATCGGTCTTTCTTCCGTACAGTCCGTTGCAAGAAAATACTACGGAGATGCGAAGTTTGAAGATAGAGATGGATATTTTCAGTCATCGGTGTATCTGAGGATAGGAAGTGTGTAGACTGATTTAGAAATTGCCCTGCGAATTTTCTGTTTGGATAGTTCTTGATATAGTATGTATGATAATAAAAGATACTTAAAGCTGTTCTTATTCTGTTGCTATATCTGTTGTTCTTATCATGACGGTATATCTTCCGTTCTTATTCTGTTGTATATTAATCACAGTAAGTGCATATGCACCTACAAAAGAATTGACATAGCCCCTGCTTTTGCATTAGGCTATGTCAATTCTTCTTGTATAAAGAGAGTTTGTGAATACTATCTGTTCACAAACTCTCTTTCTTCATAACATTGTCTCGTTATTCTATTTTTTCGAGAATGACTGACAGAGTGTGCCATGCCAAAACAGCACATTTCACTCTTGCCGGCATGGTGGAAATATTCTCCAAGGCTACTGCATCTCCCAGCTCATCAAACTCCTCATCTGACAAAGGTGTTTCTTTTTTTATCAGATTCAGAAATACGGTAATCAATTTTTTTGCTTGATGAATATTCTTCCCCTTTATCAGAGAAATCATAATGGATGTGGATGCTTGGGAAATGGCACACCCTTGACCTGTAAAAGAAGCATCTTTGATGACTCCGTCTTCTATCTCCAACTGTAAATTGATTTCATCACCACAACTTGGGTTATGTCCCCACTCAGAATGGGTAACATTTTCCAGTTCTCTTTTGTTTTCTTGATTTTTGCTCTCTTCTAAAATAAGCTGTGTATAGATTTCTTTAAGATTCATATCCCATCACCTTTCTTACTTCATGCAATTTCTGCACAAAATAATCTATTTCCTCTTTGGTATTATATATACTGAAACTCGCTCGACAAGTTGCATTCAACTTTAGGTATCGATGAAGCGGCATAGTACAATGATGTCCGGTTCGAATAGCAATTCCATCTGTATCTAAAATAGTGGAAACATCGTGAGGATGCACATCTTGGATGTTAAAGGAAATAAGAGGCGAACGATGTGTCCGGCTCGACACATAGGTTGTAATGAATTCCAATTGCTTTATCTTATTGCTTGCATATTCACTCAATTCTCTTTCATAGGATGCGATATTGTTGATTCCGATTCGATTGATATAATCAATTGCTGCTGACAAACCGACTGCTCCTCCTACATTTTGTGTCCCTGCCTCAAATTTTGACGGTACGGGTGCAAAAGTCGTACTTTGTTCATAAACATATTCTATCATATCTCCCCCATACAAAAAGGGCGTCATATGTTCTAACAGTTGTTTCTTTGCATATAGTACACCAATTCCCATCGGTCCGTACATTTTATGCCCGGAAAATACCAAAAAGTCACAATTCAATGTTTCAACATCTATTTTTTGATGAGGAACAAGTTGTGCACCGTCGATAATTGTTATTGCACCGACTTCCTTCGCTTTTTCTACAATAGTGGAAATATCCGGCATAGTTGCAACCGTATTGGATGCGCCGGTAACAGATACAATCTTTGTGTTCTCATTTAATTTTTCTTCAAATTCATCCAAATTGAAATCGAAGTGTTCATCCAAATAGATATAGTGTAAGGTTGCTCCCGTTTTTTGTGCCACATTCTGCCAAGGGACAAGATTGCTATGATGTTCCATAATGGAAATCAAAATTTCGTCTCCCTCCTTGAGTGTCTGTAACGCATAAGAATAAGCAATCAAATTTAACCCCTCTGTTGTATTACGAACAAATATGATTTCATCCGAAGACTTTGCCGAAATAAACTCGGCTACCTTTTGTCGTGCACCTTCATAAACCTCCGTTGCCCTCATTCCCAAATAATGTGCTCCACGATGTGGATTTGCATTTTCAAATTCATAGTATTGTTTCATGGCATCTATCACACACTGCGGTTTTTGTGTCGTTGCAGCATTATCAAAATAGATGATTTTTCGATTGCTTCGGTCGGATAAAAATGGATACTCTTTTCTAATTTCTTCTATTTCTCTTTGGTTCACGTTGCAAAACCTCCTAAATCCTATCTCCGATTTCCTTCCATATCTCTTTTTTCAAAGAATCATCTTCTATCATATCCAAAATGGGTGTAAAACGAGACTCTAATACAATTTTTTTAGCGTCATCTAAACAAAAACCTCTACTCATAATATAAAACAGAATTTCTTCATCCATTTTTCCGGCACTTGCTGCATGCACTCCCTCTACATCATCCTCTTGACACAACAAAATAGGAACTGCAACATTTTTCACTTTTTCACTTAACAATATGGCATACTCTTCTTCTTTTCCTTTTGAGTGAGAGGAAGCTTTTTTGAAATCTATTGTTCCTTTGAATGTCTTTTTTGCCGTGTCTTTCAATGCTCCGTTAACCAAAATATCACTTTCTGTCTCCTGTCCGATATGATTGATTTCATAAGCAAGATTCAACTCACGGTTCTCATCAGCAAAATAGACGGTACGAATTTTGGTATTTGCTCCTCTTTCCAACAAATTGCTCGTATAATGAAAAAAACTTCTTTGAGCTCCAGTTTCAACCTGTACCAAGTTTACTGCAGCATCTTGATGCACCTGTGAAATGACAGAACACAATGCGATATGGTATTTACTGTTTCTGGAAACATAATAAATCGTAACTTCCGCTCCCTCTTTCGCCGTAACATAAATCACACTGTTTCTGAATGTTTCTATGCTGTTTTGTTGCATCTGTTCGGCATAATCAAATATCACCGAAACTTTACTCGATTCTTCTGCAATAATGTAGGTTGCATCCATTATGACTGAACTCTTATTCCCTTCCAAAAACTTTACTGTTTGTGTTTCTTTTTTCTCTCCTGCCTTTGCATGAATCACAGTTTGATTCGTACGTTGTGTTTCGTTCCACAAGAGTGCTTCTTTTGAAACACCTGTCCCTCCTAATTTACACTTATTCCAATCGGAAAGAATCTGTTTCGGAAGCGTATAGGTTGTTTGACTGTCAACTTGTTCTGAAACAAATTTCGGAATCTCGAATTTGGTATCATTCACCTGAACCCAATTCCAAGTAAGCACAGGTAATACATTTAATTCCATCTTAACTCCCTCCTAACCGATGGTTCCTTCTAATTCTAGGTTGATTAACTGATTCATCTCAACGGCATACTCCAGTGGCAATTCTTTTGCAATCGGATTTGCAAAACCCTGTACAATCATTGACTTCGCTTCCTGTTCCGAAATTCCGCGTGACATCAGATAGAAAACAATCTCATCGTCAATCCGTCCAATCTTCGCTTCATGTCCCAAATCTACATCATCAGTACCAATATCTACTACAGGTATGGTATCGGAACGTGACTTACTGTCTAACATCAACGACTCACAACTTACACTTGACTTGGATCCGGTTGCATTCGGATAAACCTTGACCAATCCACGATAGATTGCAACTCCTCCATCTTTGGAAATAGATTTAGAGTTTACCATAGAAGATGTGTTCGGCGCTGCATGAATCACCTTAGTTCCCGTATCTAAATACTGGTCTTTTCCCGCAAAGGTAATTCCGGTAAATTCACTCCTTGCACCCTCTCCAATCAAAATACTCATAGGATAGAGCATGGATACTTTTGAACCAAACGAACCGGAAACCCATTCAATTGCTCCACCTTCTTCTACAATCGCTCGTTTGGTATTCAGATTATACATATTTCTCGACCAATTCTCTATGGTGGAATATCGCAAGGTTGCATTTTTTTTGATAAAGAGTTCTACTGACCCGGCATGAATATTGACTACATTATATCGAGGTGCGGAACATCCCTCAATAAAATGACAATATGCTCCCTCTTCTACGATAATTAAGGTGTGTTCAAACTGCCCTGCACCCGGTGCGTTTAATCTAAAGTAGGATTGTAGCGGAACTGTAACCTTTACCCCTTTCGGCACATATACAAAAGAACCGCCCGACCATACCGCACCATGCAATGCTGCATACTTATGATCCGTGTTTGGAATACAAGTCATAAAGTAATCTCTCACAATATCCTCATATTCTTTCACTGCTGTTTCAAAATCAGTGTAAATAACGCCTTGCTCTGACAATTCCTTCTGAATATTGTGGTACACCACTTCCGAGTCATACTGCGCACCGACCCCCGAAAGATTTTTTTTCTGTTCCGCCTCCGGTATTCCAAGCAACATAAAAGTATTTCGAATATCATCCGGAACTTCTTCCCAATCTTCTGTGAGATCGGCATCCGGAGAAATATAAGTAGTAATATCATCAATATTTACTTCCGATAAATCGGGCCCCCATGTAGGATTGTCAATTTGATAAAACTTTTCCAGAGAATCCAATCGAAGCTCTCTCATCCAATCAGGTTCATTTTTCTCATCAGAAATTTGGTTCACAATTTCTTTTGTCAATCCCTTCTTTGTTTTTAAACGATAGTGTACTTCATTTTTGATATCATAGACTCCTCTACTTACATCCTCTACCTGTGTTTTTCTTCGTTCCATCATTTCTGCAGGTGTCATTGTTGATTCACCTCTTCCTTAAGCCATCCATATCCCTTCTCTTCAATTTTATCGATTAAAGAAGCATCTCCCGTCTTAACAATTCTTCCATCGATAATGATATGCACAAAATCCGGTTTGATTTGTTCTATAATTTCTCTATGATGTGTAATAATCAGCAACGAATTTTCTTCCGTCTTATATTGCTGAATTCCTTCGGATACAATGCGAACAGCATCTACATCAAGTCCCGAATCCGTTTCGTCCAATATGGCAAGCTTCGGTTTTAACATTCTCATCTGTAGAATTTCCGTCTTCTTTTTTTCTCCACCGGAAAAACCGTAATTCAAATATCGGTCAATATATTCCGGTTTCATATCCAATGCTTCCATTTGTTTCCCAATTTCACGACCGAACTTAACCAAAGACATCTGACTTCCCTCTCTTGCAGAAACAGCACTGCGAAGAAAATTCCCCACGGTAATTCCCGCAACTTCCAACGGATTCTGAAAAGACATAAAAATACCTTTTCTTGCTCTTTCATCTACCTTATCCTCTGTAATATCATTCCCCTCAAAAAAAATACTTCCCTTTCGTAAGATATATTTCGGATGATTCATAATGCTGTTCGCTAAAGTTGATTTTCCGCTTCCGTTCGGTCCCATTACCACATGAATCTCACCTTTATTTATCTTCAAGTTGATGTCTCTTAGAATCAGCTTATCTCCTACACCAACAGACATATCCCTAATCTCTAACAGCGTTCCTCTCATAAGATTTCCCCCTTATACTAATTTCCCATTAAAACCCTTCTACACCATATGCCTATCAGAATTCGTACCTGTAATCCAATCACTTCCAACTTGCATTTTTCATAATCACATGATACTGAACTCTTGAATAATCCATTAGGTTTTCGTAGTATCAAACATAAACTATTGTCCGGTGTTTTAATTCCTACCAATTCAGTATGATTAAAATTATGATATCATATCTACCCTTTTTTCACAAGTTTTACACATAGCAAAAAAGAAGACTTCTCTTCATGCCTCAACCAAAGCCTCACACCCGTCCAAGATTCGGTTTCGTTCAAATCATAATGATAAAAAACACTATTTCAAAATATAGACATAGTGTTTTTTTATACAAAAGAGCATAACCTATAATGGCAACAAAAAATCAGATTTTTATGATATTTTTCATTGGTGATTAGTATTATACTATTATCCGTTTGATTTATCCGACATCCTAAGGTTTAATACTATTATCTATTAAAACTGACAGGTTTAATCGTTTGAACTATATGATTCTCCAAATTATTTTTCAG
>ERZ773008.794-NODE-794-length-22841-cov-9.296761_pt1 | contig 22841 bp, 19 predicted proteins | sample MGYA00580664_ERZ773008 | MGnify/ENA primary metagenome ERZ773008 (study PRJEB29015, sample SAMEA2738016) | human oral metagenome | biome: human oral; feature: human-associated habitat; material: dental | place: China | collected 2048 ... | reverse complement strand
ATCCGCGGCGCCTGCGCGACCTGCTCGACTCCGGGCTCATCTCCTGGGTGGGGCTGGATGTCAAGGCGCTGCCCGAGCACTACGAGGCCGTGGTCGGCCGCCCCTCAGGTGGCGCGAAGGCCTGGGAGAGCCTGCGGGTGCTGCTGGAGGCCGAGGTGCCGTTCGAGGTGCGCACCACGGTCGTGCCCGGGGACGTGACGGCCGACGACGCCGTCGAGGTGGCCCGGAGAGTGCATGAGGCGGGAGCGCGCGTCTACGCTCTGCAGCAGGCGCGCGGCAAGGGGACGACGGGCGACTTCGCGGTGACCGCCGAGGGCTGGGACGCCGCCTGCGAGCGCATGGCCGCGTCGATCGAGGCACTCGGCTGGGAGCGGTTCACCTACCGGGCGGCGTGAGGGCATCCGCGGCGCCGCGTCCGAGCCGGCGCGCCCTGGCGGCCTCGGCGTCGATGGCGTCGTTCTTGCCGCCGCGGGTTGTCACGTCTCCTTGGAGGGTGTGCAGGGGCCTACCGGTATCCTCGTGTTGTGAACGCGATGAGTTCGCCCATCGCCCGGATCGTCCCGATCCATCGCGAGGGGTCCTGGTATGAGCGCATGGTCCGCGAGGGCAGGGTTCGCCCGGCCAAGCGCGAGCGGCGCATCGTGAAGGTTTCGATGCTCGCCTTGTCAGCGCCTCCGTGGACGGAGTCGAACTCCTCGACATCGGCGACGACGTCATTGAGCGGGCCTGCGCCTTGACCGGGGAGTTGAAATCCCTCGACGCGATCCACCTGGCCACCGCGACGCTGTTGGACGACCCGCGGGACCCAATCACCGTTCTCACCCACGACGCCCGCCTGGCCGACGCGGCCCGGGCCCGTGGCCTCGCCGTCGTCGATCCGCTCGCGGCTTGAGGGAGGCCCACTCGGGCGCGTGCCCGAGTGTCGGGGTCGCGCGACGCCGGTGCGAGCCCGACGACGGCGCCGCATCCCATTCCGTCTCCGTGCAGCTGCGCGCATTCGGGAGCAAATCGTGACGGCGGTATGCCCCGCCGCATGCGTGGTCCTGTGTAGATGAGGCCCTCGAGGGCCGCAGCGCGTCGTCGGGACGGAAGCACTGGCGAGCGGTTGACCGTGAAGAGGCGTCGGGGCCGGCAGTGCGTGGTCAGGTGACGGTGGCCGTGATCGGGTCAGCCGAGGGTGGATTCTGAGGGGTAGCGGGTCGGTGGCGGGGCGGGGCTGATGGTGGGTGCGGGGCCGGGGCTGGTGAGGCGTTGGGGCATGGTGGTGCCGATCTGTTGGAACAGCTCGGCCGCCTCGCTGGTGTGGTCGGCGGGCCCGTCGGTGGAGGGGCCGTGACCATAGATGTAGATTTCCAGGAAGGTGCCGTCGGGGTAGCTCCACGTCAGCAGGTTGTATCCCCAGGTGGCTCCGCGTCCTTCGATGCCGTCCGCGGTGATGGGTGCGGTGTCCGGGCCGTTGTAGGCGTCCTCGAAGGCCGTGCCGCCGAATTCCTTGAGTCGGGGGAAGTAGTCGATGCTGGTGTAGGTGATCTCGATGCTGTCGATCTTGTGGGAGGTGAAGTAGATGAAGCAGGTGCCCTGTGGTGGGGAGCCGGGTCTGCTGTTGGTGGGGGTGTAGGCTTGGCCGTAGCGCACGACCGGTTCGCCGAAGATCTCCTCCAGGCGGGAGGCCTCGATCAGTTCGCACACGATGGCGTCCCCGGCCATGGGGGTCTCCGTCGAGGACGCCCGGGCGGCTCCGCCGCCCCGTCCGGGTGAGCAGGCCCGGCTCCCCAGAAGCACGGCCAGGGCCAGGACCGCGCACGTCACCACCGCGGCCACTGCCCGCCGTGCATGGGCGGCCCGGCGGTTACTTGGTGCTGAACTCATGTCCGCTGTCCCGGCCGCTGCCGAAGAACTCGTGCATGTTGTCGGCCACCGCGGGGATATTGGGGTCGCGCTCACTGGCCCACTGCGTGGAGGAGTTGATCTTGTTGGTCCAGTCCACCATCTCGCTGTGGACCGTGGCGGGGTCGGTGCCGGTCAGGTCGATCGTGTGCGCGTCGTTGTCCAGCCAGCCGTAGGTGCCCTTGGCCGGGTTGAAGTCCGTGTCCCTCAGGAGCCCGAGGTTGGCGGTGTCCCGGATCAGGGACACCCACAGTCCCGATCTCAGGCCCTCCGAGCCCTGACTGGCCTGATAGCTCGCATCGGGGGTGAGCGCGTCCACTGCGGCCGGCGTGCTCACGGTCGAGAACGTGCTCCAGGCCGCCGAGGCCAGTGTGGCCTCGGGGAATGCGGTGGACAGGCCCGTGCTGACCGCCGTGGAGAAGGCTCCCAGGGCGGTGGACGCGGCGCTCTCCGCACCGTCGCTCTTCGCCGTACCCGCGCTGGTGATGTCCGCGGCGCGGTTGTCGGCCAGGCCCGCGATCAGGCCGGCGGCCTGGGCCCCGTGGTTGTACTCGTTGTTGAGAGCGGAGATTGTCGTCTGCTCGTCCCCCTCCGCCTCCTGGGCCAGGGCGACGGCGTGGTTGTGGGTGTAATCGGCCACTGTCGAGCTCATGGTCGTCACCGCGGACGTGCTGTCGGCGACGTCGTAGATCAAGGTTTTTATGTCATCCGAGGTCGTCTCCGGGAATGGCGAGCTCGTTTCCGGGTCAGTCACGTCCCCACCGTCCTCGTTATTCTTCTGCGCAGCCACGACCAGTTCCGCGGGGCAGTTGGCCAGCAGCATGCCCGTGCGGGCCTTGGCGTCCTCGTTGTAGGCGTCGGCGCTGGTGCTCCGGGCCAGGCTGTGGATGGCGGAGCCGGCCAGCTGCGTGGCCTGCTCGCTCTGGTTGCCCACCTCGCTGGTGCGCAGCGAGGAGGCGGCCGCCACGGCGCCGGTGTAGCCGGCCAGGCCGGCCTCATCCCATGTCCGTGCGGACAGGTCGGCGACGCGGCTGGTGTCCACGGCGCCGTCCTCGGTCGTGGGCGCGAGGTACGCCAGGGCCGCGGAGGAATTGTTGCCCATGGCGTCCAGCACCCCGGTCAGGGGATCGAAGGAGTAGCCGCTCAGGCTGGAGCCCAGGATCGTCGCGCGCGCCCGGGCCTCTCCCTGCGATGTGAGGTCGCCCCCTCCCTGCTCCGGGTAGGAGGCTGCCCGAGCGACCTTCTGGTAATCGATGTCATCAAGGCCCTCGGCCAGGTCGACCAGCAGCCGGCGGTCGAACGTCAGATCATTGACGTGGTTGTCATCGGCGTCGTGGCCTCCGAGGATGGCGTTCAGGGCGCTGATCCGTCCGTACTCGCCCTCCTCGTCGACCGAGGAGACGATCGCGTCGGCCACCTTCCGGGAGCGGACCTCGTCCCACGACCAGGACCAGGACGCGGTGGCCAGCACCGTGCCCAGCAGGCTCGCCAGGTCCCCGCCCGCCTCGGGGCGGGTGTTCACCTCCTTGCCGGTGGGAGGATTGTAGAGGAAGTGCTGCTGAGCGCTGATCGGCAGGCTCGTGAGGTTCTCCGGGCCGATCGCCGTGATGAGCGCATCGGAGTAGGCCGCCCGGTGGTCGGCGTCGTAGCCGCCGCTATCGGTGGAGTTGGCCCGGATGGAGTCGATGACCTGGTCGTAGGTGCGCCCGCTGGGCGACGTGGCGGTCATATCGCTGGACTCGGTCAGGGACTTCAGATCATTCGCGTCGATCGTGGCCTGCGCCCACGAGGCGAAGTCCGTGGGATCGTCGGGCAGGGCGGCGTCGTCGGGCAGGGTCAGGGTGATGACGCCGTCGGCGTCCATCGAGGCCGTGCCCGACTCGTTCAACGCGACGATATTGTCCTTGTACTTCTCGATCGTGTCGGCGCGGTCCCTGACGGTCTGGACGGTCGTGTGGGGCCCCGAACGAGTCCGTGGGCTCGGTTGCCGGCCACAGCGCCCGCGGGTCGTCATCGTCGACCTCCCTGGGTTCGGTCGCCAGCGCGATGCCGAGCGTCTCGAGGAAGTCGGTGAAGGCCTTCTTCAGACTGTCGACGTCGACCGCCGTGGAGGTCGTGCTGTGCTGCCTGTCGAGGGCTGCTCTCTTCTCGTTGGCGGCCATTGTGCTTCCTCAGGATCAGGGGTTGTGCAAAAGGCTCATGAGCAGAGTAACAGGTTCGTCACGACGCGTTGCCGTGGACTGCTGCGGAACCGGGGCGACTGCGCGCGGCGGTCCGTCTCTCTGCCAGGATCCGCGCTCATGCATCTGAGCGGATGAGGCGCAGGATTCCGCCCGCCTGAGCCACCGCGGTCCAGGCGAGCGCCACCAATCCGGCCATGACGACGTCGGCGCGCGGCCCAGCCGCCGCCACCCAGATCTGGCCCGCCTGGCCCGGGAGCCAGCGGGCGGCGTCGCCCGCGATCACGGCCACCTGCGGCGCCAGGACCACCAGCACCACGGCGGCCGTCGCCGCACCCGTCGTGCTGCGCAGGATCTCGCCGAGACCCGCGGCCAGCAGAAGCGTCGCCGTCAGCCACACCACGCTCCTGCCACCGGCCCGCAGAGCCGCGGCCGATATCTCCGGGCAGATCACCACGCCCACCGATACCAGGACGCTCGCCGTCACCAGACCCGCGCCGGTCAGCGCACCGAGGCGTGCCGCCGCCAGCCGCGCTCGCGCCGGCGTCACCAGGAGCGTTGTCGTCCCCTGAGCGCTGGAGTGCTCGGCCCCGGACATGATCACCCCGGCGGCCACGAACCCGATCTGCACCGCCAGCGTCCACGTCGGGGCGATCTGGTCGAAGCCGAACGCGCGTCCGCCCGTGTCGTTCTGAAGCGCCGACAGGATGATCGCGGCCCCGAGTCCGGCGGTCACCAGGAGCGTCCACCACATCGCCGGCAGCGTCGCGACCTTCAGCAGCTCGCTGCGCAACGCCCGCCTTCGGGCCCCGGTCCTCGCGCGCCCCCGGACCCCGGCCCCGGCGGTCAGCGTGCCGGTGCGAACGCCGGTCCCGGCTCCCGCCCGCTCCCGGGCCCCGGCCCCGGTGCCGAGGCGGCTCGGGCCGGAGTCCTCGCGTTCCCCGAGGCGGCCCACCGCTCCGGTCCCGATGCCGGGACGGCTCTGGTGCTCCTGGCCCTCCGAGCGATCAGACCGGGTCCGTCGCGCCCGACTCGCTGCACTCATGCGTCCCTCCTCATCCACACCCAGCAGCAGGTCACGGCGCAGCCGCCCGCCCACGCCGCGCAGACCGCGGCCGCCATCGGGACGGACAGCAGGTCCACGAGACGGTCGTAGTTCAGCGTCGTCGGGTTCGCGATGAGACGGACCGCGGCGGCATCCGGCAGGAACCGGGCCGCATCGGTGGACTTGATGAGCAGCACCCCCGGCGAGATCATCGTCGACATCGCGATGAGCACCGTCATCGACACCAGCGCGCTGCGGGTGGCCGCCGCCAGCGCCATCGACGCCATCGCCGAGAACCCCCACCAGGCCAGTATCCCGGTCAGCAGCGGCCACGGCACCGGATCGAGGGGCGCCCAGGACCCCAGCAGGTGCCGGCACATCCCTAAGGTCACCGCCGACGCCAGCGCCAGGAGCACCAGCGCGGACACCAGGACGACGATCAGCTTCGCGACCACCGCCGCCCCGCGCCGCGGCTGGACCAGCATCGTCGTCGCCACCTGCCGCGACGCGCCGTTCGTGCGCTGGTCGCTCGCGTACTCACTGACCACGACACTCGCCGCCAGTACCACGATCCCCGTCGTCCCCATGTAGAGGCCGATGACGCCGACGCCGTCCAGCCCTGCCAGCGCCCGCGGGTCGCCGGCCGCCAGCCTGGCCGGCAGGTCATGATCGACGTAGTACTCCACCAGCGCCGGCAGGACGAGCGCCAGCGCCGCCCCCACCCACACGCCCGGCAGACCGGTCGTCTTGAGCGCCTCCGCCTTGAGCGAGCGGACCAGCGCCGTCGCCGCGCTCATGCCCGGCTCCCTTCCCCGCGGCCCCCACGATCCGCGTGACCCGGGCGTCCCGACCGGCCTCCGAACGGGGGCCGACCCCCGGGCGCGCGGCCGGACCCGCCCCCGGTCAGGGAGAAGAACGCCTCCTCCAGGCTCGCGTAGCCGGCTGCGATCTCCTCGAGCGTCCCGGCCGCCCGCACCCGCCCGTCGGCGATGACGACGACGTCGTCCGCCACCTCGGCTAGCTCGGCCAGGACGTGACTGGACAGCAGGACCGTGCCCCCGGCGTCGGCCCGACGGCGCAGCAGCCTGCGGATCCAGCGGATCCCCTCGGGATCCAGGCCGTTGACCGGCTCGTCGAGGATGAGCACCTCCGGGTCCCCCAGCAGGGCCGCGGCCAGTCCCAGCCGCTGCCCCATCCCCAGGGAGAAGGTGCGCACCCGACGTCCGGCTGCCTCGCTCAGCCCGACGATGTCCAGCACCTGAGCCACCCGGCGCCGCCCGATCCCCGCGCCCGAGGCCACCCATGCCAGGTGACCGCGGGCCGTACGGGAGGGGTGCGCCCCCGAGCCGTCGAGCATCGCGCCCACCGCGCGCAGCGGCTCGCGCAGCTCGCGGTAGGGGCGCCCGCCGATGAGCGCGCGCCCGCCGTCGGTCCGGTCCAGCCCCAGCAGGCACCGCAGGGTGGAGGATTTTCCGGCCCCATTGGGGCCGGCGAAGCCGGTGACGCGGCCGGGACGGGCCTCCAGGCTGACGCCGTGGAGCACCTCTCTCCGGCCGTGCCGCTTGACGAGGTTCTCAACACTGATCATGGGGCAACCTCACCGGTGGGACGACGCGATGCGCATCGGCCGTCGAGAGGAGGGGCTCGCGAGGCGTCGGACCCCGCGCCTCGGACCGTGGTTCGATGACCTCGCCCGGCCGCCTTCCTAGACTGGCCGCGTGCCCGCACTCGACGTTCCCCCGCGCCACTCCACGCTGGGGCGCGTGATCACCGGCCTCATGGCGTTCACCGTGCTCTGGGGTCTCTTCGTCGGCGTGCACCCGCAGCCCTCCCCCCGAGTCCAGATGGTGATGCTGCTCGCCATGGCCCTGCTGACGGTCGCTGCCCTGTGGCTGCGACGGCGCGACCGATGCGCCTACGAGCGGCGCCTGGCGCGGGAGGCCGCCGCGCGCGCCGTCGTCGAGGACCGCCTCGTCATCGCCCGCGAGCTGCACGACGCCGTGTCCGGGAACCTCGGCGCCATCACCGTGCGCTGCGCCGTGGCCCAGCGGCTCGAGACCTCTCCGGACGGTCTGCGTCACGCCCTTCGCGACGTCGAGTCGGCCTCCCGGGAGGCCACCGACGGCCTGCGGCGCATGCTCGCGGTGCTGCGCGACGAGGGCGCGGCCGCGCACGGTATCCCGGACCCGACGGGGGCGTCGGGGATGGCCGGGCCGGTGAGGGCGGGTTCAGAGAGCCCGGTGGTTCCGGCGACTGCGGCGGGGATGGCCGGGCCGACGAGGGCGGCTGGTTCGGCGGGCCCGGCGATTGCGGCGGGGGCCCCGGGTGGACCCGGGGACCGGATGATCCGGCCCGCCCGCGGGGCTCCCGCCGGTGCCGGTGCCCCGCACGGCGCTGGCACCGCTGGAGCCGCCGTCGCAGCCTCGTGGCGGGAGAGCGGCATTGGCGCCGGCGATCCGGACTCCGCTCTGGCCGGGGCCGTGACCCGCGCCCGTCGCGCCGGCGTGGAGGTCGAGATCGACGCCGACCGGGGCGCCGGGCCCTCCCCGATGGGGGAGGCGGTCGCCCGGGTCGTGGGCGAGGCGCTGGTCAACACTGCCCGTCATGCCGGGCCCTCGCGCGCCCGTGTCACGGTCCGGCGGGAGTTCTCCCGGCTGCGCGTCATCGTCGTCGACGACGGTCCGGCTCCCGGCTGGACGCCTCGCCCCGGCACCGGCCAGGGACTTCGGGGACTGCGCGAGCTGGTCGAGGCCATGGGCGGGACGCTGAGCGCGGGACCCCTCCGCGGTGCCGGCGGTGCTGGTCATGGTGGCGACGGCGCTGCTGGCGGCCGGGGCGCCGGCGGTGCGGATGGGACGGCCGGGGCCGTCGGGGCCGTGAGGGCGGGCTTCGTCGTCGAGGCGGTCCTGCCGCTGCCCGCGACGCGGACCGGCGGAGTCGGCGGGGCGACCGCTTCGAGAGCCGGCCCGCGCGAGTCCGCGGAGGAATCCCATGAGTGACGCGAGTGGGACGAGAGAGTCGTCCGGTGCCCCGACCAGCGGCGGCCCGGCCGGCGGTATGCCGACCGGCGGCGGCTCGGCCGGCGGTCCCGTCCGCGTCCTCGTCGCCGAGGACCAGGCGCTCCTGCGCGCCTCGCTGGCGGCGCTCCTGGACGCCGAGGACGACCTGGAGATCGTCGGGCAGGCCGCGGACGGCGCCCGCGCCGTCGCCTTGGCGGCCGGCCTCCGTCCCGACGTCGTCGTCATGGACATTCGGATGCCGGGGCTGACCGGTATCGAGGCCACCGCTCGGATCTGCGCCGACCCGGCGCTCGCGGGCACCCGGGTCCTCGTCCTGACCATGTTCGAGATCGAGGAGTACGTGCTGGGGGCGCTGCGTGCCGGCGCCTCCGGGTTCCTTCTCAAGGACGCCGACCCGCAGACGGTCGTCGACGCCGTGCGCACCGTCCACGAGGGTCAGTCGCTCCTCAGCCCCCAGATCCTCCGGGGTCTCGTGTCGCGCTCGCCGTCCGGTGCGGCCTGCGGGCGGCGAGCCGACGACGTCGGGCGACTCACTCCCCGGCAGCGGGAGGTCCTCGTGCTCATCGCCCGGGGACTGTCCAACGGCGAGATCGAGACCGTGCTCGGCATCACCCGCGCCACCTGCCGCAGTCACATCACCGCGCTGCTGGCCCGCCTGGATGCACGGGACCGCGCCCAGCTCGTGATCGCCGCCTACGAAGCGGGTCTCGTGCAGCCGGGGGCGTGAGGCGGGGCGCGCCGCGCCCCGGACGGTCCGAAGCGGCCGGCGTCGGATGGATCGCAATATCATCACCGAGCCCGACGGCGCCACCTGGTTGGCCGACGTCGGACGGGCCGGACAGACTGGTGCCGCAGCGTCGCGGGTCCCCGCGGCACCCCGTCGACAAGGAGAACTCAGAACTCATGAGCCCCTGGTCCTTCGAGAACCAGATGACCGCGATGCAGACCGTCGCCGACCACATGGGCGAGTGGATGCGGCAGGCCGGTGTGCAGGAGACCATCATGAACATCGACGCCCTGGGGCAGCGGGTCCTGGTCCACACCCGCGCCCTGTACCGGGGGCAGTGGGTGGACAACGAGGTCCCGGCGATCATCGTGCGCGAGGCCATCGACCTGCGCGCCGCCATGGCCCAGCCCGGCGGCGGGGCCTGGACCAAGGCGCACCTGACCATGAAATCCGACGACTACCGACTGACCACCGACTTCGACTACGACGCCCCGCCCACTCTCGATCCTCCCTACACCCCTGAGGACTGCGCCGAGGATCTGCGTCTCCACCCGCGTCGCCCCGAGACCGTCCCCGCCTGGATGCAGCCTCGATCGGGCTCCTGAGACCGAGGCCGGCGAGGACTCGCGGAGCCGAGGGTGAGGCCCGGCCGGCCGGGATGCCCCGCCCGCCGGGAGTGCCGGCCACCGAGGGCTCCGACTGCACGGACCCGTGCTCGGGGCGCCCCGCCCGCCGGGAGTGCCGCCATCCCCGGCGGGATCGCACCGGCTCGGTCCCATCGCTCACGCCTTCTCACGGAACACGACCCGGCGCTGGACCATGTAGCTGGCGACGTAGATCGCGCTGTCGCCCAGGATCTTGGCGATGCCCAGCGGGACGCCGACCCCGGTCAGCGCCGCCAGCGCGAGGTAGCTCGCGGCGACCAGGGCGAGCGCCAGCGCCACGTAGCGCACGGCCGTGCGCCCCACCGTTCCCGGCGCCGCCCGGAAGACGCGCCGGTTCATGAAGAAGTTGGCGGCGCCGCTGATCAGCCGCGCGCCCACCACGCTCGTCAGCAGGCTCCCGGTGAGCAGGTGCAGCACCACGACCCCGATCCAGTCGATGACGAAGCTCGCCAGGGACGCCCCCGTGAAGCGCAGCAGCGGAGCGTAGATCCGCGCGGAGTCCTGCAGCGGGCGGAAGTGGGAGGAGGCGTTGCCGGGCTCGTAGACGGTCGCGATCTCGATCTCCTCGACCGCCATCCCCAGCTCGTGGGATCTCAGCAGGGTCGAGAGCTCGTACTCGTACCGATCGCCGGGGACCTCCAGCAGCCACTCCAGCTCGCCCGCCGGGTAGCCGCGCAGACCGGTCTGGGTGTCGCGCAGCCGCCACCCCGTCGCCCCGCGGAACAGCAGCGCGGTGACGCTGTTGCCCAGTCGGCTTCGCAGAGGCACCGATCCGGTGAAGGCTCGCACGCCCAGCGTCATGCGACCGGTCTCGTGGACCCGGCGGGCCACCGCGGCGATGTCGGCGGGCGTGTGCTGGCCGTCGGCGTCGGCGCACACGACGTCGGCGCCCGGCCACAGGCGGATCACCCGCGCCAGACCGGTGCGCAGGGCCTCGCCCTTGCCCGCGTTGACCGGGTAGCCGGTGACCACCGCTCCGGCGGCGCGGGCCGCGGCGAGGACGCCCTCGTAGGCGGGGCCGGAGCCGTCGTCGACGACGAGTACCCGCGTCTCCGGAAGCGCGCGCCGCACGTCCCGCACCAGGCGGGTCAGGCGCATGTCCGGCTGGTAGGCGGGGATGAGGACGACGAGCGCGACGACGCCGTGTCTCGCCGCGGTCGCGCGTCGGGCGTCGCGATGAGGCTCCGCGGCCGGGAGGGGCGGGCGGCGCCGGGGCGCGACGTCGTCGAGGCGGGAGCGCTCCCGGGTCGGGCGGGAGCCGGAGTCGGGCCGGGTCGTCGTGCGCATTCAGGCCCCCCGGGTGATGTAGAGGATGTCGGAGGTGGCTCGCTCGCCACCGTTGGAGGGCCGGTTGATGATCCGTCCGTCCCAGTACATGGCCGAGGAGCCGCCGCCGTCGAGGTTGTAGGCGACCCGGCAGCCGAGGTCGGACATGATCCCGGCCAGCTCGGTCATGGTGACGCCGCGGGAGTAGCCCTCGTCGCGGCCATCGACGACGACGAGCATGTAGTGGTTGGTGTCCACCCAGCCGATGGCCGTGCGGGGCTGGGTCCCCTGAATGGAGTGGTTGCCGACGTTCGTGTCGACCTCCACCTCGTCGATCCCGGTGAGGACCCGCCCGTCGTTGACCAGGGCGGGACCGAAGGACAGCGTGTTCCACACCCCGTCGTCCAGGAGGGCCTGGGCGCTGGTGGAGGTCTCGTCGTAGATCTCGCAGCGGCCGTCGGTGTAGAAGGCGATGCCGTCGCGCACGCCATCATCGCGGTAGACGACGCCGTTGCGGATGAGGATGCCGTCGGAGCGGAAGCCGTAGTAGTCGCCGTTGATGGCCAGGACGGCGTCGTGCTCGGAGGCGATCAGGCTCGGCTTGGCGGTGATGTTGGTGCCGTACTCGTTGTTGGCGAAGGCGCTGCGGACGGCGGCGGCGTCGGAGACGGTGACATCGGCCGTGTAGTAGGTGACGGAGTCGGCTCCGGAGCCGGTGGCGACCGTGTTGATCGCGATCGAGGTGAGTGAGGAGGTGTAGGAGGAGCCGGTGATGGCGACGCTGGCCGCGTCGGCGGTCGCCGCCGAGGCCGCGGCGGCGTTCTCGGCCTCGTAGGCGGCCACGTCGGTGATCTCGGTGTGGTCGATGACGAAGCGGTTGAGCGCCCAGGCGCTGGTGCCGGTGACGGTCAGGCCCAGGACGGCGGCGCCCCCGAGCAGGAAGGTGCGACGCGTGCGATGGCGGGGCCGCGGGGTCCGCGATTCGGGCGCGGTCGCCGTTGAGACGGTCATGGAGCCGGCGGTCGAGTCGGCGGAGCCGGGGGAGCTCGCTGTACTCGCTGTGCCTGTGGTGCCCGAGGTGCCTGTGGTGACTGTTGTATCGGTGGCGTCTGTGGTGCCTACCGTGCTCATGGTGCATGCTGTGCCGTCGGTGGTGTCTGCTGCGCCCGCTGTGCCGGCGGGGTCTGAGGCCGGTGGCCGGTGCTGGTTCGACATGGCTCCACGGTGTCGAATCGGCGTGTGGCGGACGCAGGTCGTTCTTGTGGGTATCCTGTGAAAGAGGCTCTTCGCGTTCCGGGGACTGAGGCGCAAGCGACGTGGACGTGCGGGGCGCGCCGGCGGGTGGGATGACACGGAGAGGCGGTCTGTGACATCCAGTATGCGGCCGGCGCGGGCGGGCCCCGGTGTCGGCGCTCCGGGTCCCGCGCGGTCGTACCTTCCTGTGCCGGGTCGTATGTTGTAGCGCGCGGTCGTACCCTCTTGCGCCGGGTCGTACCTTAGAGAGGCTCTAAGGTACGACCGCGCGCGTCTGCGTACGACCGCGCGGTCTCGGGTACGACTTCGCGAGCCCGGGTACGACCGCGCGCCATAACGTACGACCGCGCGGTCTCGGGTCCTGCGTCGTCTCGCGACTTCTGAGGGTCTCGGACGTCGTGGCTCGTGAGATGCGAGCGCTCCCGCGGCGACACGGTTCCGGGGCCCGGCCCGCCGGCACCGGTGTCACTCGAGCTCGTCGTCGAACTCGATGTGGGATAAGCGCCAGCCGATCAGGGTCGCGACGAAACCGCTCACCGTCGTCCACCACGGTGCGGCGCCGTTGCCCGCGAGCAGGAGGGAGACCCCGATCGCCAGACCTGCCCAGATCGCTGCGAGCAGGAGCGCCCACACGACGATGAGGCGACGGCGCCGTACGAAGGACCACGCGATACGACGACCGCGGTCCGGGAGAGCGGAGCGCAGGGCCTGTATGCGCTGATGCGCCCATATGCCGGTCAGCATCGCCATCACCAGCAGCACCAGGACTGCGATGACGGCGGGCAGGTCCGCGAATCGCATGAGGAGGAGCGCCACCAGCATCAGTAGTAGGCACAGGATCGTTCCGGTGTGGATGACGGACACGACCTGTGCGAGGAAGAGGTCGACCACCGTGCGCACGATGCTGCTGCGGGGGTTCTGCGCGGCGAAGGAGGCGAGGGCGCGCGCGGCGCCGGTCTGGTCGCCGCGGCGCATGCGCAGGATGGCGAGGTGGGCGAGGGCCTGGTCGTAGGAGGGGTCGAGTCGGAGGGCCTCCCGCAGGGAGAGGTCGGCCGCGGCGGGGTCGACGGTCGCCTGGGCGGCGCCCAGCATGGCGTGGTGCTCCGGATTATCGGGGTCCAGCCGTACGGCCTCGCGGGCGTGGGCGAGAGCCTCCGCGTTGCGCGGCGACTCCACCAGCACGCGGGCCATGGCGGAGTGCGCTCCGGCATTGTGGGGATCCAGGGCGAGGCATTCGCGCAGGGCGTGCTCGGCGCCGTCCCGGTCCCCCTGGCGCGTCAGGACATGACCGAGGCAGCGGTGCGCCTCGGGCTCCTGCGGGACGAGCGCAACCGCGGCACGAGCCGAGGCGACGGCCTGATCGATGCGGTCCGCACGGTCGTGGGCGATCGCGAGGGCGAGCTGCGTGCGATCCGCGTGCTCCGGGTAGTGGGCGAGGAGATCGGTCAGGGCCTTCATGGCCCGGTCGTCCTGCCCCATCTCCACGAGCTGGTAGGCCCTCGCCCACTGCCGGTTGTAGTCCTCATCGCTCACAGCAGGCGGTGCCGTTTCATCCATTCGCGCAGTTCGGCGTACTCCCCCGAGGAATCCGCGTACTCGATGACGTTGCGGGCGACCTCGAACCACGGGCCGCTGGAGGGGCGGATCTCGCGCAGCGCGGCGAGCATGTCCTCCATGGTGATCATGCGGGGGGAGCCGGTGCGCACGGAGTCCAGGAGCGCCTTCTCCGCGGCGCTGTCGCACAGGTGCGACAGGTCGGCCCCGGTCAGGCCGTCGGTGGTGCGGGCCAGCTCCTGGAGATCGATGCCCTCGGCGGGGCGCTCGCGCAGGTGCGTGCGCAGGATGGCGGCGCGCGCCGGCCCGTCCGGCGGCAGGACGAGGATGCTCCGGTCGAGCCGTCCGGGGCGGCGCAGCGCCGGGTCGATGTCCCAGGGCGCGTTGGTGGCGGCCAGGAGGTAGACGCCCTCGTTGTCGCTGCCGATGCCGTCGAGCTCCTCGAGGAGCTGGTTGACGGTGCCGCGTATACCCGAGCTGCGTGAGAGCGAGCGCTTGATGCCGATGGCGTCGAGCTCGTCGAGGAAGAGGACGCACGGGCTGTGCTCGCGGGCCTGCTCGAAGGCCTTGTGGAGGTTGGCCTCGGAGTTGCCGATATAGGGATCGAGGACGTCGGTGATGGTGACGTTGAGGAAGCCCGCTCCCATCTGCCCGGCGACGGCGCGGGCGATGAAGGTCTTCCCCGTGCCCGGCGGACCGTACAGGAGCAGGCCGCCGCGCAGGCTCTTGCCGTAGAGTCGGCGCAGCTCGGGGTTGCGCATGGGAGCGAGGAAGGAGGCCTCGAGACGGTTCTTGACCTCGGTCATGCCGCCGACGTCGGCGAGCGTGATATCGGCCTTCTCCACCTCCCAGATATCCGGGTCGTCGGAGTCGCCCGCCTTGACCGGTACCGAGACCAGGTCGGGGCCGCCGGGCGTGGACAACGCGGCCGGGTCGGTCGTCAGGTCCTTCTCGGCCCGGTGCCAGTCGAAGCCCTCGGTGTCCCCGGTTGCCTCGGGCGAGGGGCCCGCCTCGGGCGTGCCGGGCTGGGTGCCCGCCGCGGGCCCGTTGGGCGATGGGCTCGCCGCAGGCGTACCGGCTGCGGCGGCGTCGGCCGGCGGCGCCGGAAGGGTCACCGGACTGGACGGCGATGCCGGCGGCGGCACTGGCGACGCGGGCCCGGGCTCGGACCGGTGGTGGGGTTCGGGGTGCGCATCCTGCGGCGTCGTCGCGGATCGGGCGGACAGGGCGCGAGCCATGAGCTCGCGAGCGGCCTCGTCGGTGGGGTCGCACTGGAGGGCGGTGGCGCACTGCGTCACCGCCTCCGCCTGGCGGCCGGCCTCGATGAGGAGCTCGGCCAGGTGGGTGCGCAGTCGGATGTCGTCGGGGGCCGCGTCCACGGCGCGCGCCAGAGAGTCGATGAGTGGGTCGCTCACTCGATCAGTCTAACGGCGTGTCGGGGCCGTTGCTCCGGCTCCGGGCCGGCCTCCGCGCGGAGCCGGGTCGATCGGAAGCCGAGAGCGCCGCGCCCCGGGACCACCGCCGGCCTCCGCGCGGAGCCGGGTCGATCTCGACTCTCGTCCGGGCGGGAGCCCCGGCGCCCGGGCGGGGCCGGCGGAGCATGTGATGCTGAGGCTCACGTCGGTTGAGGGGGGGCTTAGCGCCCGGGCGGGGCCGGCACTCCCGCCCACGATGCCGGACGCTCTTGTTCGGGTGCCGCTGGTGCGCCTCCCGCGCGGCTCCCGCCCACGTCCTCTCGGACCACACGCGGTCCATCGGCGGTCGGCGCCTCCCGCGCGGCTCCCGCCCACGGTGCCGGACGGCGCAGCCCGAGCTCTCAGTGTCCGGGCGGGGCGGCGTCGGCTGGACCGGTGCGTCCGGAGAAGGTTCGGAGCTCTCAGCGCCCGGGCGGCGGGTGCTCGCGGCTGGCCGGCGATTCCGTGGCGGGGTCGCCGCGCGCCGCCCAGGCGGCGAGACCCGCGGGACTCGTCACCTCGTCCAGGGCCGTCTCGACGGCGCCCACCAGCGCGGCATCGGCTCCGAGCGCGCTGGTGGTGATTCGCGGCCGGTTCTCGCGCAGGCACGTCATGAGGCCGCTCGTCAGGGCCTTCTCGAAGGCCTCGGGACAGTGAGCGCGCAGGAGCGGCCCGAGCCCGCCGAGGGTGACGACGTCGGGATCGGCGGCGCTGATCAGTCCGGCCAGTCCCCGTCCCAGGCTCGTGGCCGCGGCGGTGAGGGCGGGGCGGTGAGCGGGATCCCCTCGGGCGATGATCGTCTCGATGTCCGCCGGGGAGTCGTCGTCGGCCCCCAGCCGTGCGGCCAGCGGCCTGGCGCCGAGGACGGTGTCCCAGCAGCCCCGGGCCCCGCAGCTGCAGAGCGCCCGCGGGTCGCCGAAGGGGAGGTGGCCGACCTCCATGGCCAGGCCGGTCGCCCCGAGCACGGGCGCGCCGTCGAGGACGAGGCCGCCGCCGACGCCGGTGAGCACGGTCAGGTGCAGGGCGGAGCGCGCCCCGTGCGAGGCGCCGCGGCGGGATTCGGCCAGGGCCTCGCATGTGGCGTCATTGGCGACCAGGAGGGCGGCCTTCGGTGCACCCAGGGGGGCGAGGCTCACCCGGTCCCAGTCCAGGACGGAGGACTGGACGACGCTCCCGTCGCGGACGGTGGCGGCCACGGCGACCGACACGACCCGCACCCTGCCCGCGCGGGCACGCGCTTCGGCGGCGACGGCCCGGCGGATGGGGGCGAGCACGTCGGCGGGACTGCGTCCTCGGTGGAGGGCGGAGACCGCGGTGGTGAGGCGGCCGTCGAGGCCCGCGCTGGCCATCCGCCAGTCGGTGGCGGTGATCTCGACGGCGATGACGAGCGGCCCCCGGGGATGCGCGGCGAGAACTGAGGTGGGACGCCCGCGGCCGTGGGGGACCGGGTCCCCCTCGGTCAGGATGGCGGTCCGGCGCATCCTGGTGACGAGGTCGGTGGCCGTGCCGGTGGAGATCCCGAGCTCCCGGGCGACTCCCGCCCGGGTGATGCCGGGAGTCGCCCGCACGAGGGCGCAGACGTCGGCCGCCAGGGCCCAGCGGAGCTGATCGGCGGTGCTGCGTCGTCGTGCCACGGGTTCTCCGGTTCCTGTATCTGCGTCTAGTATTTTAATCGAATAACGAGTTTAATGGGCGCATGACCTCGCCCATGCGCCATCTTGCCTCCTGCCGTGCCGTCCTTCTCGACATGGACGGCACCCTGGTGGACTCGGGAGCCGCCGTCGAGGCCACATGGAGGGCCTGGGCCCGCGATAACGGCCTCGATCCGGCGACCGTCCTGGCGGTGTGCCACGGCCCGGACGCCGCCACCACCGTGCGCCGTTTCCTGCCGGGCATCGGGGCGGCGGAGCTGGCTCGCCACGTCGCCGCTCACCTGGAGCGCGAGTGCGCGGACATCGACGGCGTCATCCCCGCCCCTGGCGCTCCGGAGCTGGTGGCCTGGCTGGATGAGCGGCGCCTGCCCTGGGGCGTGGTCACCAACGCGCACCTGCGTCTGGCCCGCGCGCGCCTGGGGGCCGCCGGGATCGAGGCGCCGGTCATCGTCTCCTTCGACGACGTTGAGCGCGGCAAGCCCCATCCGGACGGTTACCTGCTGGGGGTGCGGCGCCTGGGGGTCGAGCCCCGCCGAGTGGCCGGTGTGGAGGACTCCGCCCCCGGCCTGGAGGCGGCACGGGCCGCGGGGACGCTCGTCGTGGCGGTGGGCGGGACCCGGGAGGCCGGAGCCGAGTGCGATGTGGCGTGCGACGATCTGCACGAGCTGCGCCGGCTCCTGGCCTCGGCGGGACCCCGACCGAGCTCCCGACTGCCATGAGAATCACCGACTCGCGCGCCGTCCTGTTCGAGTCGCCCGACCCGGTGACCCCGACCCCGCCCGACGGCGCTCTGGACGTCGTGATGCTGCTGGACCGGCATCGGATCCCCTGGAGGACCCTGCCGCACCGGCCCACGGCGCTGACCGTCCGTCGGGCGGCGCGGGACACCGCCGCCCCGTTGCGCGGAGTCCTGCTGATCGCCTGCACCGATCAGGGCGCGATGGCGGGGCTGCGGGCCGGTGCGATCGTGGCCCCCGTCCCGCCCGACGGCGATATCGGCGGTCTCATCGACCGGGTCGAGCCCGGCCTCCCGGTCCCCGACCCCGACGACGCCTGCGGCGCTCCCGGCGCTCGCGGCGTTCGCAGTGCCGTCAGCGGGCTGGGCCGCTGGTTCTGCGCGACCGGGTTGCGGATCACCGGGAGCGTCGCCCGTCAGTGGGGGCCCTGAGGGTCGGCGCGATCGGCGGACGAGGGCGGTGAGCGCCGTCGGCGGGAGTCGGCGGGGGAGCGCCGGGACGCACGAGTCCGACGTGGAGCACATCACGTCGCCGCCCGCTGACGCTGCGGTCCGGACGCTTCGTAATCTCAGTGCATGACGCCATCCCCGCCCTCAGGATCCTCGCCCTCCCCCCAGGAAGGGAGCCCGGGACCCGGCGGCGGGACCGGGGAGGGAGGCGCTGCGGATGCGCGGTCCGATGCCGGGCTGCGCACCTCCTTCACGGCCACGCTCCTCGTCGCCCTCGCGGCGCTCGCGGCCGTCGCGCCCCTGGCCACCGACACCTACCTGCCCGCCTTCGCCCAGATGGCCGACGACCTGGACGTCTCCGCCTCCAGCGTCCAGCTGACGATGACGACCTTCCTCGTGGGCGTGGCGCTCGGCCAGCTGAGCATCGGCGTCCTGTCCGACCGCTTCGGCCGGCGCCCCCTCCTCCTGTGGGGCAGCGTGCTCGCCCTCGTCGCGAGCGTGTGCACCGTCGTGGCGCCGGCCCTGCCGTTCCTCCTCGTCGCCCGCTTCTTCCAGGGACTCGGCGGTGCCGCCGGCATGGTCCTGGGGCGCGCCGTGATCTCCGACCGCTCGCGCGGCATCACCGCCACCCGGGCCCTCAGCCTCGTCATGGCCATTCAGGGCATCGCCCCCGTGGTCGCCCCGATCCTGGGCGGCGCCCTCGTCGACGTCATCGGCTGGCGCGGCATCCTCGCCGTCGTCGCGGGCTTCACCGGGATGCTCGTCCTCATGGTCGCCCTCTGGGTTCCCGAGTCCCTACCCGCCGAACGACGTCATGACGGGGGTATGAGGATCCTCCTCGACGGCACGCGCGAGCTGGCGCGCGACCACGTCCTCGTGCGGCTCCTCCTCATCAACGCCCTCGCCTTCGGGCTCCTCATGGCCTACCTGTCCGCCGCGCCCTTCGTGCTGCGCAACGTCCTCGGCATGGGGACGGCGCCCTACACGGCCGTCTTCGGCCTGTGCGGGGCGACGGTGACGGTGACGATCGCCGTGGCCGCCTCGCTCGTGCGCCGCTTCCCGCAGACCCGGCAGGTGCGCGTCGGGCTGCTCACGGGGCTCGTCGTCGACGTCGTCCTCGCCGCCGTGTGCCTGGTCCGGCTGCGCGGGCCCGTCGACGGGCCGGAGCGGATGCCGCTGCTCGTCGTCGTGATCGCGCTCCTCCTCGTGCACGTGGTCTGCCTCGGCCTGTCGATGGGCAACGTGCCCGCGATCGCCCTGGACCGCACCGGCCGCTGGGCGGGCACGGGCAGCGCCCTGCTCGGCTTCATCCAGTTCGTCGTCGGCGGCCTGGTCAGTCCGCTGGTTGGATTGACCGGTGAGGCGAGCGGTGCGGCCTTCGGCGTGGTCGTCGTGGCCCTCGGCGTGGTCGCGAACGCGCTGGCGGCCTTCGGCGTGGGCGATGACGACGCGGCCGACGACGGGGACCGCCCGGCCGACGAGGCGGCCGCACGCGGGGAGCGCCGCTCGGAGCTGTGATGGCGATGCCGTCGGCGTGCGCCGTCCGGGGTGGCGTCCTCCGTGCCCGCCCCTCAATGCGAGGGCGCGATGAGGGCCCGGACCTCGTACTGGCCGGGACTCGGGCTCTGTTCGGCGGCCCCGGCTGTCGGGCGCCTGTGGAGGTCCTGATCGACGTGGAGACGGTACCGGTTCCTCCCGCCCGGGGATGGTGCCCGGAACCGACGGGGCGGGATGCGCACGAACTCACTGGCTCCTCCTGCCGGGGATGGTGCGGCGAGTGCGCCCAAAGACCCGCCCGGCGGCGGGGACCGGGATGCGAGGAGTAGGGGGCGCACCCGTCTGGTGAGGCGCGTGGGGCTCCTGGGACTCGTCCGGGCAAGGCGTGTCCAAATCTGCCACAAAGGAGCTGAAAGCCGATATCGGCGCCGAAGAAAAGCCCGGAATCTCAACGATTCTCCTCGCGCACTCCCACAGGATCCGGGCCTTTGTGGCAGATTTGGACAATCGAGCCTCTGATCGGCCCACGTCCATCGGATCCCAGCATCCCCGTCACCTCGCCCCGCAGGACCGCGCTCAGCCCTGCCGCCAGTGAGGCTGCTTGTGAAGCGGTGGAACGGGACGGTGTCGATGGACTGGGAGGCGAGGCTCGTAATTTCAGCGGCAACCTCCTCGGGGAGGCTCCGCCGGGCTGAGCGCGGGCGCGCATGGTGAGCGCCCGCGAGAGGCGGTGGCGGCGGCCCGGCCGGGCCGCCGCCACCCGCAGGGCCCTCGAGCCCCTCGCCGGAGGACCGGGCGCTGCCGCTGAGCCGCGTCGCCTCCCCGGTCGTCCTCCCCGCGGAGCTACTTCACCTTCTTGATGGGGATGACGAGGAGACCGCCGATAATGGCGCAGACGCCCGCCATGTAGCACAGCGCCGGGTAGTTCGTCTTGTCCTCCGGCGATCCGATCGCCAGGAAGATAGGGGCGACGTAGGGGGCCAGGGACTGGGGCAGGGCGTTGGCGATGTTGAACACGCCCAGGTCCTTGCCCGCGTTGTCCGGGTTGGGCAGGACGTCGACGACGAGGGCGAGGTCGACGGCCACGTAGATGCCGTAGGCCAGACCCATGATCGCCTCGACGCAGTAGAACATACCCACCGTGGTGGTGTGCGCCAGCAGGGCGGTGCCGATGCCGAAGAGCACGGAGGCGAGCATGACGAACACCTTGCGGCGGTGGTACAGGTCGGACAGCCATCCGCCGATGAAGCTCGCGCTTATGAGGGCGATGGTGTAGATGAGCACGGACGTGGACACGACTGAGCGGGCCTGCTCCTCGGTGAGGTTGACCCGGTGGACCAGGTATATGAGGCGGTAGGTGGTGAAGGAGAAGCTGGCGAAGGTGATGAGGAAGCGACCCCACCAGGCCAGGGCGTAGTCCGGGTGAGCGATCGGGTTGACCCAGAAGGTCTTGAGCATCTCGACGAGGCCGAACCGCGTCGGCTTGACGGGCATGCGCTTGTCCGGCAGGACGAAGGCGAACCAGGTCATGAAGATGATGGCGAGGATGGCCGGGCCGATGAAGAGCAGGGGAAGACGGGTGGCCAGCCCCTGGGCCAGGTAGGTGGCGATGAGGACCGCGAGGTTCTGGGCGATGGAGATCCATGAGGAGACGCGGGCGCGCTGGGTCTCGGAGATCTGGTCGGAGATCACGGCGACGAAGGGCGCCAGGGTGGCGTTGGCGCCGATCTGGCCGATGAGCCAGCCGGTGGCCACCAGGGGCACGGTGTTGAGCAGGCCCATCATGGCCAGGCCCACCGTCATGGTGACGATGCCGATGACGAGCCAGGGGCGGCGTCGTCCCCACGCCCAGGTGGTGCGGTCGGAGATCTGCCCGAAGATGACGTTGGCGAAGAGCGCCCCCAGCGCCCCCAGGCCCGCGATGGTGGCGACCGCGTCGACCTGAGCGGAGTTGTCGCCCGGGAACATTTCCATGACCTTGACCTGGATGGCCACGATCGCGGGGCCCAGGAGGGCGATGAAGAAGAAGAGCTGGGCCAGGAGGTAGGCGGTGACGAAGAGCGGCTTGACGGATTTGGTCGGTGGGGCGAAGAAGTCATCGACATCCTCCTGGGTCGCCCAGGGGAGAGTATCTACTGCGGATGGGGAGCGTTCGGACATGAGGCCTCCTCGCTGAGACGGATGGGGCGGCGCGCGGGGCACCGCTTTCAGGGTACGGCGGCGGCCCTCTCCGCGCGAGGTCTCGCATGATTCTGGTGATCCAGGATGCAGAGGACGGGTCCGGGGCACGTCGGACTCGAGCGCGGCCAGAAATGCGTCGAAGAGCTCGCCCGACACCCTGACCGAGCGAGATCGAATCGATACGGGCGGCCGTGCGATCCGGCGGGCGCCGAGCCGCGTGCCTTCGCCTCCGCGCGGGGCGCGTTGACGCCGGGGCCTGCGCAGGTGGTGACGGGGACGCCATTGTCGGGGGCCGGTGCCGGCGGGGGCGCCGCTCAACGCCCCGGGCGCAGTCGCGTCGTCGGCAGCGGCAGTTCGACGCCGCCGACGAGGTCCACGGCCTTGGCGACGTCGGCAGACAGGTCCTCCATCGCCCTGGCGACGACGACGCGGTCCCGGTGGACCTCGCGGATCCTGACTCGCGCCCAGGTCGCCTCGCCCGTCTGCCCGTCCTCCTCCTGAAGGAGCCAGTCCTCCGCCAGGAGCCGCAGGCCGACCTCGTCCAGGGTCGCCTCCGCCTCGTCGAGGTCCATCGCCTCGCCCCGGCGGACCCACAGCAGGTCGTAGGGGGTGAAACGGCCGTCGGTGGTCATCTCGATGTAGCCCACGTGCTCGCCGTCCTCGCGGCGCAGGTGGTCGAAGACCTCCTCGGGCGCGGGCCTGTCGGCCTGAGGCCGGGGCGGGGTGCACATGGCGACGAGGCTATCGGACCGTGACGGTCTGTCCGGTGGACTGGCGGCACCCCGATCCGCGCCTTCTCCGCGCTGCGTGTCTCAGGTCACCTGCGGCTCCTGGAATGGATCGCTCGCAACAAAGGTTGAGCCCAGCAGACTCAAGATCGTGGTGCGCGAAATTGACAAGCCCCCGCTCAACCACAATCCTGAGTGCATACCACTCAATCTCGATCATCGCTCCCTCGGGAGCAGCAAGGAGCCACACATGGCACGCGCCGTCGGTATCGACCTCGGTACCACCAACTCCGCCATCGCCGTCCTCGAGGGCGGCGAGCCCACCATCATCCCCAACGCCGAGGGCGGCCGCACGACGCCTTCCGTCGTCGCCTTCTCCAAGTCCGGCGAGGTCCTCGTCGGCGAGGTGGCTAAGCGCCAGGCGGTCACCAACGTCGACCGCACCGTCTCCTCGGTCAAGCGCCACATGGGCACCGACTGGTCCGTCGCCATCGACGGCAAGAAGTACACCGCCCAGGAGATCAGCGCCCGCATCCTGGCCAAGC
>ERZ773008.792-NODE-792-length-22896-cov-3.485574_pt1 | contig 22896 bp, 39 predicted proteins | sample MGYA00580664_ERZ773008 | MGnify/ENA primary metagenome ERZ773008 (study PRJEB29015, sample SAMEA2738016) | human oral metagenome | biome: human oral; feature: human-associated habitat; material: dental | place: China | collected 2048 ... | reverse complement strand
TGGTTCAGGAAATTGAGCAGCTTCTCAAGGATTCACAGTCTGCTGTTGTAGTTGACTACCGTGGGCTTACGGTTGAGGAAGATACCAGACTTCGCAAGCAGCTGAGAGAAGCCGGTGTTACCTATAAGGTATATAAAAACACTATGATTCATCTTGCTGCAAAAGGTACTGAGTTTGAGGTGCTTGATCCTTATCTTGAAGGGCCTACCGCACTTGCTGTATCAAAAACCGATGCAACTGCACCCGCAAGAGTGCTTCAGAACTTTGCAAAGACTGCCCCTAAGCTTGAATTAAAATCAGGCATTGTAGAGGGAACGCTTTATGATGCACAGGGTATAAAGGCAATAGCTGAAATACCTTCAAGAGAAGAACTTCTTGGAAGACTTTTAGGAAGTATGCAGTCTCCTGTTTCAAACTTTGCAAGAGTTCTTGACCAGATTGCAAAGAAGCAGGAAGCACAGTAAAATCGGATAAAGAGTTTATAGATAGAAAGAGTATCCGATTAATTTATTTTAAATTATAATATTAAATTGCTAATAAATATGGAGGAAGAAAGATGGCAAAATTAACAACTGCTGAGTTTATCGAGGCAATTAAGGAATTATCTGTTTTAGAGTTAAATGAGCTTGTAAAAGCCTGTGAAGAAGAATTCGGAGTATCTGCAGCAGCACCTGTTATGGTAGCAGGCGGAGCGGCAGCAGGCGGAGCAGCAGTTGAAGAAAAATCTGAATTTGATGTAATCTTAGCTGATGCAGGTTCTTCAAAAGTTGGAGTTATCAAAGCGGTAAGAGAAATCACAGGATTAGGCTTGAAAGATGCGAAAGATCTTGTAGATGGAGCTCCAAAACCTGTTAAAGAAGGCGTTTCTAAAGAAGAAGCTGAAGAAATGAAAGCAAAATTAGAAGGAGCAGGAGCAAAAGTAGAAGTAAAATAGTTCTGTTTTGTACCCGTGAAGAGAGACTGATTTCCTTTTTGGAACTCAGTCTTTTTTTTATGAAATTCAGCAATCGTTGTAACATTTGTCCTGTAACACAACATTTCTTAAAATACTACTGAAACCTGTCAAAATTGATATTAGTAATAGGAACAATAATTTGAATCTGGTTTTTTTATAATTGCATAATACTGCATGAATATACAATGTACTGATTTTTAGTATAAGAACATAGACAATAAAATCCGGTTGAACTGCCATAGATTCGAATTTGATAAAATGATATTTTTGACATTCTTCTACCTGAAATAATTTAATAGATAGATGTAGTTATTAAGATGTAAAGAATAACTTAACATTATGATATAGAGCAATTCAAACGGATAACAGTATAACACACGTAGTTTTCTATATAAGATAAAAGTCAATTAATAATTGAAATTATAAATTATATTATTCTGAATTATACTCATAGATAGAAAAATTACAATTTTATTACAAAAAAAATTAAAAATATATTGTGAAAACGATTGAACATATTACTAATTCAATGGTAGCAAAGATATATATCGAAAAGCACTTATTTTCATAATGTAACAAAAAATGATAAAAACTTGTCAGAATAAAAAAATTTGTTTAATATGGTAAGACGTTTGGAAAAATAAAAGAGTATTCAAACATAAGAAACAAAAAATAAAATAGGACAGAAGAGAGTGATGAAACAAAATTTCCGGCTGGAAACAAAAATGAAGCCGGGATAAAAGGAGTGATAATAGTGAAAGAAAAGAGAAGTGTTCTGAGGCGAGGAAGGCAATTGTTTTCTTTGTTGTGGATAGGCATTTGCTTTATGAATCTTACCGGAACGGTATTTGCCGAACCGGAAAGAGTGGTTTTTCCTCCTCGAATTGAAAGAGCGGTAGAGATGGCAACAAAAAAACATCCCATTCCCGCTAAATATGTATTTGCGATGATATTGGTAGAAAACGATCGGTTCGATCCGTATTTGAGATCAAGAACAAGAGACAGCGGTATTACGCAGATTAACGATGCGAATTTAGGAGATTTTCATTCAGCGGGTTTTGAGGATGTTTATAATGTGGAAGAAAATGTAGAGTTTGGAACAATGCGTTTGAAATGGGCGTATGATAAGTACCATGATTGGAATAAAGCGTACATGGTTTATAATATGGGAGAAGGACGAGCGAAAAAATTGTTTCAAAAAGGTATTTATGAAACAAAGTACAGCAGAAAAGCGTTTTCGAAATTAGCAAATCAAGACAATTGGGTCCTGGAGAATTCCGCATTGATAGGCAGACGGTACCAAATAAGTCGAATGGATGAGATGTTGGTAAAACATGCCGATGAACAGATACAACAGGTTTCCGAGTCTCAATATATAAGTTATGTTCGGTTTCTGAAAGACGGAAACGAAAAGAAGTGTTATTGTGTTGTAACGAAATAAATTGCATTACAATTGAATAAAAATAGAAACGCACAAAAAGCATACCGATTCTGGCGGGTAACAGAAGGTATGCTTTTTCTTTTTGGTAATAGAATCGGTTCATTGGAAGAATTTGTGAAAGTTGAGGTTAGTAACTTAGGAAATGCGAATTCTTTAAGAAATTGAGTGACAAGCGAATCGGAATTTGTGATACAATGAGAAAAGCAGCTGATTTTTGAAAAAACTGAAAAAAAGATACAGGAGATAAAGATAATGATAAATTTATATGTTACAAGACATGGGCAAACAGTTTGGAATGTAGAGCGAAAGTTCCAAGGGAGAAAGGATTCGCCTTTGACAGAACTTGGGAAAATGCAAGCCTTATTGTTTCATGAACGATTAAAAAAATTGGATGTTGATATCATCTACTGTTCTCCGTCTCAAAGAACGATAGAGACAATGCGTTTGATGAAAGGGGAATTGGAGATACCGGTTGTTTTTTCCGAAAAACTTTATGAAATGGGCTTTGGTGATTGGGAAGGAAAAAATATTATAGAAATCGGAGAGAAGTATCCTGTGGAGTGTAACAATTTGTACCATCATCCGGATACTTATCTTCCGATTACGGGAGAAACATATGAGTCGGTATTTGACAGAACAAAAAGTTTGATAGATGAGATTTTAGAAAAAGAACAAGATAAGAATGTTTTGGTTATCACACATGGAATCACACGAAAAGCGATTATGACATTTTTTCAGGAAAAAAGTTTAGAAGAATTCTGGAATATGGAAGCCATCGCAAAGCAAGCAAGCCTTACCCATATTAAAATTCAAGAAGACGGAAGTTATGAAGTTCTGTTGAAAAACGATTATATGCATTGGAAACATTTGGAAGAATAGAATTGTTTTTCGGATTTTGATACAGAAAGAATAAATATAGAGAAAAGAGTTTGATGGATAAATTCATTTTTCTCTATATTTTTGTTTGTTGAATATGTATTTGCAGGATAAAAATATAAGTTTTGTGTGCTTGAAAAAGAATCGCTTGAATCAAAAATCAGGATTGAAAAATGAATCAAAAAAATAAAAAAATTCCTAAAAAACCTTGTAATTTACAATTAATTAAGGTAAAATAGATGAGTGTATTTTGAGAATACACATCTTGCGTTGAAGCGAAAGGTTGCCAATATCAACGTATTGGGGAATTTTCGTGGAGCAGCAACATCATTGAATGTGGCGGCTTGACCGAAGCTGTTTTTTTAAGAGGGATCAGAAAACACCCGGAACAGTTTACGAAGGTCAGTCGTGCGAAAATCGTGCGATAGGAGGTAAAAAAATGTCTAACAATCAAAAAATCAGAATCCGTTTGAAATCTTATGATCACGGAATGTTGGAACAAACAGCAGAAAAAATTGTGGAGGCTGCAAAAGTAGCAGGTGCAAATGTATCCGGACCGATTCCGCTTCCAACAGAAAAACAAGTTATCACAATTTTGAGAGCTGTTCATAAGTATAAGGATTCGAGAGAACAGTTTGAAATCAGAACTCACAAAAGATTGATTGATATCGGCAATCCAAGTCCGAAATTTGTTGATTCATTAACAAGACTTGATGTTCCGGCAGGAGTAGATATCGAAATCAAACTGTAAACCTAAGGTAGAAGTTAAGGTATTGATATAGAAGTACCTTATCTTAGAATGATTGCGTAGCAATCCGCTGTAAGATTATAGGAGGTGTGCTTGATGAAAAGCATTATGGGTAAGAAAATCGGAATGACTCAAATTTTCGATGAAAATGGAGAGGTGGTTCCTGTAACCGTTATTGAAGCGGGACCGGAAGTGGTTACACAGATCAAGACGGTAGAAACTGACGGATACAATGCAGTTCAAGTAGGTTTCGGAGAAGTAAAAGAAAAACATGTAAACAAACCGATGAAAGGACACTTTGCAAAAGCAGGTGTAGCATTGAAAAAACATGTAAAAGAATTAAGACCTGAAGATGGTGTTGAAAACTATTCTTTAGCGCAAGAAATCAAGGTAGATATCTTAAAAGTTGGAGAAAAAATTGATGTTACAGGTATTTCTAAAGGAAAGGGATTTCAAGGAAGTATCAAAAGACACGGACAAAGTCGCGGACCGGAAACTCACGGTTCTCACTATCACAGAGCACCTGGTTCAATGGGTAGCGCTTCCGATCCTTCAAAGGTTCGTAAAGGCAAAAAATTACCGGGACACATGGGACACACTCGTGTAACAATTCAAAATCTTGAAGTTGCAAGAGTGGATGCTGAGAAGAACTTGATTTTAATTAAAGGTGCAATTCCCGGACCTAAAAAAGGACTTGTTGTCATTAAAACAGCAGTTAAAGGACAATAATAGAAGGAAAGGAGGACAAGAACATGCCAACAGTTGATGTGCTTAATATAAACGGAGAAAAAGTAAGCGAAATGGAACTTTCCGAAAACTTATTCGGAGCTGAAATTAACGAACACGTTGTATACCAAGTAGTGAAAAACCATTTAGCAAACAAAAGAGTTGGAACACAATCTGCTAAAACAAGAGCAGAAGTACGTGGAGGGGGAGCAAAACCTTGGAGACAAAAAGGAACAGGTCGTGCAAGACAAGGTTCTATTCGTTCACCTCAATGGAAAGGCGGCGGGGTTGTATTTGCTCCGAAACCAAGAGACTACAGCTACACAGTTCCTAAAAAAATCAGAAGACTTGCATTGAAGAGTGTTTTGACTGACAAAGTAAACGAAGGAAATTTGGTAGTAGTAGATGATATTAATTTGACAGAATGGAAAACAAGAGAATTTGCAAAAATGCTTTCTGCATTGAAAGTAGGTAAAAAAGCTCTTGTAGTAACAAAAGATAATAGTCCTGAAGTGGTACGTAGCGGAAGAAACATCAAAAATGTAAAAATCGCTTTCGTAGGCACTATGAATGTATATGACATTTTGAATGCAAATACATTAGTATTGACAAAGGATGCAGTAGCAAAAGCTGAGGAGGTGTACGCATAATGCTAGCACATGATATTATCATTCGACCAATTATTACAGAAAAATCAATGCAATTAGCAGAAGACAAAAAGTACACTTTCGTAGTGGCAAAAACTGCTAACAAGATTCAAATCAGAAAAGCCATTGAAGAAATATTTGGTGTAGAAGTAGAAAAAGTTCACACTATGAACTATCGTGGAAAAATGAAAAGAATGGGAAGAAATGTGGGAAGAACAGCATCTTTCAAAAAAGCAATCGTGAAATTGAAAGATTCAAGTAAAACCATTGAATTCTTCGGAGTATAGAATAAGAGGAGGGAATATTAGTGGCTATTAAAAGTTATAAACCAACGTCACCTGCACTTCGACAAATGACAGTGCTAAAATCTGACGAAATCACAAAGCACGAGCCAGAGAAATCTCTTCTTGTATCCTTGAAGAAAAATGCAGGAAGAAACTCACAAGGAAAAATTACAGTTCGTCATAGAGGCGGCGGAGCAAAAAGAAAATACAGAGTAATTGACTTTAAGAGAGATAAAGAACAAATTCCGGCAAGAGTAGCGGGAATTGAATATGATCCAAACCGTAGTGCAAACATCGCATTGTTACACTATGCAGATGGAGAAAAAAGATATATCTTAGCTCCAAAAGGATTAAAAGTAGGAGATACTCTTTATTCAGGATTAGGTTCTGATATCAAAATCGGAAACTGCCTAAAAATGAAGGATATGCCTGTAGGTACAATTGTACACAACATTGAATTGAAAGCCGGAAAAGGTGGACAAATCGTTAGAGCTGCAGGAGCTTCTGCGCAATTGATGGCGAAAGAAGGAAAATATGTGTTACTTCGTTTACCGTCAGGAGAAATGAGAAAAGTACACGCTGAATGTAAAGCGACAATCGGACAAGTAGGAAACTTGGAACATGAAATCGTAACAATCGGTAAAGCCGGAAGAAAAAGACATATGGGTATTCGTCCAACAGTAAGAGGTTCTGTTATGAACCCGAATGACCACCCTCACGGTGGAGGGGAAGGTAGAGCGCCTATCGGACGTTCAGGTCCTGTAACACCTTGGGGTAAACCGGCATTGGGATATAAAACAAGAAAGAAAAACAAAGCGTCTAACAGCATGATTGTATCAAGACGTAAAAAATAGAACCTTTGAAAGGAGGATGTCATAATGAGTAGATCCGCAAAAAAAGGACCTTTTGTACACAAAGGACTTTTGAAAAAGATTACGGAAATGAACGAAAAAAATGAAAAACAAGTTATCAAAACATGGTCCAGAAGTTCTACTATTTTTCCTGAATTCGTAGGACACACAATTGCAGTTCACGACGGAAGAAAACATGTACCTGTTTATTTGACAGAAGACATGGTAGGACATAAACTTGGAGAATTTGTACCGACAAGAACCTTCAAAGGCCATAAAGATGACGCGAAATCATCAAAAGCGAGATAAGAACCTTTTATAAGAAAGGAGGATAAAAATGGAAAAAGCATTAGAAGCAAGAGCAGTTGCAAAATACGTAAGAACATCTCCTAGAAAAGCCGGATTTGTTTGCTCTTTGGTAAGAGGAAAAAGCGTAGATGAAGCATTAGCAATATTAAAATTTACACCAAACAACAGTGCTGATATCATTGCAAAAGTAGTGAAATCTGCAGCAGCAAATGCAGAGAATAACTTTGAAATGGATAGAGATAAATTATATGTTGCACACATTGTGGCAAACCAAGGACCTACATTGAAAAGATTTCGTCCGAGAGCACAAGGAAGAGCAACAGCAATTCATAAGAGAACAAGCCATATCGAGGTAATTGTCAAAGAAAGATAGGAGGGACAGGAATGGGTCAAAAAGTAAGTCCTCACGGACTTCGTGTCGGAGTCAACAAAAACTGGGATTCCAGATGGTTTGCAAACAAAAAAGACTTTGCGGCAAACATTAAAGAAGACTCCGTAATCAGAGAATTTGTTAAGAAAAAACTGTATCTTGCAGGGATTTCTAAAATTGAGATAGAAAGACAAGGAAAAACAGTAAGACTAAACATCTTCACAGCTCAACCGGGACGTATCATCGGAAAAGGCGGACAAGGAATCGAAGAGTTGAAATTGGATGTTGAAAAAATCTGTAAAGATAAACAAGTATTTGTCAATGTTGTGGAAGTAAAAAGACCGGAAGTAGATGCTCAATTAGTTGCAGAAAATATTGCATTAGCATTGGAAAGACGTATTGCGTTCCGTAGAGCGATGAAACAAGCGATGCAAAGAGCAATGCGTGTAGGAGCAAAAGGAATCAAAGTATCTACATCAGGCCGTGTTGGAGGTGCCGAAATGGCGAGAACGGAAGGTTACGCAGAAGGCAATGTTCCACTACACACATTGAGAGCAGATATCGGATATGGATTTGCGGAAGCAGATACAACATATGGAAAATTAGGAGTAAAAGTTTGGATTTGCAACGGAGAAATCCTTCCTACAAGAAACGGTCCTAAAAGAGAAATTGAAGATGTAACAAGAGACGGAAAAAGAAAACCTCGTCGCAGAGATGATAACGGAAGAAGAGGCGACAACAGAGGCAGAGGAAATAACGACAGAAGACAAACTGAACGTAAACCTCGTCAAAAACGTGAAGAAAGAAATTAGACATTCCTAACGGAAAGGAGGAACTAAACTATGTTAATGCCAAAAAGAGTAAAACGTCGTAGAGTGCATAGAGGAAGTATGGCAGGAAAAGCGACAAAAGGAAATCAAATTGCTTACGGCGAATATGCATTGGTAGCGATGGAACCGTCTTGGATCACATCAAACCAAATCGAAGCGGCTCGTATTGCATTGAATAGATCCATCCGTAGAGGTGGAAGGGTATGGATTAAAATATTCCCACATAAACCTGTAACACAAAAACCTGCTGAAACACGTATGGGGGCAGGAAAAGGTTCACCGGAGTATTGGGTAGCGGTTGTAAAACCGGGAAGAATTATATTTGAATTAGGTGGAGTTTCTGAAGAAAAAGCAAGAGAAGCGATGCGTCTTGCAATGCATAAATTACCTATTAAATGTAAATTTATGAAAAAAGAAGACACTGCACAAAATGAAACGAAGGTTGGTGAATAGAATGAAGGCTGATGCTTTAAGAGAAATGACGGTAGAAGAATTAGCGTCAAAGATAATAGAATTGAAAGAAGAATTATTCAACCTTAGATTCCAATTAGCAACTGGACAATTGGAAAACCCAGTTCGTCTAAGACACGTGAGAAGAGATATCGCGCGTTGTAAAACTATTCTAAACGAAAAGGAACGTGCTTAATATCAGTGGATGAAAGGAGGATAAAGCATGGAAAGAGCAATGAGAAAAACAAGAATCGGATATGTAACATCTGATAAAATGGATAAAACCGTTGTCGTATCTATCGTAGAGTTTGTACGTCATCCTCTTTATGGAAAAGCAGTAAAGAGAACAGTGAAATTTAAAGCTCATGATGAAAACAACGAATGTAAAGTTGGAGATCGTGTAAAAATAATGGAAACTCGTCCACTGTCTAAAGATAAGAGATGGAGAGTCGTTAATATTATCGAAAAATCCGCAGAATAAGAAAATGCGGTTTAGCAGGAAGGAGGACACAAGATGATACAACAAGAGAGTCGTTTAAAAGTTGCAGACAACTCAGGAGCAAAAGAATTGCTTTGCATCAGAGTACTTGGCGGTTCAACAAGAAAGACAGGAAACATTGGTGATGTTATCGTTGCTACTGTAAAATCGTCAACACCAGGCGGGGTTGTTAAGAAAGGGAAAGTTGTAAAAGCTGTAATCGTTCGTTCAAGACAAGGTATCAGAAGAAAAGACGGTTCTTACCTAAAGTTTGATGAAAACGCAGCTGTTATTATAAAAGATGATAAAACTCCGGCAGGAACACGTATCTTTGGACCTGTAGCGAGAGAGTTGAGAGATAAACAATATATGAAAATTATCTCCTTAGCACCGGAAGTATTATAAGTTAAGCGTGAAAGAAATCCTATTAGGGAGGTGTACAATAAATGCGTATAAAAACTGGAGATACCGTAGTTGTTATTAGCGGGAAAGACAGAGGAAAAAAAGGGAAAATTATTGCTGTAAAAGGTGATAGAGTTGTGGTAGAAGGAGTAAACAAAGTCCAAAAACACACAAAACCAAGTCAAAAAAATCCTCAAGGCGGAATTATAGAACAAGAAGCTGCAATTCACCATTCAAATGTAATGTTGTATGATGCAAAGGCCGGCAAAGGAGTTCGAGTAGGTTACAAATTTTTGGAAGACGGATCAAAGGTAAGAGTTTCCAAAAAAACCGGAGAAGAAATATAGATAATAGAGGAAAGGAGGCATATAGATGGCTTCAAGACTAGTAGAGTTATACAAAAATGAAATTACAAAGGGAATGATGGAAAAATTCGGATACAAAAATCCGATGGAAATCCCTAAAATAGAAAAAGTCGTTATCAACATGGGTGTTGGGGAAGCAAGAGACAATGCTAAAGTTTTGGATAGTGCAATTTCAGAAATTGAATTGATTACTGGACAAAAAGCAGTTCCAACAAGAGCGAAAAAATCAGTTGCGAACTTCAAAATCAGAGAAGGAATGCCAATTGGAGCAAAAGTTACTCTTCGTGGAGACAAAATGTTGCATTTTGTTGATAAATTGGTAAACATCACATTGCCACGTGTTCGTGACTTTAGAGGAGTTTCAAAAGATTCTTTCGATGGAAGAGGAAACTATGCCATCGGTATCAAAGAACAACTTATTTTCCCTGAAATTGATTATGATAAAGTAGATACTGTAAGAGGTATGGATATTATCTTTGTAACTACAGCTAAAACAGATGAAGAAGCAAGAGAGTTATTGAGATTATACGGAATGCCTTTTATGAAGTAGTTATAGGAGGAAAATATGGCGAAGAAATCAATGAAAATAAAACAACAAAGACCACAAAAATATGCAACCAGAGAATACACAAGATGCAGTCTTTGTGGTAGACCTCATAGCGTATTGCGCAAATTTGGAATTTGCCGTATATGCTTTAGAGAATTAGCGTACAAAGGACAAATCCCAGGAGTGAAAAAAGCGAGCTGGTAAATCCTTAAGAATGAAAGGAGGCAAACGAATATGGTAATGACAGATCCAATAGCAGATATGCTGACACGTATCAGAAACGGAATCATCGCAAAACACGAAACAGTTGATATTCCGGCTTCAAATATTAAAAGAGAAATTGCTAGAATTCTTTTAGAAGAAGGATATATTAAAGGATATGATGTAATCGAAGATGGCAAACAAGGGCTTATCCGCGTTGCATTGAAATATGGAAAAGATGGACAAAAAGTAATCTTAGGATTAAAGAGAATCTCTAAACCGGGTCTTAGAGTTTATGCTGACAAGAACACAGTTCCAAAGGTATTGAACGGACTTGGAATTTCTATCATTTCTACATCAAAAGGAATTTTGACAGATAAACAGGCAAGAGAATTAGGCGTAGGTGGAGAGGTAGTCTGCTACGTTTGGTAATAATGTAATGTAAGGAGGTGCCAAAATGTCAAGAATCGGATTGAAACCGGTAACAGTACCGGCAGGCGTTGAAGTCAAAGTTGATGAAAAGAATATTGTGACTGTAAAAGGACCAAAAGGACAATTGACACAAGCGATTGATCCAAGTATGAAAATTGAAATCAACGACGGAATACTAACAGTAACAAGACCAACTGAAAATAAAAAACATAAATCCTTGCATGGACTTAGCAGAACTTTAATCAACAACATGATTATCGGGGTAACAGAAGGTTACGAAAAGAAAATGGAAATCGTGGGTGTTGGTTATAGAGCGGCAAAACAAGGAAAGAAATTAGTATTAAACTTAGGTTTTTCTCATCCGGTTGAGATGGAAGATCCGGAAGGCGTTGAGACAGAAGTTCCTACACAATTGGAAATTGTTGTAAGAGGAATCAATAAACAACTTGTAGGAAACTACGCTGCAAAAATCAGAGCATGGAGAGAGCCTGAACCATATAAAGGAAAAGGAATTCGTTATGCAGGAGAACATGTTCGTCGTAAAGAAGGTAAAACCGGTAAGAAATAAGACGGCATAAAATAGAGAAAGGAGTGAATCGAGTGTTTCGTAAAATTGACAAAAACATTGGACGTGTGGCAAGACATAAAAGAGTTCGTAAAAACTTATCCGGAACTCCTGAAAAACCAAGATTCAACGTATACAGAAGTACAAACAATATTTATGTGCAAGTAATTGACGATGTGAACAGAGTAACATTAGTTTCTGCTTCTACATTGGATAAAGCGATTAAAGAACAATTAGAAAGCACTGGAAATAAAGAAGCTGCAAGACTTGTAGGAAAAATTGCAGCTGAGAGAGCAATCGAAAAAGGGATTAAAGAGGTCGTGTTTGACCGTGGCGGATATATTTATCACGGAAGAGTTCAACAAGTTGCAGAAGGTGCAAGAGAAGCTGGACTTCAATTTTAGTAAGAAGGAGGGGAAATAATGCAAAGAAAACGAATTGATGCTCGACAACTGGATTTAGAAACAAAAGTAGTCAACATTAGAAGAGTAACAAAGGTAGTAAAGGGAGGTCGTAACTTCCGTTTTGCAGCCCTTGTTGTAGTTGGAGACGGAAACGGACACGTTGCACTTGGAACAGGAAAAGCAAGTGAAGTTCCGGAAGCAATCCGCAAAGCTGAAGAAGATGCAAAGAAAAATATGATAGAAGTACCTATGGTAGGAACTACAATTCCTCATGTTGTGAAAGGAAGATTCGGTGCAGGATATGTAATCATCATGCCGGCTCCTGAAGGAACCGGAGTCTTAGCAGGAGGACCTGTTCGTGCTGTGCTTGAATTAGCAGGAATCGAAGATGTTCGTGCAAAATCAATAGGAACGAACAACGAAAGAAATATGGTTAACGCAACAATGGAAGGATTAAAATCTCTACGTACCATCGAACAAGTAGCAGAACTCAGAGGTAAAAAAGTAGAGGATCTTTTAGGTTAGGAGGACGAAAATATGTTAAAGATTACATTGAAAAAAAGTCCGATTGGAACTAAACCTAATCAAAGAGGAACATTGGTTGCTTTAGGACTTAAAAAAAGACACCAAACAGTTGAAAAACCTGACAATCCTCAAATCAGAGGAATGATTAAAACGGTTAGTCATCTGGTAGAAGTAGAAGAATAAAAAAGGGAGGTGCAAAGATGAAACTACATGAATTGAGACCGGCTGTAGGCGGCGGCACAAAAGCTAAAAAAAGATTAGGTCGCGGTACCGCTACAGGTCAAGGGAAAACTTCAGGAAGAGGACAAAAAGGACAAGGCGCTCGTTCCGGCGGTGGAGTTAGACCGGGATTTGAAGGGGGTCAAATGCCTTTAATGAGAAGACTTCCAAAGATTGGTTTTGATAACACAAGATTTGAGAAAAAATACAGTGTGATTAATATCGATCGTTTGAATGACTTTGAAGACGGAACAGTAGTTGATGCACAGCTATTGAAAGATAGAAAAGTAATTAAAAAGATTGAAAAAGATGGATTGAAAGTACTTGGTAATGGGGAATTTAACAAAAAAATTACGATTAAAGCAAGCAAATTCACAAAATCAGCAATCGAAAAAATAGAAGCTGCAGGAGGAAAGGCAGAGGTGATTTAGTTGTTTGAAGCATTGAAGCGAGCAATGAAAATACCGACATTAAGAAAAAGAATACTCTTTACAGCAATGATGTTAGTAGTATTTAGAATCGGTGCATCTATTCCGACAGCCGGGATGGATACAAGCCTTATCAAAAATCAGCTTAGCAAAAGCAATGTGCTTTCATTGTATGATATGATGTCCGGAGGTGCATTGAGCCAATTTACATTATTTGCTCTTGGGGTGACACCATACATCACATCATCTATTGTGATGCAACTTTTAACAGTAGCGATTCCGTCGTTGGAAGAGTTGCAAAAGTCCGGTGAAGACGGAAGAAAGAAAATTTCTGAATATACGAGATACTTGTCAGTAGCATTGGCGTTGTTCCAATCTTTCTCATTAGTATATGGTATGTTTAGAGGAGCATTGTTATCACAAGACCTTTTACCTGTTTTTACAATCGTCATCACACTTACAGCAGGAACGACTTTCTTGATGTGGCTTGGTGAAATTGTAACAGAAAAGGGAATCGGAAATGGTGTTTCTATGATTATCTATGCAGGTATCATTTCAAGATATCCGATATCTGTAAAACAGACATTAGAATTATCCAAAACCGGAGCAATCAACCCAATTCAAATTATTGTATTTTTGGTTGTTTCTATTGCAATTATCATCGGAGTAATCATGGTGTTGGAAGGGGTTCGAAAAATACCTGTACAATATGCAAAGAGAGTGATTGGAAAAAATACTTACGGTGGACAATCTTCTCATATTCCGTTGAAAGTAAATCAAGCAGGAGTAATTCCGGTAATCTTCGCATCGTCTGTGATGATGTTACCTGAAATGATGAGATTCTTTGTTCGAAATCAAGGATATCAAAATTTTGTGCAAAAATATTTAAGTTCCAATGGAAATCCGGGAATTTATATATTCAGTATCATTCAATTTGTACTGGTATTTGCATTCTCTTATTTTTATATTTCCATTACCTTCCAACCGGATGAAGTGGCAGACAACTTAAAGAACGGCAACGGTTTTATTCCGGGAATCAGACCGGGAAAACCGACAGCGGATTATATTGCAAAATCATTGAACCGCTTAACTTTTGTAGGAGCAGTCTTTTTATCATTGATTGCAGCATTACCGACAGTTATTTATCACGCAACAGAAATTCCTGTTCGTTTTGGTGGAACAAGTCTGTTGATCGTAGTTGGGGTTGCAATTGAAACGATGAGACAAATCAAAGCACAATCTGTAATGAGACAATATCAAGGATTCTTGAAATAGAGAACAATGTAAAATTGGGAGATGAAGATATGAATATTATATTATTAGGGCCTCCGGGAGCCGGAAAAGGAACACAGGCGGAACAAATCGTAGAAGCTTATGGAACTGTTCATATTTCTACCGGAGACATCTTTCGAAAAAACATCAAAGAGAATACAGAGCTTGGAAAAAAAGTGAAAGAATATATAGATAAAGGTTTGTTAGTTCCTGATGAATTGGTAGTGGAATTGGTAGCAGATCGTTTGATGCAAGACGATGTCAAAAAAGGTTTTATGTTGGACGGCTTTCCAAGAACTATCTTTCAAGCAGAAGAATTAGATAAGGTATTAAGTAAATTGGAAGCAAAGATTGATACAGTAGTAAATATTGAAGTAAACCCTGATATTCTAATCGAACGTGCTGTGGGCAGAAGAATCTGTAAAGGGGACGGTTCAACATACCATGTTAAATTCAATCCGCCGAAAAAAGAAGGAATCTGCGACACATGCGGACAAGCACTTTATCAAAGAGATGATGACAAAGAAGAAACAGTAAAGAACAGAATCTCAGTATACACCGATCAAACAAAACCGTTGATTGATTACTACACAAAGCAAAATAATATTGCAAATATCAATGGTGAACAAAACATTGATACAGTATTTGAAGATATTAAAGCAGCATTAGGAAGTGACAAGTAAATGATAACTCTCAGATCAAAAAGAGAAATAGAATTACTTCGAGAAGCCGGGAAAATAGTAGCGGAGACGCATGCTGTTTTAAGAGAGGCGGTAAAACCGGGAGTAAGCACATGGGAATTGGATCAATTGGCATATCAAACCATTATCAAACATCGTGCAATCCCATCTTTCTTAAACTATAACGGTTTTCCGGGCAGCATCTGCGCTTCCAAAAATGAAATTATTGTTCATGGAATCCCATCAAAAAAAGATATTTTGGAAGAAGGAGACATTATCAGTATTGATATCGGAGCTTTCTACAAAGGATACCATGGAGATAGTGCGAAAACTCATCCGGTTGGGAAGATAAGCAAAGAAGATGAACATTTGATTGCAGCGACAAGACAAAGTTTTTATGACGGAATCGAACACGCTGTAATTGGAAATCGTCTTTCAGATATCTCTCATCATGTGCAAAAATCAGCAGAAGCGGAAGGGTTTTCTGTAGTGAGAGATTTTACAGGACATGGAGTTGGCACGAAGTTGCATGAAGATCCTCCGGTACCTAACTACGGAGTTCCACACAAAGGACCACGATTGTTAGAGGGACTTGTAATTGCAGTAGAACCTATGATTAATATAGGAACATATCGAGTAGTGATTGATGATGATGGATGGACAACAAGAACATTAGATGGCAAAAATTCTGCACACTATGAACATACTTTGGTTATCACAGAACATGGGCCGGAACTTTTGACAGTATTATAAAAGGGTGCGCCATGGATAGAGGAACAGTAGTAATTAGTAAAGCAGGACACGATAAATTGGAACGAATGGTTGTTGTTCGAGTATTGAATGAGAGAGAAGTCTTGGTGATGGATGGAAAGACAAGAACGATTGAACATTTGAAAAAAAAGAACATCAAACATCTTCAAAAAACAAACCGGTCCATTGATATCGAAAAAATAGAACATTTGAACAATCATTCAGAAATTAACGCCTATGTTAGAAAAGAATTGAAACTGTTAGGAAACTAAGGAGGATATGCACAGTATGTCAAAAAAAGACGTTATTGAATTAGAGGGAACAGTGATAGATGCTCTTCCTAATACAATGTTTAAAGTCAAATTAGAGAATGATCACGAAATTATGGCACATATTTCCGGTAAACTTCGTATGAACTTTATTCGTATTTTGCCTGGGGATACAGTGACTGTAGAGCTTTCTCCGTATGACCTTACAAAAGGTCGTATCACATGGAGAAAGAAGTAAGGAGCAGGAGGGAAGAAAATGAAAGTAAGACCATCTGTAAAGCCTATGTGTGAAAAATGCAAAATCATCAGAAGAAACGGAAAAGTAATGGTGATTTGTGAAAATCCGAAACATAAGCAAAAACAAGGTTAAATAATATGGAAGACAGATAGAGAATAAATTATAGGAGGTGCAAGCTGAATGGCTCGTATTGCAGGTATCGACTTACCAAGAGAAAAAAGAGTGGAAATTGGATTAACCTACATCTTTGGAATTGGTAGACCAACATCCAACAAAATCTTGAAAGACACTGGAATCAATCCTGATACAAGAATCAAAGACTTGACAGAAGAAGAAGTAAACACACTTCGTAAAGCAATTGATAACTATCTTGTTGAAGGGGATTTAAGAAGAGAAATTTCACTAAACATTAAACGATTAAGAGATATTCGTTGCTATAGAGGAATCCGTCACATGAAAGGATTGCCGGTAAGAGGACAAAAGACAAAAACAAACGCAAGAACTCGTAAAGGGTCAAAACGTACTGTAGGAAGAAAGAAAAAGTAAGAAGGAAGGAGGATGAACAATGGCGAAAGTAGCTAAAAAGAAAAATGCGAGAGTTCGTAGAAGAGAAAGAAAGAACATTGAAAAAGGACATGCTCATATCCAATCTTCTTTCAACAATTCTATCGTAACATTAAGTGATGTTCATGGAAATGTAATTTCATGGGCAAGTGCCGGACAATTAGGATTTAAAGGCTCAAGAAAATCTACACCGTTTGCTGCACAAATGGCTGCAGAAACTGCTGCAAAAGCAGCTATGGAACACGGACTTCGTTCTGTTGAAGTGTTTGTAAAAGGACCGGGTTCAGGAAGAGAAGCGGCAATTCGTGCATTACAAGCATCCGGACTTGAAGTTACTATGATTAAGGATGTAACACCAATTCCACACAATGGATGTAGACCACCAAAAAGAAGAAGAGTGTAATTGAAATTTAAGAAGGGTAATGCTGTTGTATTACTCTACCCTCGGTAGAAATAAAATTGTAGAAAATCAAGGAGGGTTTCTAAATAATGATAGAAATAGAAAAACCAAACGTAACAGTCTTAGAATATAGAAATGATTATGGTAAATTTGCGCTTGAACCTTTAGAAAGAGGATTCGGAATTACTGTAGGGAATTCATTGAGAAGAGTGTTATTGTCATCACTTCCCGGAGTTGCTGTAAATTCTATCAAAATCGAAGGTGTGTTGCATGAATTTTCAACCATCCCGGGAGTAAAAGAAGATGTTACGGAAATTATGCTTACTCTAAAAGAATTAGCAATGGTTATGAATAGTGAAGAAAGCAGACAAAGAACATTGATAATCGAGCAAGAAGGAGAAGGAATTATCACAGCAGGTGATATTATTTGCCCTCCTGATGTTGAAGTTTTGAATCCGGATCTTCACATTATGACTTGTTCAAAAGACACAAAATTGTATATGGAAATTAATGTAAGTAAAGGCAGAGGGTATGTTTCTTCTGAGGACAATAAGACAGAAGATATGCCGATTGGAGTGATTCCGATGGATTCTATCTATACTCCTGTGAAAAAAGTAAACTATACCATAGAACCTACAAGAGTCGGTGCAAGATCCGATTTAGAAAAACTTACATTTGAAATATGGACAAACGGAAGCTTTGAGGTACAAGAAGCGGTTTCTTTGGGTTCCAAAATTTTAATCGAACACCTTAATTTATTCTTGAATTTAAGTGATAAACTAAGTGAAATTGAATTGATGGTTGAAAAAGAAGAAGGCAAGAAAGAAAAAGCCTTGGAAATGACCATTGAAGAATTAGATTTGTCCGTACGATCTTACAATTGTCTGAAACGAGCATCGATCAATACCGTAGAGGAGCTGACCAAGAAAACGGAAGATGATATGATGAAGGTAAGAAACCTTGGTAAAAAATCATTGGAAGAAGTAGTTGGAAAGCTGCATGACCTTGGCTTTACCTTGAAACCGGAAGAAGAATAACTGAAAAGGAGGGATAATCATGGCGAAATACAGAAAACTTGGACGAAAGACATCTCACAGAAATTTGATGCTTCGTAATCTGACAACCGAAGTTTTGAAACATGAGCGTATTCAAACAACAGAAATGCGTGCAAAAGAAACAAAACGTATGGTTGACAAAATGATTACACTTGGAAAAAGAGGAGATCTTCACGCAAGAAGACAAGCATTGGCTTATATGTTGGATGAAACAACAGTAAAAAAATTATTTGATGAAATTGCACCTCGTTATGCCGAAAGAAACGGCGGATATACAAGAGTGTTGAAAACAATGCCAAGAAAAGGTGACAATTCACCGATGGCAATCATTGAATTGGTATAATCAATAAACGAGTTTTTATTCATGAATAAAAAAACAAGGACACCGTGTATAAATGATACATGGTGTTTTTTTGTGTAAAATATTTTTTTTGTATTACAAAAGATAACACCCCTTTGAAAATAGGATGTAAGAAGAGTACAATGAAACTGTATACTATATTTTATAAGGGGTGATATGAGTATAATGAGCTATTTAGGAAAAAGACTTTGTTGTTTGAGTATGATTCTTATGGCATTGATATATTTTGCAGGTTGTAACCGTACGGAAATATCGGAATTGCAGGAAGATGATGCCCTCACCCAATATCATACGGAATATGTGGGCGATAGTACCAAAGTCATTCAAATTACAAGTAAACAAAGTTATCCACCGGGATACAGTTATGACCATATTGCTATCGAATCCAAGGAAGAACCGTATGGATTGACAGTCTACTTAACGGTTGAGGGAGCTGATGAGGATTCGAAAAAGAAGTTAAAAGAAAATGCAAATGTAACCTTTGAGCTGATTGGAAATTTAGAAAGTATCAAGTATATTGATGCAAGAACAGCAGAAGAAATCGCATCCTTTACAAGAGAATCATAACAAAAACTACACAAAAAACAAACTATCAAGCAAAATTACTTGACAGTTTGTTTTTTTATGTGTATGATAAGAAAAGAGTTTTGATCTGGTCATCACACCGATAGAGGAGGAACAGAAATTGGATTTGGAAAAATTTGTAGAAATCGAGTTGCTTTTCTCCCTGTATCAACAACTTTTGACAGAAAAACAACGACAAGTGATGGAATATTATTATCAGGAAGATTATTCCTTGTCAGAGATTAGTGATTTGCTCGGAATCTCTCGTCAAGCTGTTCATGATAATATCAAACGGACAGAAATACAACTGTTCGAATATGAATCAAAACTACGGTTATCTGATAAACTCAGTAAAACAGAAGAACTTGAGAGAAATATCAATCAATTGGAAGAGTTTTTGAAGCACGACACCGTATCTCTTCGAACAAAAAAATTGGTTGAAACGATAAAATCACAGTGTAAGGAGCTGTTGGAATGATATTTGAAGGATTAGCAGATAAACTTCAAAGCACGCTGAAAGATTTGCGTGGAAAAGGAAAACTGAGCGAAAAAGATATTGATACAGCGATGCGTGAAGTCAAGCTGGCACTGTTGGAAGCGGATGTCAACTTCAAAGTGGTAAAAGACTTTGTTAAAAAAGTGAAGGAACGGTCCCTCGGTGCAGAAGTAATGGAAAGTTTGACACCCGGACAACAAGTAGTCAAGATTGTAAATGATGAGATGACAAACTTGATGGGGTCTGTTCAAAGCAGAATTTCGTTTACATCCAAACCGCCGACCATTGTGATGATGGTAGGATTACAGGGTGCAGGTAAAACGACAACCGTTGCCAAAATCGGACATTTGTTCAAAAAGCAAGGTAAAGTTCCGATGGCAATTGCTTGTGACGTCTATCGACCTGCGGCAATCAAACAATTGCAGGTGGTAGGAGAACAGGCAGGAATTACAGTCTACACAGAAGAAGGAAATAAAAATCCGGTAAGTATCGCAAAAAACGGAGTGGAGCGTGCGAAAGTATTGGGACACGATTTAGTGTTGATTGATACGGCAGGACGATTGCATATAGATGGAGAACTGATGGATGAATTGAAACAGATTAAAGAACAGGTTCGTCCGACCGAGATTTTGTTAGTAGTGGATTCCATGACAGGGCAAGATGCTGTCAATGTATCTCAGAGTTTTGATGAGGCGCTTGGGGTAGATGGAATTGTACTGACGAAGTTAGATGGCGATACCCGAGGCGGTGCGGCACTTTCCATCAAAGCTGTAACAGGGAAGCCGATTAAGTTTTCTGCAATCGGAGAAAAACTTGGAGATTTGGAACCGTTTTATCCGGACAGAATGGCATCTCGAATTCTTGGAATGGGAGATATGCTTAGTCTGATTGAAAAAGCACAATCCTCTTTTGATGAAAAAGAAGCTAAAAAATTAGAAGAAAAAATAAAAAAACAAGAATTGGATTTCGATGATTTTTTGATGCAGATGCAACAGATTAAAAAATTAGGACCTTTGAAGAACATCATAGAGATGATACCCGGCATGCCGAAAAACATGAAGGACATGGATATTGATGATAATGCACTTGTTCATATAGAAGCAATTATTCGTTCCATGACATTAAAAGAAAGAAGAAATCCCGATATCATCAATGCATCCCGTAGGAAAAGAATTGCTTCCGGTTCGGGAACCGGCATTGCCGAAGTCAACAAACTGATTAAGCAATTCGGAGAAATGAAAAAGATGATGAAAAAAATGGGGTCGATGTCCAAAAACAAGAAAGGCAAAAGAGGAATGATGAATTTCCCGAAAGGATTCAATCTTCCGTTTTAGCAAGAGTGTAATAATGGTATCATTATTCACATAGATATTTCAGGATACAGGAGGTGAATATAACATGGTAAAAATCAGATTGAGAAGAATGGGTGCACACAAAAAACCTTTCTATAGAATAGTTGTTGCTGATTCAAGAGCACCGAGAAACGGACGTTTTATTGAAGAAATCGGATACTACAATCCAATCTCTGAACCGAAAGTTGTTCAAGTAAATGAAGAAAAAGCTTTGAAATGGATGTTGGTGGGAGCACAAACCAGCGAAACAGTAAAATCATTGTTCAGAAAGAACGGTATTTTAGAAAAATTTGAAGCTGCAAAAGCAGAAAACAAGGCAAAATAGTAAATGGTTATTTGTTCGATAAAAGAACCATTACCCGCTCGTTGGAGGGACAAATATGGGAGAATTAGTAGCATTTATTGCAAAATCTTTGGTTGATCATCCGGAACAAGTGGAAGTTTCCGAAACTTACGGACAACAATCCATCATTGTTGAATTGCGAGTTGCTCCGGAAGATATGGGAAAAGTAATCGGAAAACAAGGCAGAATTGCAAAAGCAATTCGCACTGTAGTCAGAGCTGTAGCAATCAAAGAAAACAAAAAAGTAATTGTAGAAATTATCGACTAACGAAACTAAAAAAGTCAGAAGAAAAACTTCTGATTTTTTTGTATTTATTCAAAGCGATAACGTCGCGTTCGGATACTTCATGAAAGAACAGATAACAAGAGAACCATAGAACCAATGATGTGAAAGAAAAATTGATACCAAAAAATAGATGATACAAATCACATCCTGCTCTTTTCAAAAGACAGGATATAAGTATTGCGTATGGAAATGGGATGCTCATAGGGGGTTCATAGATTCGTATGAGAATCCTCATGTGAAAAAGATAGAACAGTATGATAGACGAAAATAGACTTATTTTTTCACATAGAATCAAAAGCATGTAAGGACTTGCAAAATATAGGAATAAATTGTTTGAAAGGAATAACATATGAAACAATACCGTATCGGAACCATTGTCAAACCGCATGGATTAAAGGGAGAAGTCAAGGTATATCCTCATACAGATGATTTATCAAGATTTGAAGATGCAACCTACCTCATTGTAGGCGGAACGGAAGAAAAATTGGAAGTACAGTCAATAAGAGAACAAAAAGGCATGATTTTTTTGAAATTCAAAGATAAGAATACAATTGAATCAATAGAATATTTGCTGAGAAAAGAACTTTATGTTGATGGTGACAATATGAGAGAGCTTGAAGAAGACGAATATATGATTGATACCTTAATCGGATTAGAAGTATATTTGGAAGATGATACCAAAATCGGTGTCGTAACAGATTTCTTGCAATATACCGCTAATGATGTTTTTGTAATAACATTAGAATCCGGACAAAAAGCAATGATACCGTTTTTGAAACAGTTTGTTCCAAAAATAGATATGGAACATCAAAAAATGAGAATTCGACCAATCAAAGGAATGATAGAAGAATGAAATTTCATGTAATGACATTGTTTCCCGAAGTGATTACTTCTTATACGGGAGAAAGCATCTTAAAGAGAGCACAGGAAAAGCAATCAATAGAAGTCATTTGCTATAATATTCGTGACTATTCTTTGGATAAGCACAAAAAAGTGGATGATTACCCTTTTGGCGGAGGAGAGGGAATGGTGATGTCCGTTCAGCCTATCTATGATTGTTATCAAGCGATTGTATCCGATATTCCTGACGGAGAAACCTATCATACAATCTATCTGTCTCCAAGAGGAAAGACATTTCATCAGAAGAAGGCACAGAAGATGTTACAGTGGGATCATTTGATTTTACTATGTGGACACTATGAAGGAATCGACG
>ERZ773008.790-NODE-790-length-22923-cov-3.668270_pt1 | contig 22923 bp, 17 predicted proteins | sample MGYA00580664_ERZ773008 | MGnify/ENA primary metagenome ERZ773008 (study PRJEB29015, sample SAMEA2738016) | human oral metagenome | biome: human oral; feature: human-associated habitat; material: dental | place: China | collected 2048 ... | reverse complement strand
TGGCTTCAAAACTTGAGGATGCACCATGGCCTGCAACAAAGGAAGAATTGATAGACTATGCGATTCGGTCGGGTGCGCCCCTTGAAGTGCTTGAGAATTTACAGGAGATAGAAGACGAAGGCGATGTCTATGACAGTATTGAAGATATATGGCCAGACTATCCTTCCAAGGATGATTTCCTGTGGAATGACGATGAATATTAAGTCGTCTGCACTTTGAAATACAGAAGGTCGCTCTGAACAAGGGCGGCCTTTTTGTGTTTGAATAGGTTGTTGAGGGGTTAGCTGATAAATTGGAAGGGGCAAAACAGCAACCGATAGTGGGTTGACCGTGTTGTGGTTTCGTTTTATGGATAGGCTTCATGAGTACAGAGCACCTGACTCTTTGATATTTTTACTACAATATTTCGCAAGAAAAGGCGTTATATAAGCGTGCAGAAACAGATTAAAATCATAATGGCAATGGTGCTGATGCAGGTCGCAATGTCGGCCAAAGCACAGTATGATGCAGCTTTCAGTCATTATTTTGACATGGAGACCTCGTTCAATCCTGCTGCTGCCGGCAAGGAGAGCAGACTCAATGTCAACCTTGCCTATGCGCTCAATTTTACCGGTTTTGAGCATAATCCGCGCACGATGTATGCCGCTGCCGACATGCCTTTCTATCTGATGAGAAGCTATCATGGGGTTGGTTTGCAGTTCTTGAACGAGAAAATCGGCCTTTTCACCCATCAGAAATTAGCGTTGCAATATGCCCATCAGCTGAAGTTGGTGGGTGGAAAGCTGCGTGCAGGCCTGCAATTGGCATTGCTCAATGAAGGTTTCGACGGTTCGAAAGTTGATCCAGGGACCGTTGGTGACCCTGCCTTTGCCACTACAGATATCAATGGAAATGGGTTGGATCTTAGTGCCGGACTCTATTACATGTGCGGTGTGTGGTATGTAGGCGCGTCGGTTCAGCATTTGAATGGGCCGACAATTCGCATGGGTGATGTCAAAGAACTCAAGATTGATCCTACTTATTATTTGACCGGTGGATACAATATTAAGCTGAGAAATCCGTTCTTGAAAATAAAGCCTTCAGTGCTGTTGCGCACAGACGGCAAGGCCTATCGCGCCGATGTAACTGGTCGTTTGGTCTATACGCACGAAGGAAAAATGCTCTATGGCGGCATCAGTTATAGTCCCACAAATTCCGTTACTGCCCTCATTGGCGGTACCTTTCATGGCATAGTGTTGGGCTACAGCTATGAAGCCTACACCTCCGGACTTAGCTTTGGCAACGGAAGTCATGAGCTTTTCGTGGGCTATCAGATGGATGTCAACCTTGCTAAAAAGGGCAGAAACAAACATCAAAGTGTTCGCATTTTATAACAACTGACAATGAAATACAAAATAACAATAGGGATTTGCACGCTGTTGGCAAGCTTCACGATGTCGGCTTGCTTCAGTGGTAAGACCATGTCAATGGCTGGCCGAGGCGGTGAAGTCGTTGGGGTTGGTGGTGGAAAAGCCTTTTCAGAGCCTGCTCCTTACGGCATGGTGAGAGTTGATCGCGGTTTCCTGCACATGGGACTTGACAAGCAAGACTCGCTTTGGGGCAAGAAAATGCCTGTGAAAGACATTTCGGTTGACGGCTTCTGGATGGATGAAACCGAGGTCACGAACTCCAAATACAAGCAGTTTGTGATGTGGGTGCGCGACAGTATTCTGCGCACACGTCTGGCTGATCCAGCCTATGCAGGCGACGAAAGCTATATGATTACCGAAGACAAGAATGGAGATGCCATTACGCCTCGCATCAACTGGAAGAAGCCTTTGCCGCGTAAACCGAACGAAGATGAGCAGCGTGCCATTGAAAGTCTTTATGTAACCAATCCTGTTACAGGTGAAAAACTTCTTGATTGGCGCCAGATGAACTATCGTTATGAGATTTATGACTACACGGCTGCAGCTCTTCGACGCAATCGCATGAACCCTGCTGAACGTTCGTTCAACACGGATATTATCATGGATGACGATGAACCGGTGATGATTTCAAAGGATACCGCCTTTGTTGATGACGAGGGACGGATTGTCCGTCAGACGATTGATCGCCGGCGAACAGGCCCTTGGGACTTCCTCAATACGTATATCGTGAACATCTATCCCGATACAACCTGTTGGGTGAACGACTTCAAGAACTCCGACAACGAGATGTATCTGCGCAACTATTTCAGTAATCCTGCCTATAATGATTACCCTGTTGTGGGGGTCACTTGGGAGCAGGCGAATGCCTTTTGTGCATGGCGTACCGAGTATTTGCTGAAGGGATTGGGTGCTGAAGCACGCTATGTGCAGCGTTATCGGCTGCCCACTGAGGCCGAATGGGAATATGCTGCACGTGGCAAGAACGGTAATGAATTCCCCTGGGAAAACAAGGATATGAAGAATGGTAATGGCTGTTTCTATGCTAACTTCAAGCCCGATCGCGGTAATTACACCGAAGACGGCAACCTCATTACAAACAAGGTGGGCATCTATGGCGCCAATTCCAACGGGCTTTTCGACATGGCCGGCAACGTAGCTGAGTGGACAAGCACGGCTTATACAGAGTCGGGCGTAGATGCAATGAACGACCTTAACCCGCAACTCTCCTATAATGCAGCCAAGGAAGACCCCTATGCACTGAAGAAAAAGAGTGTGCGCGGTGGCTCATGGAAAGACCCCGAAAGTCTCATTCGCTCGGCATGGCGCTCTTGGGAATATCAGAATCATCCACGTTCATACATTGGCTTCCGCTGTGTTCGCAGCCTCGCCAATACGACAAGCAGTAACAAAAGCAAGAAAAAATGACAAGATACAGTAAACTGAATATCGTCTATCGTCTGCAGAAGTGGATGGATAGCGTGCCTGGTCAAACGTTCCTTAACTATGCATATAGCTGGGGAGCAGCCATCGTTGTGCTTGGTGCTTTGTTCAAGTTAGTGCATGTTGAGGGTGCCGACTTCTGGTTAATCCTTGGTATGGGCACAGAGGTTGTTGTGTTCTTCCTGTCGGCTTTCGACCGTCCTTTCGACAAAACGACCGACGGAATGGAACTTCCTACGCATGTAACCGAGGAATATCTCGCCCGCAAAGACGAGGATATTGCGCCTGTTGTGCCTGTTGTTGCAGCTTCTGCACAAGCAAAACCAGCCCCGGCTCCTGTCGTTACAGCAACTGAAACCGTTGCTGCTACGGCACAGGTTGCCCAAGTAAGCCTGCCGACGGCTGACCCGGAAATGGCCGAAGCACAGCAGAACTATGTGGATGAACTGAAGAAACTCACAGAAGTTTTAGGAAAAGTAGGCGAACAGAGCACACGTCTTACGCGTGATAGTGAGGAAATGGAAAACCTCAACCGCACGCTGACAGGCATCACTAAGGTGTATGAAATGCAGTTGAAGAGTGCCAGTCAGCAGATTGGGACTATCGACCAAATCAACGAGCAGAGTCGTCTGCTGGCCCGACATATCGAACAACTCAACGCTATCTATGCCCGCATGATAGAAGCAATGACTACCAACATGCGTGCAGCAGCACCAAATCAAACTCCACAACCATAATGGCTATTAAGAAAAGACTGATATCTCCGCGCCAGAAGATGATCAACTTGATGTATATTGTCTTGTTGGCCATGCTTGCACTCAACATCTCAACCGAGGTGTTGGACGGCTTTTCAATTGTGGAGGACAGTCTGAATCGCACCACGGGTAACGCTACCCAAGAGAACGTTGCACTTTATCGGGACTTCGAAATGCAGATGAAGCAGAACCCGGAGAAAGTGAAAGCATGGTTTGAAAAGGCCACTTCGGTGAAGCTGATGAGTGATTCGCTCTATGATTTTGCCCAACAACTCAAGGTGGCTATCGTCAAAAAAGCCGATGGAAAGAATGGAGATGTCTATAATATAGAGAACAAAGATAACCTCGATGCAGCCAGTGAAGTGATGCTTGCACCGTTGACAGGGCAGGGGAAAAGCCTCTTTCTGCGTGTCAACAACTATCGTGAGCGCATACTGAAAATGGTTGATGACCCTCATCAGAAGCGTATCATAGCCGATAATCTCTCGACTTCTGTGCCACGTAAAGCCCGTCTTCAAGGCAAGAACTGGCAGGAGTATATGTTTGAGAATATGCCGGTAGCTGCTGCCGTTACATTGCTTTCAAAGCTTCAGAGCGATGTACGCTATGCCGAAGGTGAGGTGCTTCACACGTTAGTTTCCAATATTGATGTGAAAGATATCCGTGTGAATAAGCTCAGTGCCTACGTGATACCTGAGAAAACGGTACTCTATCCAGGCGAGCGTTTCAATGCAAACATCGTCATGGCTGCCGTAGATACAACGCTGCAACCACAGATATTCGTCAACGGACAGCGTGTCATGGCGCGTAATGGGCAGTATGGTTTCACGGCATCGGGGGTCGGTGAGCATAGCATAAGCGGTTATATTCTGATGCAAAATCGCAAGGGCGACCTCATTCGTCGCAACTTCTTGCAGAAGTATAGCGTTATTCCTGCACCGAATAGTGCCACGGTTGCAGCCGACATGATGAACGTGTTGTATGCTGGTTATCCTAATCCGATGAGCGTCAGTGTGCCGGGTGTGCCTGCCAATGCTGTCTCGGTGTCGATGAGTGGAGGCTCAATGACTGCTAAAGGCAATGGACATTTCGTTGCTGTTCCTGCTGCTGTGGGCAAGGATGTGACCATTCATGTCACCGCACGCGACAAGGGACAGGTGAGAACTCTTCCTCCGTTTGTGTTCCACGTGCGTAAGTTGCCCGACCCGACAGCCTATATCGCTCTCGGCACTAACCGTTTCAAGGGTGGTGGAATGAGTAAGGCGGCACTGATGGGAGCATCGGGTATCAATGCAGCTATTGACGACGGACTGCTTGATATTCCTTTCCGTGTGTTGAGTTTTGAAACCGTTTTCTTCGATAATATGGGCAATGCGGTTCCCGTGGCATCGGCCGGAGCAAACTTCTCTGACCGCCAACGCGAAACATTCCGCGCCCTTTCACGCAATCGGAGGTTTTATATCAGTCATGTCAAGGCCATTGGTCCTGATGGAATTACCCGCACTTTGACGGGTGCTTTGGAAGTAATTGTAAGATAATGATGAATATGAAAAGATTATATGTAGTGCTGTTGGTGGGTGCCTTTTCCTTGAATGGCATGGCACAATCACCGCTCCGAAAGGCTGAGGCAGCTGCCAAGATGAAGAAAAGCAACGCCAATAATCTGACAATGCGTGCTAAACTCATGTATCCCACGCAGCAGGCGATGAACGAGGATGTAGTGTGGCGGCGTGATGTTTACCGCGAACTCAATCTCAACGACAATGCCAATGGCGGACTCTACTATCCTGTTGAGCCCACCGACGGACGCATGAACCTCTTCACGTTGTTGTTCAAACTCATGATGGCAGGTCCAAACCATGGCGGTATCAACGTCTATCAGTATCGCCTTGACGGTAATGAGATGTTCACGGATGATGCAAAAGTGAAGCCATTGACATTCCTTGACGACCATCATATCTTCTATGAACGCACCGATCGTGGCGTGCATATAGATAACAGCGACATTCCTTCGGCTGAGGTAAAAGCCTATTATCTGAAAGAAAGTTCCTATTTCGACCAGGCCACAGGAACTTTCCATACGAAGGTTCTTGCCCTTTGTCCCGTCATGGAACGACAGGATGATTTCGGCGAAGGCACCACGAAATATCCCCTGTTCTGGGTGAAATATGACGATATAGCATCAGCACTTGCCAAGCAGACGGTCATGACAAGCAACCTGAACAATGCTGCCGTGATGAGTCTTGACGATTTCTTCACGATGAATGTCTATAAGGGAAAGATCTACAAGACGACCAATATGCAAGGGCAGACCTTGGCACAATATTGCAAGACCGACAGTGCATTGAGCAAGGAACAGCGCCGGATTGAAAGGGAAATTGCTTCATTTGAAAAGAATATATGGGGCGACCAAGCACGTAAGGACTCGCTTGACAGCATCTCAAAACTCAGTGGCAAACAGCTTAAGACCATGCGTGCGGCCAATCGTCGCGCATCGAAAAGCACTACGCCGAGCGTTCGCAGCAACCGCCGTGCAAGTTCAGGCAGCAGTTCTTCTTCGGGAGGACAGGCCCGTGTTACGGTGCGCAGGCAGCGTCATTGAAAGTAGGAACCGTTTACTTATATAAATTTAGAGAGTATGAAAAAATCAATGATGTTATTCGTTTTGGCTTTTGTGACTTTGTTTGCAACGGAGTCAAAGGCCCAGATTAATTTTGGTGTGAAGGGCGGTTTGAATGTAACCAGAATGTCTTTCGATGAATCTCTGATCAAGGAAGACAATCGGTGTGGTTTTTTCTTCGGCCCTTCGGTGAAGTTTACCCTGCCTGTTATAGGTCTCGGTATGGATGTTTCAGCCCTCTACGACCAGCGTGAAGCAAAGATAGAAGGTGGAAATGAGAACCTGAAACAGCAGCAGATTGTTGTTCCTGTCAATGCCCGTTACGGCTTTGGACTTGGTGATGCGGCGAGCATTTACTTCTTTGCAGGCCCTCAGTTTGGTTTCAATGTGGGCAGTAAAGACCAGACAATCGTCAAGGATATTGCCGACTGGAAGTTGAAAACGTCCAATTTCAGTGTCAACCTTGGCTTTGGTTTGATGCTCGTTAAGCATCTTCAGATTAGCGCCAACTATAATATTGCCTGTGGAACAACGGGTGAAATGAGTTTCAGTAAGGCCGCTGATAAAACTTGGAAGGCTCTGGCAGGCAAGACAAAAGACGGTCGTGCCAATGCTTGGCAGGTTGGTTTGGCCTATTATTTCTAAGAAGAACGTAGCTTGCTGACAGCCGGTTAACGGCAAAGGAATAGCAAAGCAATCGTAAAGATAATAACACTACAGGTGCTGTTTGTGTCCTGTAGTGTTATTTTTTTTTGTAAACTTTATGTCTTGTTTTTAACACTTGGTAGTTTAATCAATCGTCAATAAACTGCAAAATAGAAAGAAGACAATGCATATTTGAAAGCAAGAAAGAATGCTTTTCAAATGAGCGAACCCCATAAAATCATTTGTATCTGTTTTTCAAAGTCACACTGATTTTATTTCATTATCTGCAGGTATAAAAAGCCTCAAAACATAAAATATTAACAAAAACACTTATAATATAAACCCCGAAAGCTGTGAAATAGCTTTCGGGGCTCGTATCATATTCTGACACTTCCTATCAGAAAATAAGTACTCACGATGCATACAAGATAGCAACAATCCATGTAAAGAATAAACCTATTGTGTGCATCGCCATGGATTTCTGCCACCTTAATCGTCCCAAGGGGAGTAATGTGGGAGTTCTGAAGGCCCAAGAAAAGGATTCTCCTTTGCGCCTATCTCGTCGTGAGCTGGGTCAAACTCTTCATTTGATACACCTGGACTGGCTGTAATCATCAGACTTTCCATTGGGAGAATATGGTTCTCTATTGCCGGTACTATATATTTCTTTTTCTTCATAACTAATTCCTTTCTTATTTAATGATAACTTTCTTTCCTCCGTGAATATATACTCCGTGCTGTGGCTTTTCTATACGCTGACCATTCAGATTATAGTAAGCATTGTCGGAACTTGTCGCAGAAGAAGATGTATCAATTGTATCGATACCGGTGGTTGAAGAATTGTCATCTGTGAAAGAGAACATCACTTTAGCACCTGCAGGAACTCCTGTTATCTCTGCATAAGCCTTGTGTATAGGCATTTTGAATGTTGGAGATGGAGCCTTCATGAAGATTCCCTTTTTAGCAGAGACAACGTAGAATGGATTAGAATTCTTTGTAACAGTTTGCCCATTGACTGTAACAGCTTTCATCATGTTATTGCTGATAGTATACTTGTGATCGTCTTTTTCACCAATGGTATAGAAGAAACCAGAAGGAGTGCTATCAACGTCAAGCACCTTCAGAAGCACACCAGTCTCGGCAGGAACATAGCCATATTCACCCGCAAGGCCACCCTTTTCATCTACACTTACCATGCGGACTTTGTATTTAGATGTACCATAATCACCAGGGCCTTGTGTGATACCTGAAACTGGGGCAACAAAAGCACCAATGTCACAGCTATTCTTTTCTTTCTTATATTCACTGAAATCTACATCAAACTCACGTGAGAAAGTTCCATACTTGTGTGTGATTTTTACATCTTGAATTTTGTAGTCTATCTGGTTGATAAAGTTCATCGAACTTTCAACTTCTGCATGTACATTTTGGTCGTAAACTTTCTTATGCCATTTGGTCTTGTAGGTATTCCATGCCGACTTCTTGACATAAATCTCTGTAGTAGGGGCAAACTCGTTGTAGTTTGTCTTCGTTTCATCCAACTCAAAGCGAGTAGTACTCAGCATCTTCTCGGTCGGATTAGTAGCAAGGAGGAACACACGCTCAATCGTTGATGTATTGTCATCAATTTTAGTTTTGAACGCTTTTGCACCAATATACTCTACATTCTTCTTTACAACTACCTCGTGAACTGCATTGGTTGTATTTTGGAAAGCATAGTCACCAATCATGCTTACATCGTATGTCTTACCATCATGTGTAACCTTATCTGGTACGACAAAGGTGTAATCAGTCTTCTTGACATCAAGAAGGTCAACAGAGGTTGCTGATACAGGAAGATACTCCAAATTGTCAACTTCAAAAGAGGTTTTTCTACTTTTGAACTTCTGGTAAAAAGGTTCATTATTGTAGTTAGCAAGCTGCTCCTTACGTACATAGATATCTATGTTGGTTGGCATATCAGTTGTTCCTGAAGATCCATTATCAAAACTGCGCTTGTTATCCAACTGATTGATTTTAGCAGGATCAATCATCTTATCACAAAGGAAAGTGATAGTGTTCAATTTCTTGCACAAACTAAAAGCACGTTCACCAATTTCTTCAACCTTATTAGGGATAACAACATTCTCCAAACCTGCGCAATCATAGAAAGCATAATCGCCAATCTTAGTAATAGAAGGTGGCAAGAGGGTGAAGTTCTTATTGGCTTTTCCATGAGGGAAGAGAATAAGTTCCTTTTTATCATGAGACAAAAGGTAACCATCGACACTTGAGTACTTCGTATTATCTTTATCTACATTGATTGCAGTAAGCTTCTCACAACGCTTAAATGCTTCCGAGCTAATACTATCTACATTCTTAGATAACGTTACAGTTGTGAGTGCAGAGCAGTTACGAAAAGCCTCTTTTTCAAGAGTCTTTACACTGTTCGGTATTTTAATGGAAGTCAATCCACAATCAGCAAGAGCTCCAGCTGCAATGGTTTGAATAACAGCATCATCTTTAAATGTTGCTGTTGTCATCTTTTTACAGCCGTTGAAAGCATTGGCACCAATAGTAGTCACCCCTTTAGGGAAATCAAAACCTTCCAATTGCTCCAAATTCTGGAAAGCTCCCGCTTCAATAGTATCAAGGGCACAAGTGCCTTGAAAATTAAAGTGCTTCAGGTTCTTAGTAAGCTGAAGTGCACCATTCTTAATTGTCCGTAGCTTAGAATCATTAGGCACATTGATGGTTTCCATGCCACTGCAGGCAGTAAAAATCTTATCTAATGTCGTCAGAGCAGAAGGCAGCGTAATCTCTTTCAACTTGTAGTTCCAGCCAAATGCACCGCCTTCAATCTTTGAACAATTCGATGGATTATTAAATGTAACCTTTTGCAACTTAGCGAATACGCTTAGAGCTTGTGAGTTGATGTTCGTTACACTACTTGGTATTGTCAATTCCTGAATATTCTTATTACCTGCAAATGCGAGTTTCTCAATAACCTCAACCGTGGAGGGTATTGTGTACTTTCCATCAACTATATCCTTTGCCGGAGGGAAGAAATAAACTCTTGTTTTATCTTTACTGTAGACAACACCATCTTCTACAACAAAGTTTACACAGTTATTAGCAGCTTTGTATTCTTTGATTTTCGGACAGTTGGCAATTGCACCTGCAGTACCTTCTACTTGAAGGTTTTTAGGCAAAGTCACTGTTTCCAAATTTTCACAACTGTAAATAGAAGTAAGTCCAAGCTTTGTTACCGCGTTCATTTCTATACTCTTCATATTTCTTGAGGCATCAATGGCACGCGGAGCAATTTCTGTTATACCATCAGGAACTTTATAGTTCTGATCCTGCTTATTGCGAGGATACTGAACCAATGCATTATCCTTGAATAGTACACCCCCAATTACTTTATAAGGCCCAGATGCACCTGTGGCCATTGCATATTCTTCCAAAGCATTTAACTGCGCAAAACTCGGATAGTCAGCTTCCACCAACTCTAAATGAGGAGGCAAAATGATTTTCTTTATACCCGGTGTATTAGAAGTATTGATAAAGGCAGAATGATGTATCTTTTTTACAGCTGTATCAACAGTGTATGTCCCATTAGGAACATTGTCAGCATTTGTAGGAACAGCGTACAGTTCTGCCTTATTCTTACTGTAAAGTGCACCATACTCATCATTACAGAATTTTGTATTAGAATGTTCAACCGTAACCTTCGGTAATTCCTGTACTCTATAGAAAGCATTGGTTGATATATCTGTAACGGTAGATGGAATTTTCAGCGTTTTTAGTTTTGCACCGGCAAATGCTGCATAGGCGATTTTCGTAACTCCTTCAGGCAAAGTAATGTCTGTCACCCCTTCACATTTATAGGTTTCGTTTCCACCAACTTCAGTAACATTGAACATGATACCTCGCCCATCGTCCCATGTTGCGGGAATATTAACAGCACCAGTCTTTGTCTTCTCTGTACCGACAAACGACAATGTGTTGTCCGTATCACTTATCACTTGATAAATGATGTCGTCATGTTTAACAATGTCACCCTTTGTGTAAGCTGCTAACTGCTTAGGTAGCAATAGCATCAGGAATGCGATAATCAACATCCTGAAATGATTTAATTTTACTCTCATATTTTTATTCATTATCAATTATATTATCCTACAAGTATCATCTCCGATTTACTGTGTGGCAACCATATACTTGCCCTCTATCCAAGGTGATTTTTGTGTTGTTATATTTTGTGTCAGTTCTAATTTTTGGTTATTTTTAGAGACTCTCTGAATATTTGATACAAAGGTATAGAAACATTTTATTATAATAGCAATTTAAGCAAAGAATATATTTCTTTAACATATATAAAAGTTTCCCTATTATAATTATTCTTTCTAAAAATTCATATATTTACTTTTATAAGATAAGTAGATGTATCATTCTGTAGAAAGAAATGCTTATGCTTAATCAGGTACATCTTGTTCTATCTCTCAGTTCGCTGTGTAAATTCTTTAAACGACGATGGGTATTACCGCGAAAGTGTATAGAATGGTGTCAGAGGAAGTCTATCCAGAGCTTTCTCTTACCCCTTCTGAAAGCAAGAGTATGCTTGATGAGGAATGAGATGCATGTCATGAAGAGATTGTTATGATTTATTTTTGTTTTCCAAACCCCGAGGGATAGATAACGGCAAGCATTTACTGGTAATTTAATACCGTAGGCTGTAGTTTCTAACTCCATTCATCATGCGCTGCAACTTGACGCAGATCATACACTAACTTGACGCAGATTACACGGTAATCTAAGTCAAATGACAAGGTAACTTCAGGCATTTCATCTCGCAGTTCGCTTTTGTTTTGTCAATATGCTGATGCTCAACGCTTTACAGATAAGCGAAAGGCGGAGGGTTTCTGGTAAAGAAGCAAGTTGCATTTCAATTCTTCGAGTCATGCAAAAGCTGTTGCAAATACCAGTCATTTACATTGCTTCATCTCAACCCAACCGTTTTCCTCACTTGTTTTTATAAATCACTTTGTTGGCTCCACTCGTGATTTTAAGAGCTTCGGGATGTTCTTTGACGTAACTGTCGATGTGACGGACACGCTTGTCTTCAAGGATTTCGTCGACAGCAATGAGAATACCGGTCTCCTCAACATCGCCAAATCCATAGTTGATTGCAGTGCCGAAGAGTTTCATCGTGGGGCTGAGACTCATGTAAGCATTGATTAACGGGGGGATATTATAGCCTAATTCACGAATGTGTTTGTTGAGAATGCGGTAGTCTTCTTTAAAGTTGTCTTTGCAGAAAATGGCAGACAATTCATCCTCTGGAGTTTCAATTTTCAGCGGTTTTATCGGTATAATGAGGTTTTCCTTGTCATCGAAATGCTTCTTGAGAAAATAGAGAATCATATCGCGTCCCTTGCGGATGTATGACGGATACATGGTCATCTTGCCGAAGAAGTATCTGCACTGAGGATTGATAACGGTGAGTGCACCAAGCCCATCCCAAAGGTTATCGAGTGCAAAGATACTCTTGGAGTTGGCACGTGCGTTCTGATATTCGAGTGAAACAAAGCTCCGTCCCAACTCAACGGTATAGGGAGCGTAGTCTTTCATGAACTGTTCAGAGAAATGGAACATGTGACTTGTGGCGAGAATTGGCTGCCCGTTGGCATTGATTTTCCAATCAGAACCAAAGATATAACGGTAGCCTCCGATGATTTCCTCTGCTTCGGGGTTCCACACAATGAGCTGTTTGCAGCAGTTTTCCATAGTGTCGAACTCGTCGATATCCATGGCTTTGCCTGTGCCTCCGCCGGCTGTACGGAAGGCAATCTCGCGCAGTCGACCAATCTCCTTCATGACATTCGGTGCATCGTGAGCCGTCACAACATATATTTCATTGTTGCTTTTATTGGTCATGCGAAGCTGCCGTTCGGGAGTAAGTTCACTCTTCAACAGAGCTTTATCAATAGGTTGGATAATCTCTTCTTCCATTTCTTGTTTTCTCTTGGTCGATATTTTATATTCAAATAGAACTCAACGACAGACCGTAAACACGGTCTTCGACGAATTTGGCCCATTCCATCGGTGATTTCGTCTTATTGAAAGTCTGCCATGGAATAGGTTTCCCTATCGTGATGCGAAACGTCTTCCCTACATTTCTATACATCTCATCAACGAGGAAAAGCATGGCTAAATTGAACGGCAACCAACGATCACTGAACTTGGCGATACGGTAGAAACGTTTGGAATTCCGGCCGCTGAAATGAATAGGAACAACGTCTCTGTGAGTCTCAACACTCTTGGTGATGAAAGTCTTCTTCCATGGAAGATCATGAATTTCCCCATTGATTTTCCGACTGTTAAGACCAGCGGGAAACATCAGCAAGTGGTTGTCGCTGTTGAAACCTGCCTCCACCATGCGTGGAAAATCACGGCTCTGCCGGCCTGTTTTATTGATACCAATGCTCACTGGCTTCAGTCCGGGGAGGTTGAGCAGCAGGTCGTTGACTAAATAACGAAACTTTCCATCATAGTGTTGACCGATGATTGAGCCGAGCGAAACACCGTCCTGACCACCCAAAGGATGATTGGAAACGAAAGTATAAAGCTTTCCATCGTGTTTGTCGGGCAGGTTTTCAGCCCCTACAATGTCGAGTGTCATGTCGAGATATTGCACGCAGGCAGTCAGCCATTCGGTGCCTTCCAACTTGCGATTTTCCCAGAGAAACCGGTTTACCTCATCTTCATGAATGATTTTCTTCAGCCATGATATGACAAAACGAGGCACATAGCGTGCCTTTTTCCCCATCTTGTCTCTTAGAATTTTCTCAATATCTATGGTCTTCTCTATGCTCTCATTCATATTGACAACATACTAACACAATGCAAAAATAGCATAAGTTTTTCTAAAAAGTCACTTTTTTGGCTAAAAAAAATCATTTTTCACGTTTGACCATTGATTTCATCATGTTTTGAGAAACAAATTTGGTTGGAAGGAAAATAAATGCGAATGGAGATATATTCAGAAATCAGAAAGAAAATAAAAAATAGTGGAGAAAAGTGGGGAAGTGTGGAGAATTTTATGTATCTTTGAAGCCGAATAGCCTATAATTAGGTACGCATGCGTTTTTTAGGTAACATAGAAGCAAAAGCCGATACCAAAGGAAGAGCCTTTCTGCCGGCCGTTTTTCGCAAGGTGCTTCAAGCATCGGGCGAGGAAAATCTGGTGCTGCGTAAGGATGTGTTTGAGTCATGTCTTGTGCTTTATCCAGAGTGTGTATGGAACGAACAGCTTGACCTTCTGCGACAACGGCTCAACCGTTGGGATAGAATGCAATGGCAGATTTTCCGCCAGTTTGTGTCGGATGCCGAGGTAGTCACACTTGATGCCAACGGTCGTTTCCTTATACCGAAGCGCTATTTGAAACTTGCAGGTATCGAGCAGGAACTGAAATTCATAGGCGTGGACGATACCATTGAAATCTGGAGTAAGGATAACAGTGAAGCTCCTTTCGTCGAACCTGCCGACTTCGGCAATGCGTTGCAGACGCTGATGGGGCTGGATGAAGATAGATAATAAACAGAAAGAGACCGTGCGTAAGCACAGAATAACCCGAATATGGTAAAGACAGCAGAGACCTATCATGTGCCGGTGCTCTTGAAACCGAGTGTTGACGGACTGAACATTCAGTCCGGTGGCATTTATGTTGATGTCACTTTTGGGGGTGGAGGACACAGTCGTGAAATCCTTTCCCGGCTCGACAATCAAGCTCATCTGTATAGTTTTGATCAAGATGCTGATGCAGAACAGAACGTGATGCACCGTGAAGGCAGTACAGAAAAAAGGTTTGTTGATGATGCCCGCTTTACCTTTGTGCGCAGTAATTTCCGTTATCTCAAGAACTGGATGCGCTATTATGGCGTTGAAAAGATTGATGGATTGTTGGCCGACTTAGGGGTTTCAAGCCATCATTTCGATGATGAAAGCCGTGGCTTTTCGTTCCGTTTTGATGCGCCGTTGGATATGCGTATGAACAAGCGTGCAGGTCTGACAGCAGCTGATGTAGTGAATGATTACAACGAAGAAGCACTTGCCAATCTCTTCTATCTCTATGGCGAACTGAAGCAATCGCGCCGTATAGCAGCCGTATTGGTAAAGGCCAGAGCACAGCAACGCATAGCGACAACACAGGATTTTCTCAAGGCTACAGAGCCTCTTTTCAAGCGGGAACGGGAGAAAAAAGATATGGCCAAGCTCTTCCAGGCCTTGAGAATAGAGGTCAATCATGAAATGGATGCACTGAAAGAAATGTTGCAATCGGCAACAGAATTACTGCGTTCGGGTGGACGGTTGAGTGTCATCACCTACCATTCTCTCGAAGATCGCATCGTGAAGAACATGATGAAAGCTGGCAATGCAGAGGGGAAAAAAGTGCAGGACTTCTATGGAAGGATTGAAACTCCATTCAATTTAGTGAACAATAAGGTGATTGTTCCTTCGGCTGATGAACAACAGGAGAACCCCAGAAGCCGTAGTGCCAAACTCAGAATTGCAGAAAAGAAATGAACAACGAAGATAATATCAACACGAAAGAAGAACTGTCTGATCGGCAGGGAACCATGAAGGAAGAAGCTAAGAACAATGAGGAAAAAGATTTGAAAGCTTCTGAAGCGGTGGAAAGTGAAGCCTCTGTATCAACAGATGACGAAGGCCCTACGTTGAAAGAAGTGATAGCAAAGCAGGCCACAGAAGACGAATCGCCGTTTGCTTCGCATTTCACACTCAAGAAAATCCTTGGCGGTGACGTGCTGACTACGCAGACCATACGACATCAGATAGGCGTGTTTCTGCTTATTACGGCTTTCCTGATTGTGTATATTGCCAATCGTTACAGTGTCCAGAACGACCTTATCGAGATTGATAAGCTGCAAGATGAATTGCAGGATGCCAAGTATAAGGCGCTTTCGAGCAGCAGTCAGTTGACCGAGAAAAGCCGAGAGAGTCATGTTTTGGAGTTGTTGAAGAACAATAAAGACAGTGTGCTGAAGATAGCGAGTCAGCCACCTTACATTATAAATGTACCGGAAGAATGAGCAAGTTTGACAGTAATAAGGTAATGCCGAGATACAGTGCCATCGCCATTTTGATGACGGTGATTGCTGTGTTGGTTGTGGGTAAGACGCTATACTTGATGACTGCGAAGCGCGATTACTGGCTAAAGGTGGCTGACCGTGTAAAGAAAGACAGCGTTAGTGTAAAGCCAATGCGTGGCAATATCTTGAGTTGTGACGGGCAACTGATGGCCAGTTCATTGCCTGAGTTCAAACTGTTCATGGATTTTAAAGCACTCCATGATGCTAAGAGTGACTCGCTTTGGGATGTCAAAGTGGACTCTATCTGCATGGGACTAAACCATATTTTCCCTGAAAAATCTGTTTCGTCATTCAAGCAGGAGCTTGCAGAAGGACGGAAAAAGATGAGTCGTCACTGGGCCATATGGGGCAAGCGCGTAGATTATAACACTTATACAGAGGTGAAAGCACTGCCTGTTTTCAATCTTTCTCAGAACAAGAGCGGTTTCCATGTCGAGGAGTATAATGCTCGAAAACGTAGTTACGGCTCGCTTGCAGGACGTACGATTGGTGCAATGTTCGGTGCAAAAGACACGGCACGTTTTGGCTTGGAACTTTCTTACGACTCTATACTCCGTGGCTCAAACGGTATCATCCACCGTCGGAAAGTACTCAATCGCTTCCTTGATATCATGGATACTCCACCTATAGACGGTGCAGACATCGTGACAACAATAGATGTAGGAATGCAGGATTTAGCCGAGCGTTCGGTCATCGATGAACTGAAATTGATTAATGGAAACGTAGGGGTTGCCATTGTAATGGAGGTAGCGACAGGGGACATCAAGGCCATTGTGAATATGGAGAAATGCGTAGATGGCGAGTACAGGGAAATCCATAACCATGCTGTCAGCGACCTTCTTGAACCTGGATCCGTATTCAAGACAGCCTCCATCATGACGGCTTTGGACGATGGCGTGGTAGATACAACCTATCGTGTTGACACAGGAAATGGCGTCTGGCCTATGTATGGGCGCGAGATGAAGGATCATAACTGGCGACGAGGTGGCTATGGTGTGCTCACGCTGCCACAGACCTTAATGGTCAGTTCGAATATCGGTGTGAGCCGAATTATTGATGATCATTATCGGAATAACCCCGAAAAGTTTGTTCGTGGCATATATCGTACGGGGCTTGCCGATAACCTCCGAATTCCTTTAGTGGGTGCTTCACCGGCACGAATACGCATGCCTAAGAAGAGCGAACGAGGTGAATGGACGAACTGGAGTCATACAGCTTTGCCCTGGATGAGCATCGGCTATGAAACTCAGGTGCCACCAATCTCAACGCTTACTTTCTATAATGCAATTGCCAACAACGGACGAATGATGCGACCGCGCTTTGTGAAACAGGTGGTGAAAAACGGCGAAGTCATCATGGATTTCCCACCCGAAGTGATGCGGGCAAGCATCTGTAAGGAAAAGACCCTGCGCGAAATACAGACCATTCTCGACCATGTGGTCAGCCAAGGACTCGGAAAGAAGGCCGGTTCTCCCTCATTTCGAGTGGCCGGAAAGACGGGAACAGCACAGATGTCTAAGGGTGCACAGGGATATAAAAGCGGTGGAACCAACTATCTGTTGAGCTTTGCGGGCTACTTTCCCGATGATGCTCCACGCTACAGTTGTATTGTGTGTATTCAGAAATCAGGTCTTCCTGCGAGTGGTGGCGGCATGAGTGGTGTCGTTTTCCATAACATTGCAGAGGGCATTATGGCACAGAGTCTGAAACTTGATGTTGCTGATGCCCGCGATGCCTCTTCGGTATTAGTGCCGGACGTGAAAGCCGGGAACATCCTTGCTGCCGATTATGTGCTCACACATTTAGGCATTAACACCAACAAGAACTGGGGAGGGAGCTACGCAGACGGCAATCCCATCTGGGGGAAGGCAGAGAAAAAGAATGATAACAAGACTATTCTTTTAGAACGCCAGCCTATCAACAACGGCAGATATATACCCGATGTAACGGGTATGGGCGCCCGAGATGCTGTTTATCTGTTGGAGAGTCGTGGTGTGAAGACCATTATCCAGGGGCGTGGAAAGGTTGTCCGGCAGAGTCTTGAACCAGGTCATAGCATCAAGAAAGGCGATCGGATAACGCTTGTCTTGGATTAGAAGGAAAACAGAAATACAGAAGATATGAAATTAAACGAACTTCTCAAAAACATCACTCCGATAAAGATTATCGGAAATGATGACGTAGAAATCACAGGCGTGAATATTGATTCGCGACGCATCAAGACGGGACATCTCTTCGTTGCCATGAAGGGAACGCAGGTCGATGGGCATCTATTCATCGGCAAAGCCATTGAACTTGGTGCCATATCCGTGCTTTGTGAAGACCTTCCCGAAGTGCTTCAAGAGGGCATCACCTATGTCCAGGTGGAATCAACAGAGGATGCTGTCGGTAAGGTTGCCACCTTGTTTTATGGTGATCCGTCGCATAAACTGAAGTTGGTCGGCGTGACGGGAACCAATGGAAAGACCACCATTGCCACCTTATTATATAATATGTTCCGCAAGTTCGGCCATAAGGTTGGACTGCTTTCCACGGTCTGCAACTATATTGATGATGTTGAAGTGCCAGCCGACCACACGACCCCTGACCCCATCGAACTCAACGAACTCTTGGCAAAGATGGTTGAAGCCGGCTGTGAATATGCTTTCATGGAATGTTCAAGTCATGCCATTCATCAGAAGCGTATCGGCGGCTTGAAGTTTGCCGGTGGTCTTTTTACCAATCTCACCCGCGACCACTTGGACTATCACAAGACTTTCGAAAACTACCGAAATGCCAAGAAAGCCTTCTTCGATGGCCTGCCCAAGGATGCTTTTGCCATTACCAATGCCGACGATAAAAACGGCATGATCATGGTGCAGAACACCAAGGCAACCGTCAAGACCTATTCAATCCGCACGTTGGCTGACTTCCGTGCCCGCATTTTAGAATGCCACTTTGAGGGCATGTATCTTGAGATTGACGGCCGTGAAGTAGGCGTTCAGTTCATCGGTAAGTTCAATGTCAGCAACCTTTTGGCAGTCTATGGCGCTGCAATCATGTTAGGCAAGAAGCCCGAAGATGTGCTCTTGGTGCTCAGTACTCTGCATAGTGTCAACGGACGCCTTGAACCTATCCATTCTCCTGAAGGCTTCACGGCAATTGTCGACTATGCCCATACACCCGATGCATTGGCAAATGTGCTCAACGCCATACACGAAGTACTCGATGGCAAAGGGCATGTGATTACCGTTTGTGGTGCAGGAGGAAACCGCGATAAGGGCAAACGTCCACTCATGGCACAGGAAGCTGTCAGACAAAGTGACAAGGTTATCATTACCAGTGACAATCCCCGATTTGAAGAACCGCAGGATATCATCAACGATATGCTCGCGGGATTGAACGAACAGCAGATGCGAAAGGTCATCTCGATTGTCGACCGTAAGGAGGCCATTCGCACAGCCTGCATGATGGCCCAGAAAGGAGATGTGGTGCTTGTTGCCGGTAAAGGGCACGAAACCTATCAGGAAATCAAGGGCGTGAAGCATCATTTCGATGATAAGGAAGTGCTTCATGAAATTTTCAAAGTATAAAAACAAGGTATAAAGTTTAAGGAAAATGTTATACTATCTTTTTAGATTTCTCGAACAATATGGCATCAGTGGGTCACGCATTTGGGGCTATATCTCTTTCCGGGCACTGCTTGCTTTGATTCTCTCTTTGGTCATTTCAGCATGGGCCGGAGAGAAGTTTATCAAGTTCTTAAAGCGTAAACAGATCACAGAAACACAGCGCGACGCCTCTATAGACCCCTTTGGTGTCAAGAAGATTGGCGTTCCTTCGATGGGTGGAGTCATTATCATTCTCTCCATTCTTGTGCCTGTTCTGCTCCTTGGCCGACTGCGAAACGTCTATCTCATCCTGATGATTATTACTACCGTATGGTTGGGATTTCTTGGTGGAATGGATGATTATATCAAGATTTTCCGCCGTGACAAAGAGGGATTGAAAGGCAAATACAAGATTGTCGGGCAAATAGGTATCGGGCTTATCGTGGGACTTGTGTTGTGGATGTCGCCCGATGTAAAGATGAATGAGAATATAGCCATTGCCCGTCAAGGCCAGGAAATGGTCGTCAAGCACCGTGCCAAAGCCCATAAATCCTTGAAAACGACAATCCCGTTCGTTAAAGGTCACAACCTCAGTTACAGCAATCTGATGAGCTTCTGCGGTAAACATAAGGTTGCAGCAGGCTGGATTCTCTTCGTCATCATGACCATTTTAGTGGTAACGGCAGTGAGTAACGGGGCCAATCTCAATGATGGAATGGACGGCATGTGTGCCGGAAACTCGGCCATTATAGGCGTAGCCATCGGCATTCTGGCCTATGTGAGCAGCCATATACAGTTTGCAGCCTACCTCAACATCATGTATATCCCCCAAAGCGAAGAGCTTGTGGTCTTCATGTGTGCCTTTATCGGTGCGCTGATTGGCTTCCTTTGGTATAATGCCTACCCTGCCCAAGTGTTCATGGGCGACACGGGATCACTGACCATCGGAGGTATCATTGCCGTGAGTGCCATTATCATTCACAAGGAGTTGTTGCTTCCCATACTCTGCGGTATCTTCTTCGTTGAGAGTCTGAGTGTCATCATTCAAGTCTACTACTACAAGCTTGGTAAACGCCGCGGCATGAAGCAACGCGTCTTCAAACGCACGCCGATACATGACAACTTCCGCGTCACCGACGACCAACTTGACCCTGACTGCAAATATCTTCTCAAGAGTCCGCGTAGTCCGAAGCATGAAGCAAAGATAACCATACGCTTCTGGATTATCACGATTATCCTTGCAGCATTAACCATTATCACATTAAAAATAAGATAAAATGAGCCGAATCGTTATATTGGGAGCCGGAGAAAGTGGTGCCGGTGCAGCCGTATTAGCCAAGAAGAAGGGTTTCGACGTGTTCGTTTCTGACATGTCTCTGATCAAGGACAAATACAAAAGCCTGCTCAACACCCATGGCATTGCATGGGAAGAAGGCCACCATACAGAAGAGAAAATACTGGATGCCGACGAGATTATCAAGAGTCCCGGCATCCCCAAGGAGGCCCCGATGATACAGAAACTCATGGCCCAGGGCACGCATATCATCAGCGAAATCGAGTTTGCGGGACGCTACACGCATTCCAAAATGGTGTGTATCACGGGCAGTAATGGCAAGACCACGACCACTTCACTCATTTATCATATCTTCAAATCAGCAGGCTACGACGTTGGCTTGGCAGGCAACATAGGCAAGAGTCTGGCGCTCCAAGTGGCTGAAGATCCGCATGAATACTACGTCATTGAACTGAGTAGCTTCCAGTTGGACAATATGTATGACTTCCGTGCCAATATTGCCATCCTTCTCAATATCACCCCTGACCACTTAGATCGCTATGACTACAAGTTTGAGAACTACGCAGACGCTAAGATGCGTATCATTCAGAACCAAACTAAGGAAGATAGCTTTATCTATTGGAACGATGACCCCGTCATCAAGAAGGAACTTGAGAAGTTTGATGTACATGCTGTATGCTATCCTTTCTCTGAATTAAAGGAGAATGGCAGTATCGGTTACATTGAAGAAGGACAATATACGATTGAGCAGCCTGAGCCATTCAACATGGAACAGGAAGACCTTTCACTTACTGGACGTCACAATATCTACAACTCTTTGGCAGCAGGTATTGCCTCAGACATTAGCGGTATTAAGAAAGAAAACATCCGCAAGAGTCTGAGCGACTTCCCAGGTGTTGAACATAGACTGGAGAAGGTATGCAAGGTTGCTGGTGTACAATACATCAACGACTCAAAGGCTACCAATGTTGATGCTTGTTGGTATGCACTTGAGAGCATGCGCACACCAACTATATTGATTATTGGTGGAAAAGATAAGGGAAATGATTATAACAGCATTAAGGACTTAGTTAAGCAGAAGTGTGCTGGTATCGTCTACCTTGGCGCTGACAATAAGAAGCTACATGACAACTTCGACGACCTCGGGCTTCCTATCCGCGACACCCACTCCATGAAGGATTGTGTTGCTGCTTGTGCAGAGTTAGCAAAGCCTGGTGACACTGTTCTCCTAAGCCCATGCTGTGCAAGCTTCGATCTTTTTAAGAATATGGAAGACCGTGGCGAGCAGTTCAAGAGTTATGTAAGAGCATTATAGGGAAAGGCTAATTGGGCTAATAAATCCCATAAGGAACAAAAACAATGAAGAATAAATCTCTCAGTAACATATTCAAAGGAGACAAGGTTATTTGGATGGTCTTCTTCTTCCTATGTATCATCAGTATTATTGAGGTATATTCAGCCTCAAGTTCACTGTCGTACACAGGAGGTAACTACTGGAGTCCTATCATCTACCATTGTAGCATCCTCGTTGTGGGAATTGCATTGATGGTAGTTGTACTGAACATCAAATGCCGATACTTCAAACTCATAACGCCTATCGTACTGGGCATGTCCATAATAATGCTTATATGGGTACTTGCAGCAGGGCAAAGTACGAATGGAGCAAGCCGTTGGATTAGCTTTGCAGGTATTCAATTCCAACCTTCCGAATTAGCTAAGGGAGCCTTGGTATTAGCTATTGCACAGATTCTTAGCGCAATGCAAACCGAACATGGAGCAGATCGAAAAGCCTTTAAATATATCATGTGGCTATCTGGTGGTATTATATTACTGATTCTTGGTGAGAACCTTTCTACTGCAATGCTCATTGGTTTGACCGTAATATTGATGATGTTTGTGGGAAGAGTTCCTTTCAATCAGTTAGGTCGTTTGATAGGTTTCATCGTCTTACTTGGAGTCTTCGTTCTATCTATGGTGATGCTCGTAGGTGATGATAAGAAGGCTGAAGACGAATTGT
>ERZ773008.788-NODE-788-length-22935-cov-2.787500_pt1 | contig 22935 bp, 13 predicted proteins | sample MGYA00580664_ERZ773008 | MGnify/ENA primary metagenome ERZ773008 (study PRJEB29015, sample SAMEA2738016) | human oral metagenome | biome: human oral; feature: human-associated habitat; material: dental | place: China | collected 2048 ... | reverse complement strand
GTAGCGGCTACGCATGAAGGAGGGGTACCAGTTCATCTCACGGCCGCGCTCGATGAGCTTCTCGCGGCGTGCAGCGTCACGGCCACCGTTGCGGATGTACCACTGGCGGGAAGCAACGATTTCGAGGGGCTTGTCGCCCTTCTCGTAGAACTTCACGGGGTGGGTAATCGGCTTGGGGTCGCCGTCCATTTCGCCAGCCTCAACCAGCATTTCCACGACGGTCTTCTGTGCGGTGAAGACGGTGGTGCCTGCCATACGCTCGTAGCGCTCGCGACCCTCGGCGGAGGTGATCCACTCGGGGATTTCGCGGGAGAAGCGGCCGTCGCGACCGATGAGGGCGCGGGTGTCCAGCTGCAGTTCACGCCACCAGGTGACGTCGGTGGTGTCACCGAAGGTACAAATCATGGCGATACCGGCGCCCTTGTCGGGCTGTGCCAGCGGGTGCGCCTTGATCTCAACCTCAACGCCGAACAGCGGGGAGGTGACGGTGGTGCCGAACAGCGGCTTGTAGCGCTCGTCGTCCGGGTGCGCCACGAGAGCCACACAGGAGGGCAGCAGCTCGGGGCGGGTGGTCTCAATCCAGACCTTCTCGCCGTTGGGGCGGTGGAAGCTGATGCGGTGGTACGCGCCGGGGCGTTCCTTGTCTTCCAGCTCAGCCTGTGCCACTGCGGTGCGGAAGGTGACGTCCCACATGGTCGGTGCTTCAGCCATGTAGGCGTTGCCTGCTTCCAGGTCCTTCAGGAAGGCGAGCTGGGAGACCTTGCGGGAGTGCGCGTCGATGGTGCGGTAGGTGCGCGACCAGTCAACGGACAGGCCCAGGGTGGTGAAGAGGTTTTCGAAGACCTTCTCGTCTTCAACCGCGAGCTCTTCACAGAGTTCAATGAAGTTGTTGCGGGAGATACGCGGCCACTTTGCCTGGCTGCGGTCGGGCTTGGGGGTGCCGTCTGCCTTCCAGGTGATCAGGTCACGGAAGGAGTCGTTGTCTGCCACGGAGGGGTCGCAGAGAACGCCGTAGTAGTTCTGAACGCGGCGTTCGGTAGGCAGGCCGTTGTCATCCCAGCCGAGGGGGTAGAACACGTTCTTGCCGGTCATGCGCTGGTAGCGTGCAATGACGTCGGTCTGGGTGTAGGAGAACATGTGACCCACGTGCAGGGAGCCGGATGCGGTCGGCGGCGGGGTGTCAATGGAGTAGACCTGTTCGCGAGTGGTGTTCTCGTCGAATGCGTAGGTCTTCTCATCGGCCCAGCGCTTCGAAAGCTTCTCTTCGAGGCCTTCGAGGGCGGGGCGGTCGGGAACGTTAATCTGTACGGGCGAGTCTGAGCCCAAAATGTTTTCAGCCATAACGGCTATTTTCTCATATTCACGGCATTCTCTCAGCTCCAGGGGAATTCTGCGCTGTGCTGTGCTGTTCGTACCGCTCGATGGCGGCTTCTAGACGCGCCAGGAGGTGCCGGTACCGGCGCGCAAATTGTGCCCTGCGTGCTGCGGCGCGTACCCCGCTGGAGGCGGTGAGTTCCTGCCAGCTGGCGGGGTCGAGGTAGCTCTGCCCGAGCAGCAGGTGTACCTCAGAACTGTAGGGGGTTCCTGTGGCGGCGCGGATGCTACGCGCCCTCTGCTGGAGTGCTTGGCGCCGCTCGTGTAGTGCGGTGATGCGCTGGCGTGGTGTTGCTGTCATGTGTGTTGCTGTCATGTGGGGGGGGGTCCTATAGGAGGAGTAATCGGCGATTTAGCGGAAAACTCAGTGGTAAGTTCAGCGGCAAACTCAATGGAAAACGGCAATGGGGGGGGGAGGGATCCCCTTAACGTACTGCCCTCGGTTACCTGAAGTGTAGGCGCGAAAATCCGCGGTATCAATAGCCGCGGTATCAACAGTGACAGTATCAATACAGTATCAATAGTGACAGTACCAACAGTTGGTGAATCCTTCTCAGCGGCGCGGCGGCGGCGTAGACTGAAAGTACACGACCTTTGAGGAGTTGCCATGAGTTCTCTGAGTATTTTCGGTTTGGGCACGTCTGAAACTGTTCTGCTGATACTGCACCTGGTGCTGGTTGCGTTGTGCATCTGGCATTTGACGGTGTGTAGCGGTTACGGTGAGGCGCGCATGCGTTTCGTCCTGCCTCTGATTGTGTTCATGCCGGGCGCCGCGATTCTTTATTTGATGTCGGCGCGTGAGGGTACGGTCCCTCCGGATACGATTAAGACCGGTAGTAGTTCGCCCGTGTATTTTGAGCACCGCCTCGGATTCCGTGACGGTGGTAGGAGCCGCTGGGGTCTGCCTCGCCGCCGCAAGTAGCGGCCTGACGGGGTGCCGGGCGGTTGTGGTACCGGCACCTATCTCACTTCTCACTATCGCACTATCGAAAATTTCAAAATATATGCCCGCGAGTTTGCTTGAACAGAGCACCCGCGGGCATCGCTCTACTAGGATTAAAGTATGACTGAGAACACCCACATTCCTGCATCTCCTTTCCTGCCTCATACTGGCGACGGCAAAGTTGCCGTGGTGACTGGCGCATCCAGCGGTATTGGTCGTGCCACTGTGCACCAGCTGGTGGCAAGCGGCTGGACCGTCTACGCTCTGGCACGCCGCACCGACCGACTCTACACCCTCTATGCGGAGACGGGCGCCCACCCGGTGACCTGTGACGTGACCGACGAGCATTCCGTGCGCTTTGTTGCCGAGCAGATTCTGGAAGAGCAGGGCACCATTGACGCCCTGGTCAATATTGCCGGCGGCGCTATTGGCGTGGATAAGGTCGCCGACGGCAAGACGGTTGACTATCTGAAGATGTACCAGATGAATGTGCTCGGCATTCTGCACATGGTGCGCGCCTTCGCGGAGGCGCTGCGGATGAATGGTCACGGTACGATCCTGAACCTGACCTCCACCGCAGCGGAACATGGCTACGAGGGCGGCGCCGGATACAACGCGGCAAAGTTTGGCGCTCGCGGTCTGACCGAGGCGCTACGCCTGGAAGAGGCGGAGCATAATGTGCGCGTGATTGAGATTTGCCCGGGCATGGTGCACACCGAGGAGTTCTCTCTGAATCGCCTGGGTTCTAAGGAGGCGGCTGACCGTGTTTATGCCGGAGTTGAGAAGCCTTTGACCGCCGAGGACGTGGCGCAGACCGTGACCTTTGCGTTGAACGTTCCGCACCACGTGAACCTTGACCGCATCACCATTCGCCCGGTGGCTCAGCCCAGCCAATTCAAGGTGATTCGTAAGGAGAGCTAAGCTTTGCACTCTTGCGCTCGCTGATGCGGGGTTATTGTGCGTGCCTCGCCTGCATTCCAGATTCTTGGGATGCGGGCGAGGCTTTTTGTGTGCGCGCCCGGTAAATCTATGGCTTGTGTGGAGCTTTGGTTGGGGTGCCGTGCGGGGCGGGAGTAGGTGGGGGAGAGATGTCAAGGAGTACTTGATGAAACTATAAAGTGGTACGTGAGACTTTAAGGTTCACCATAGTGAAATGGTTGGGGTGAAATTATCCACGGAAAGTATCATATTTTCTTCAAATACAATCAAAATGTAGGGTTGCCGGTGCTCATATGTCAGTATATGACCACAAAACACCATAATTGGTCTGTAATAACTCTCAACTTGAGGGGTAGTTTTATAACGATTTCGTTACAGTTGCTTAAAGCGGGCATTAAGAGGGGAGAAGACTCAGGGTCGGGTGCTAGCCTTTTAGCAGTCACACCCATATGTGAATCTACGCGCCCCTCAAAGACGGAGGCGCACCGCGTAGGTTCACCACCGATAATTCAGAGATCGAGGAAAAATGTCGAAGACTACCCGTCGCGTTTACAAGATCGCAGCTGCGGCAGCTTTTACCGCTGGTTCTGTGGCAGCAATCCCGGCAACCTTCGCGGCAGAAGCACCCGCCGATCAGCAGCAGCAGGTTGTCGACCAGAAGGCAACTGCTCAGGCTTCTTCCCTGCCTGGCGGTAACGCAACCGAGACCCCCAAGGCAGAGGCTCCCAAGACCGAAGCTCCTAAGGTTGAGGCAACTGAGGCTCCCAAGGCTGAGGCTCCGAAGACCGAAGCTCCTAAGGCAGAGGCAACTGAAGCACCTAAGGCTGAGGCTACCGAGGCTCCCAAGGCTGAGACTCCTGCCCCCACCGCTCCTGCAACCCCCGAGCCGACCACCCCCTCCACCCCGACCCCCGAGGCAAAGCAGGCTGACCCCTCCATCGTTATCGAGGATGCTCGCTTCCCCGGTAACGCACAGCTGAACACCGTGAGCGTTGTTGGCACCGGCTTCTACGGTGAGAAGGTTGGCCCCGGCGTACAGGTCAGCATCTACGCACTGGACGCAGACAACCAGATCACCGGTGAGGCTCTCGCTACCGTTGTGGTACCCGCAGAGCAGATTCAGGACGGTACCTTCAAGGCTTCCATTACCGTTGAAGCAAGCAAGCTGCCTGCTGGCGCATCCTACGCACTGGCTGCTGTCAGCAACCCGCAGGGTCAGCCCAACGAGAAGCTCGTGGCTATCTCCTCCTTCAAGGTCACCGAGTCTACCTCCCCCGAGGCTCCCAAGAACGAAGAGACTCCCGCTCCCGTAACTCCGGCACCCGAGACTCCCAAGGCTGACGAGACTCCCGCTCCTGTAACCCCGGCACCCGAGGCTCCCAAGACTGAGACCCCCAAGGAAGAAACTCCTGCTCCGGAAGCACCCAAGGCTGAGACTCCGGCACCCGAGCAGACCGAGACCCCCGCTCCTGAGGCACCCGCGGCACCCGAGAATGCAACCCTCACCACCGAGGATGCTTCCCTGGATCCGAACGACCAGTACAACGTTCTGACCTTCAACGGCTCCGGCTTCACCCACGAGTCCGTCGCTAACGGTGTCCAGATCGCAATCTACCGTCTGGATGCAAACGGCAACATCACCGGCGAGGCTCTGGCAACCCACGATATTCCCGCTTCTGAAATCGTGAACGGCACCTTCCGCGTCAAGGTTAGCGTTCTTGCCGAGCTACTGCAGCCCGGTTACGCCTACGCAATGGTGGCAACCAGCGACCCCAACGGCCTGGTGCACCAGGTGGCAGTCACCACCGCTACCGTGAGCGATGCGAACAACCCCGCACCGACCCTGCCGGCAGCTACCGAGGGTGACAACACCACCGTTCGCGATAATGGCGACGGCACCACCAGCGTCTTCACCGCTGAAATGCGCGAAGACGGTTCGGTTGTCGTAACCGAGACCCGTATGCCTTCTTCTCAGGCACCCAAGGCTAAGGTTGGCAACGCATCCGCTGCCACCTCCTCTAGCTCCAATGGCCACACTGTAGGTGTCTCCGGCACCAAGGGTTCGACTTCGACCTCTTCTTCGGCTTCCTCGAAGCCGCAGCTGGCTAACACCGGTGCTGAGGGCGTTGCAGGTATCGCAGGTGTTGGTGCCGCAGCTCTGATTGCTGGTGCTGCACTGATGCTCCTGCGCCGCCGTAGCCTCTAATAGCTCAGCCTCTATAGGTTAGGCTCTGAAAATCTGATGCTCACCGCAAGGTGAGTGACACGAGTGCCGCCAATGCTCTAGAAAGAGTATTGGCGGCACTTTTGCGTGTCGGTGGTTTTGCGTGCCGACAGTTTTGCTGACCTGTTCTGCCGAGGCTATTTATTGGGTGTTTGTTGGTACGCACGCTTTTAGTGAATGCGCCGGGAAAAGCGGTGTGACCTGCTATTTTTTCACTTAAAAGAAATAAATTAAATGCATGAATGTGCAGAATATTTTTATCTCAAATCCATTAAAACTGCATATGCATGCAATAAAACCTTGAGCCTCAAGGTGGAGTTGAAGAGTTTTGCCTAGTCTATGTATTTTGAGTGCTCTTGATAGAGTTCTGAAAGGCGAAAAATATTCTATGTGGGTTATTGCACAGGAAAACACTTGGAAGGTAAAGCGGATTTACCGCAATAAACGCAAAAGTATTGTTAGTGTGGAATTACCGATAAATAGAGCGATTCCCTTCGCGGTAACTTCCACTATTACATGAACGTTATGACTAGTCCGTACGTTATAGCGTTCAATCCCGAAGAGGCACCTGTCCACCTTCGATCCGTGGCACCCTCCGGAGGGTATCGTTCACACTCACAGAAAAGGTGTGTTCCATGCCCGAACCCGCTCACTCAAAAACTCGTGCAACAGCCGCTATTGCTGCTTCCGTCCTGTCCGTCACCGGTGTTGGTGCTGCGCACGCAGATGTGCAGGTGCAGAATACTGGAGGAGTGGCTTCAGCGACCACGGTGGAGTCTGATAATCCTCCCTCCGAGGAAGATGTAACCCCCATCGAAAACGTTGCTACCCAGAATTCCCCGCAGGTGTACGTAGAGCAGGGCGTTGTCATTAACCCCGCACGCTCCCAGAGCATCACCGTCAGTGGTGAAGGCTTCACCGGCGGCCCTGTTGAGCGTTACGGCGTGGCGGTCTACGTGAGCGAATACCGCCAGTACCCCCTCTACGCGTTGGCTCGCGGCTCCGCCGTAGCGATGTCCCTCGTACCCGAACTCGACGTGGAGGGTGGTCGCTTCAGCACCCAGCTGACCCTGCCCGCAGGTACCCTCGACCCCAACCAGCAGTACGTCGTCGCGACGGCAGTGGTTGACCCCGGCAAGGGCTACGCAACGGAAGACCCCTCCTACAACTCCTCTGCACCCCTGGAGCTGCTGCCTGCAGACACTCAGAATGAGCCGCTCAACGCTCAGATTCTTTCGGGCCAGCTGGAAATCCCGCAGGAAAAGAACCTCATCGTCTACAAGGTCACCGGTCTGGGTGAGGCGCAGGCCTTCGAGGTGATGACCTATGCCTACGCCCTGGATAGCCAGGGTAACCGCATCCTGCTCGCTGCCTCTCCCGCACGTGCCGACGTTATGAACGGCACCCTCTTGGATGGCATTGAGGTGCCCGGGTCCAGGTTGGAAGAAGTGCAGGCTGTTCACGAAGATCTGCGCTATGTGCTCAGCGTTGAAATCGCGCCCTCTGCCGCTAATGGTTATACCGCCCAGGAAGTTGAGGTTCCCTTCATGAATGGTTGGAATGCACAGAATGGCTCCGCTCCGGTTGCTACCGCTGAGCGCGCAATGGCGGAGCAGGCACAGTCTAAGAAGAAGCGGTCTGAAGAGGATGTACAGTCCGAGCAGAGCGCCCAGGCTGAGTCTGCCCAGACTGCCTCGAACGCCCAGTCTGAGCAGGCGGTTGCCGTGAGCCCCTTCGAGCAGTTCGACCACGTACTGCCCGAGGATGACCCGCGCCGCCACTACGACCTGCCGCGCAACACCGTCTTTGACCGCGTCCATGACACCACCGAAGAACAGAACAACACCTCTAACCCCGTGATGACCGCCCGCCTGCACGTAGAAGAAACCGTAGTTCCCGAAAACGACTCCGAGAAGGCTCTGACCGTGCGCGGCGAGGGTTTCACTGGCGTCAGCTCGGTACACCTGATGGTTAGTGCTGTCGACGAATACGGTGTGGCACGCGGTGGCGTAATTGCCTCGGCTGATGTCTCTGAGATTGACGCCTCCGGTGCTTTTACTGCCCAGGTGCAGATTCCCGGCTCGGAGCTCAAGCCCGGCACTACCTACCGTGTGAGTGCTGTGGCGGAGGATGAGCAGGGCACCGTGCGCATGGTCAATGGTGGTTTCACTGTCGATCGCGATAGCGCGGATAACGTGCCTGCAACCCCTGAGGCGTCGGAGTCTGAAAGCTCTGCGCCTGAGGTTAATGCGCCTGATGCTACCGCGCCTGCTGAGGCTACCGCTCCTGCGGCAGATCAGCAGAAGGCGGGGGAGAGCGCTACCGACCAGAAGGATGATACTTCGGTTCCGGTTCAGAACACCGGTGCTCAGGATGCGTCCGCTCAGAAGGTCGAAGCTCAGGAGGTTGAACTGCAGAAGAGTGGCGAGCAGAAGGCGCAGGCCTCTGGTTCTCAGAAGGTTGCCGCTGGTGCCCAGCAGAAGCGTGAGCAGTTGGCGGCTACCGGCGCCTCCAATATGTTGGTCATTAGCGCTGCTGGATCGCTGTCACTGCTTGCCGGTATGCGTTTGAGCCGCCGTCGCCGTAGTGAGATGCAGCTCAGTTCTCGCCGCTAAAACAGGTCAATTATTGCCCCACTAGGCAAAACATGCACATAGATGTAGGGATGTCCGAAATGCAAGATTCGGGCATCCCTACATCTTTAACTTTTTCTAAGGTTATACCTATAATTTAGAGTGCTGTCATAGACGGTACTATCACTCTTACCACCCCGTTCACCCGGGGTAGGAGTCGCTGTGAAGCGCCTCCCGGTCACCGATATCAGAGAACCGTTATTCTGCGCCTACTTCCGACCTTTGGGCGCAGGAGTCACACAACGATTCATCACACTCACTCACGAAAATAGGTGACCATGTTTTCCACGCAGCGTTCCTGCCGCGGCGCGGCGCTAGTAGCGTCTGCCGCCCTCGGTTTGGGCGGCTCCGTCGCGCCTGCAACTCTGGCCCCCGCTACCTTCGCATCTGCCGCTCACGCGCAGACTCAGCTGTCTCCGAAGCCTGAACTTCCCATCGCCGTTGCCACCGATGTGGTTCAGCACAGCATCACCTTGGATCTGCTGGCTCAGACTAGCGACTACACTCTCCTGCAGGTCAGCGGTGTAACTTCCCTGGATCAGGTGAAGGTTCGCCTGTCTGCCATCTCCGTTGAGGATGGCATTATCGCCACTATGACCGTACCTGATGCTCAGCTGACTGCCTCAAAAAATGAAGAAGGCAACATGGAGCTGAGCATTCACCAGCGCCTCAATGTTGAGCAGCCGTACATGGTCGAAATTGAGAATCTAAGCAACGGCGAGACTGTCTCCGTTGAGTTTATGCCTGAGCATGGTGTAACAGCCGATGAGATTATGGCTAGCCGCCAGAACATTTTCTTCCCCGACACCCCCGGTGTTCCCCGCGTTAACCGCGTGGAGGCGAACCCCGCCCCCGAGGTGTCCCTGAGCCCCAGCGCATCCCCGAGTGCCGCGAAGGATAGCCCGCGCCCGACGGTAGCCCCGGCACCTTCTGAGGCGCCGTCTGCATCGCAGAGCGCTTCGGCACGTCCTTCCGCGAGTGCATCTGCTAGCGCCTCGGCGAATGCGTCGGCGAGTGCATCCGCGAGTGCGTCTGCCAGTGCTTCTGCTTCGGCGAGCTCTTCTGCTGATGATGCGGCGCCTGCTGAGGTGACCGAGGATCGTCTGCTGGTGCACTCCCGCTCTGATCAGGCTCCTGCGGAGACCCGCGAGGCGACCCTGGAAATTTCTACCGCAGAACTGCGCGGTTCGGATGAGGTGCAGCCGATTAGCGTGCGCGCTAAGAACGTGGCAGAGAGCGGCTTGGGTTATGACGTGATGGTCTTTGAAATGCCTGCCGATGGTGGTGCCGTGGGTTCGCCGCTGGCGACCACGCATGTGAGCCCTCAGCAGGTGGCTGATGCTTCTTTCTCTGCTGATTTGAAGGTTCCCGGCACTTCTTTGAATGCGGGTAAGCGCTACCGTGTGGTTGTGGTGGGTGGTGACTCCACTGAGGAGCTGAAGCTCATGGCGACCAGCACTTTTGGTGTGAGCGTGATTCAGCGTGCTGTTCCTGTTGATCCGGCTCCGAGGCATACGAATACTGTTGTTCGCCCGCTGGCCCCGGTGATTTCTGAGGCGAATCAGCGGGTGAGCCCTTCGGCTCCTTCGGGGTATGTGAGCCCTGTGGGCTCTTCAGATGCCTCTGCAGACACTCAGGGTTTGGTGACTGATTCTGTCGCTAAGATTCCGTCGGCGGATGGCGCTCTGGGCTATATTATGCAGGCGCAGCAGTCTGCGCGTGCGATTACCGCGCAGGCTCGTAGTTCTGTGGCTGAGACTGCGGTGGTTCCTTCGACGCTGGTGATGTCTGGTTATGCGGTGATGCTGCCTGGTCGTACCGTGGTGAACCTGTTGGGTTACCAGCCTCTAGAGGGGGAGACGGTGACTGTTGCTTCGCCGCAGGAGAATGCGGGTGCTGCGGGTTCGGGTAGCTTCTATACGCGTAGCTCGAAGTCGCGCGGTGATTCTTCCGGTTCGAAGCTGGAGGCGAGCGCCCAGGATAACGGCCCTCTGCCGGAGGGTACCTTGCCGCTGAGTATTGCCCTGCTGGGTTCGGTTGCCTTTGTGGGTACCGCTGTGGCGGTTAATGTGTATCGACGTCGCATTGAGGATGCTGAGGAGCTGGGCGCTGAGTAGCCCTGCTTGAATAGCTCCGGATTCTGGGTCTTCGCGCGTGAGACGTGTGGCTCTCTGTGGGGGAGTCGTTGAGTGGGAGGCGCTCTGCCGGGTGCGTGCTGATGGGGTGCGTGTTCGGTGGGGCGCCTTTTGCGCGCCTGGTTGCCTGCGTACCTGATGTCGACCCTGCTGCGTGGCGGTCTGTTGCGCTCCGGTCTGGTGTGCCTTGGGGATGGTGTAAAAAATCTCTTTTTCGTGCACTTGTGGGAATATTTATGGCATTCGAATTTTGCGTTATTTATATCTCAGTAAAGTATTTAATTCCCTTTTATTTCGGCAATTGTTGCGGCATAAAGTTTTAGCACATGAATGCAATGCAACATTTAGTGCAATATCTATGTTAGGCTGGGATATAACCGACGTACTGGTGCGCAAATACCTGGATAGAAACACCGGCTTGTGGTGAGCCTTCCCTAGTCCACGCTTTGCGTCTACATCGATTGAAATGGCACACATGACTATCACTCGACTTCCGAAACGCATTCATGCTCTTTCGCTTGTTGCCGCTCTAGGTGCAAGCGCTTTTGTGCTTCCTGGCGCCTCCGCAGTAGAGGCTGAAGCAATTAATGTGAATGATTGTCTGGCGGCTCTAGTTAATAACGAATTTGATTCGAGTTGCCCTTATGAAGACCTTGAAATTGAGGTCGATACCATCGAAATTCGCGTGCAGTCCATTAAGGATGGCAAAGCGACCCTGAAGCTTGCACCCCTTTACGAGGGTGGCTATGTGGGTGACGCATCCAAGGTCTACTTGGTGTTGCAGTACTACAGCACCACCGGCGCGGTGCTCGGATCTGACACCTACGAGCCGTCTGCCCTGCAGGTCGAGCGCGCTGATGACGGCTCGATGCTTGTCACCTTTGAGTTGCCGCAGACGCCCCAGGAAGGCTACTACTCCATTAGTGCCATGGATCTGATGACCTCCGACGCGGGTTACGGCGAATTCATGATTTCTGGAGGCTCCCTCGTACCGCACGCTATTCCCGTTGAGGATGACTCTGACGAGGTTATGGTGGATAAGGTGGATAAGAAGGAGAGTGCCCACCATGTGCCGACCATTGATGAGTTGAAGGCGCTGGAGAAGCTCCGTGAAGAGGAGCAGAAGAACCAGCAGGCTGCAGATCAGAAGGGTAGCAAGGATAGGGTCAAGGTGGAGATTCCCTCTGATTCTTCTGAATACCCGAACTCTTCTGAAAAACCGAACCTCGAAACCCACACTCAGAAGCTGGAACAGGTCCCGGGTGGATCGAGCTCTTCTCGTGATACTCAGACCCTGAGTGTTTCGGAACTGAAGGTTGCGTATGCTGAGGTTCGCTCTGATAAGGAAACCAAGCCGGTGACTATCAGTGCAGAGCGCCTGCCCGTGAACGCGGCTGGCTACGACCTGATCGTGGTTGAAACCGATATGAGCGGCAACCACAAGGGCGATGCGCTGTCCATTACGCACATCAGCTCTAATCGCATCGTCAATGGCGCGTTCAAGGAAGAGATTGGTATGCCCGGTTCTCTATTGAAGACCGGCTCGGTGTACACCGCTTACCTAGTCCGTGCGGACGATACTGAGTACGCGGAAGAAGTTGTCTCGGTGCGATTCAAAGTCAGCGGCGAGGCGACCGGTAGTGCAACCTCCTCGACGAAGGATGAGATGCCCAGCCAGGATGCCAACGCATCGCTCACGCCCAGTACCAATGCGGCCGAGGCAACCGGCACCACTGCGGGTAGCTCCTCCGCTGCTAGCGCCGTCTCGACCCGCTCTGATGCAACCCAGTCGGGCTCAGGCCAGTCTGCCACGAGTGCGCCCCGCTCCACCCTGGATGCGGTGAGCGCCATGTCCAAGGCAAAGGAAGCGAAGGCGGAGCGTCAGCGTCAGGCCCTTCTGGCTTTGGCTCAGGCACGTACGATAAGTCCGCGTTCGGCTTTTGAGCCGACCCATACTAACCAGATTTCGGCGTATAGCTCGGGTTCTGACCCGGCGTCGATCGCTGTTGCTGCGAACATGGATGCTCTGACGGATGAAGAAAAAGCGGCGTCGGCAGCTTCTGGTAGTGGCAATAAGGGTTTCACTCCCGTGGTTCACTCCGAGTCTAATACTCGTTCCGCGACGGTGAACTCGAACGTCACCCAGGTGCACTCCAATGCGAATGCTGATCGTCAGGATGGTGTGAAGGCTGTAGCTTCCGCGGCATCTCCTGCTGGTGAAGAGGTCGCGCAGCACGGTGTAGCTTTCTGGGTTCTTGGAGGTGCTGGCTTGATGCTGGTGGTTGGTGCCGCGTGGATGGCTCACCGCAGGGGAGTCCTCGGCGGCTAATATTCCTCATCAGTGCTTTTTGACGGCTCTGTATATGATGTTCTTTGTTTCATGAGGAATGTTCGCCCCCGCTATCTGTAGACGCAGATAGCGGGGGTAATTCGTATGTTCAGGGTGTTCAAAAAAACTCTACCCTCGCATGAATAAACCTTAAGGTTCGTGATAGGGTTGACATAACCGATAAATAGATGCGAGCTATTGTCAGGTCTTCGCCACCTGAAATACGAAGCGGAGCGTGGTACGACGAGTCCGGGCGCATGACGCTCCCGAAGGGCTCCCCGCGGCACGTGAAGAACGAGCAGTAGTGCGCACAATTCCACCACGAAAAGACGCATTGCATGAGTATTTATTCAGCGAAGCACCGTATTGTCACCGCAACCATTTTGGTTGCGGGGCTTCAGTGTGGGCTTGTTGTACCCTCCGTCGCAGCGGAAGCCCCCGTCACGACGCACTCTGCCATGCTGAAACCCTCCGCATTGAACGCGGACCAGGCTGAAGACAACCAGAAGGCGCAGAGCGCAGCCTCCACAATCACCATGAAAGCGCAGCTTAGGGATGGCGGCTACCTTTTACGTTGGACGGGCTTCCCCGAAGACCTGGAGGCCTCCAGTGTTCTGGCTGACGTGAACTTCTACACCCCTTCCGGTGAGTACGGTGGCTCCGTGCTGGAAAGCCCGACCCTAACTGAGGGGACCAAGGAGGGGGAGTTTCGCCTCCTGATGAGCCCGGCAACGGACTCTAACGTCGTGTACGTCATTGTTCTGGAAGATACCGTGCACGGCGTCTCTTACGAATTCTTTGTGACCGAGCGGGACAACCGCCTGGTTGAGGCCGCTGACCCGCGCAACGGTAAGGCAAAGCCCACCGAACCGCCGGTCGACATTGAGCGCGAAGAAGCAGAAACTGCCGAGGCGACTCCTAAACCAACCCCTGAAACTGTAAACCTGCCTTCGCCCACCGCCATCTCAACTACCGCCACCTCATCCACCGATACGTCGCCCACCGATGCGGGCGGTGACACGGTTCGCCGTACCGTAGACAACCGGAAGAACAAAGATTCTGGTCGATACTCTGTCTCCGAAGACACCAGTGTGCATGACCCGATAAACCAGCGCGAGGGTAAGGCGCACATGTCCATTCAGGACTCGCAGGGTAACTCTCAGGATGACATGAAACCCGTCACGGTCCGTGCCACGGACTTCCCTCAGAATGACAAAGGCTACGACCTAATCGTCATGGAAATCGACTCCAATGGCAATACCGTGGGTGATGCGCTCGCCATCGTGCATGTGGGTCCGGAATCCATTTCTGCCGGTGCTTTCGAGGCTGTGATTGGTGTGCCCGGTGCGTCCTTGCAGATTGGCAAGACGTACCTGGTGGCAGCATTTGACGCCGCCAATGACGGCAACCTTCAGCTGAATACGGTTCGTTTTACGGTGACTCAGGCTTCTGTCGAGAATGGTGGCTCGTCGTCTGATTCTTCCTCTAAGAACGAGAGTGAATCGGCTGCGGAACCTTCTGCGAATCCTACGATTACCACTGATTCTGCAGGTGCATCTGGCGCGAGCACACCCGCCGCAGGATCTAGGTCTAAGACCCGCGGTATTCAGGCTGATACCGCCATGGCTCCGGGCACTAAGGACGCCACGATTTCTGTTCCGCGCCCCTCGGGTGGTTCTGTTACCGAGTCTTCCTCGGCTCTGGGGTACCGCACTGAGGAGGCGCAGCCTGTTCAGGTGCCGACCCCCGACTCTAATCTGCCTTCGGGTGTTGACTCGGCGGCGCAGTCTCGCCGTGCCGCGATTCTGAATGGTTCTTCCTCTCAGGTTCGTACTGAGCACGGGTCGCCGGATGGCGTGAAGGCAATGGAAGCGCAGATTACCCGCAATACGAGTAAGAGCTCGCCTCTTCTGCCGATTTTGGTAATTTTGGGTGGCGGCCTGATTCTTGGTGCCCTGGGTGTGTCGCGTGTGCACGCTCCGAAGAAGGATTAGTTGCCTAGAGGCCGGGGGAGTGGCGGCCCCCGGTGCTTGTTCCCTGGTGCTTGGGCGGCATGCTGGTGTGGGTTAGTTGTATCCCCGTCAGTGTGCGGTGGGGTGTTTTGTCATAAAACGGTTCACTTGGTGTGTATCTTGAGAAATTCTCACACTGTCGATATAGTAAGCCTGTCCTAACAATGTCGATAGTATGGATACACACCAATGAAGATTTTCACATCCCGCCTCTCCAAGGGAGCCTGCGCCCTCGCCGTCGCTGGCGCTGTCGCCCTGCCCCTGGCACCCGTTCTCGCCGAGAACATTAATATCGCTGCCCAGAACGTTGCCGCACAGAATGTCGCTGCGGGCGACCAGGCAACCACTGGCGCATCCTTCGGTTGGGGCGTGCGCGCCTCCTTCCTGTCCTATAACGGTATGCCCCGCGAAATGACCGACGGCGCAGCCTGGGACGCAACCGCAAAGCAGTTCACCTTCACCCCGACCTCCACCACCGTCTCTGAAGACGGCAAGCAGGTCACCCTGCAGGCTGCCGGCCGCCTCTGGTTCACCGGCCACTGCGCCGAAGGTCAGGACCCCGAAACCGGTTGCGCCCTGAACCTCACCTTCTCCAACCCCCGCGTGGAACTGAACCTCGCTGACGGCACCGGCTCCCTCTACATGACCGTGCGCACCAAGAACTACGCCAGCGGCAAGTTCGAGGGCCCCATGGAGGTCAAGATGGCTACCCTGAGCACCGGCACCGCCAAGCAGAGCGAGAAGGACGGCGTGGTCAGCATCAGCGGCATCTCCGCGAACCTGACCGCCGACGGTAACCACGCCTTCTCCGACTTCTACAACGAAGGCGCCAGCCTCGACCCGCTGAGCATCTCCTACACCGGTAGCGCAGCCAACGCCCCCAAGAGCGCCTACAGCGCCGCCGAGTCCTACAACACCGGCGCGGGCGTGAACCAGCCCCAGAACACCGCACGTCTGGGCCAGAACCACATCGTGCACGTGGCACCCCCGAGCTTCAGCGGCGACACCACCTACACCGTGCTGAACAGCTCCAACCTGAAGATGACCGACACCGGTGTTCTGAAGGCAATCAAGGGCGTTTTCGCTGTGGACGCTGACGGCAACCGCATGCTCGTCATCGGCAGCGAGACCAACAAGCCCGAGCTTTACACCGTGACCGCTGAGGGTAAGCTCGTCTCCTCCGGTATCTACTCCGACGCAGAGCTCGGTGCCACCACCGTCAAGGCAATCGGCTACAACCCCGCCAACAACACCTGGGGCATCCTCAGCATTGACGGCCAGGGCGGCGGCAAGCTGACCATTATTGACGCATCCGGTAAGGCAACCTCGCAGGCTCTGCCGAAGCCCGACTCCATCGACCCGCAGGTTGTGAACGCTTACTCGCTCGACGAGTACTACGGCGACTCGTTCTCCAACAACACCGTGACCCTCGCGCCGCTGCCCGACGGCAGCTTCGTGTACGCGCCGTCGACCTCCATCTACGATGCGTCTGGCGAAAAAGTGGTCCAGAAGGGCCACCTGCTGCACCTGAGCAGCAACGGCGTGTCCCTGGTGCCGAACTCCTCGCCCGAGGGCTACACCACCGCCCTGCCCTCGACCCTGGTCAGCCCCAAGGGCTACATTTACCGTTGGAACAACTGGTACGGCGGTAAGGTCCAGGTTCTCAAGTACGAGAACGGCACTTTCAGCGTGGTCCGCGAGTCCTCAACCCTTGAGGGCTTCGAGAAGACCGAGGTCGCCACCATGTTCCTGACCCGTGCGGGTAACGTGGTCGTGGTGGATGCGTCCGGCTCCCGCCTGGTGTTCATGGATGACACCCTGAACAAGGTGAACGAGGTGGTGCTCTCCTCGATGCGCAAGACCGACAAGAGCGGCGGCTACAACGCCCTCGAGCTGCCCAACGGCGATATTATCTACCCGACCAGCTTCGAGAACCCGAACACCTACGAGGATCAGCTGTGGCTGAACCGTCTGGCAGCGAACTCGGCACCGGCACCGGCACCTGAGCCGACCAAGGCACCGGAACCGACCGTTGCTCCGACCGTGGCACCCTCTGCAACCGCTGAGCCCAGCGTGACCGCAGAACCCACCGCAGTGCCTTCGGAGGAGCCCACCTCGCCGTCTCTGCCGACCGCGTCCGTTGCTCCCAGCGTTTCCGTAGCGCCTTCTGTTGCCCCGAGTGCTTCTACTGCTCCTTCTGCAACCCCGAGCGCATCGGTGAGCGCATCCCCGACCGCGGTTCCGAGCGTTCCCGCCGTGACCCCTTCGGCGACCGTGTCCGCGTCGGCGTCCGCATCGGCATCCGCTAGCGCGTCTGCTTCTTCGAGTGTTTCTGCGAGCGCGTCGAGCTCCGCAAGCAGCTCCAGCAGCGCTTCGGTGAGCGCATCGGCATCTTCGAGCGCCTCCGCTTCCGCTTCCGCGAGCGCTTCCGCTTCTGAGAGCAGCACCGCCGACCAGAACACTGCCGGCCACAAGGGTGGCTCCAACGGTGGTTCTGACATGGGTTCCGGCGCATCCGACAACTTGGGTGTGAGCGGTTCCAATGGTGGTTCCTCTAACGGTGGTTCCTCCCTCGGTGGTGGTTCTTCCGCAGGTAGCTCCTCGACCTCCGGTAGCTCCTCCTCGAAGCTGGCTCAGACCGGCGCATCCGGCGCAATGTTCGCCGCAGCAGCTGGTGCTATCACCCTGGCTGCAGGTACCGCACTGGTTGTGGCACGTCGCCGCAAGAGCTAAGATTTAGCCTTCGCGCAACACCCCGCTTCGTTACTCGTGTTCATGAGTAGGGAAGCGGGGTGTTCCTTTCATACAATGGAAATATGACTATTCTGAATGTAATCGCAACCTCGCATGGCACCGACTCGGTCGCCGGTCGCGAGGCTATCACGCTGATTCGTGAGCAGATTAAGTTCCTGCTCGCACAGCGTAACGACGGTGTGGAGTACCGTGTCCACGCCGCATATGTGGATGTGGAATCTCCCAGCGTTGATGATGCCGCAGCCTCCCTGCCCAATGATGAGCCCTGCGTGATTGTGCCGATTCTGCTGTCGACCGGCTTCCACACTCAGGTGGATTTGCGCCGTGCCGCACGCAATAGCGGCATTGAGCGTATCAGCATTGGTGAGTCTCTGGGTCCGGATCCTCGCCTTGCCGCGCTGACCCGCGCCCGCTTGGAGGAAGCTGGTTGGACTCCCGGTGACGGCCCCGTGGTTCAGGGTGCTGCCGGTTCTTCTCGTGCTGATGGTCGCGCGGACATGAGCCGTGCCGCTGAGCTGCTGGCTGAGGAGTTGCACGTTCCGGTGCATCACGGCTTCATTGCCGCTATTGATCCGAAGTTCCACGAGGTGGTTGCTGAACATCAGCCTAAGTTTGCTGCAACCTACCTGCTGGCGGAGGGGTTCTTCGCCGGTAAGATGCGCCGTGATGCTGAGTCGACCGGTGTGCCGGTGAAGGTTGCCGCGCCGCTGGTGAACGCGCAGGGTGGCGCTTCTGCTGCCGTGGTGGCGGAGTGCTTTATTGACCACATGGATGCGGCTATCGCCCAGCTGGATGCCGCCTAACAACTCAGGTTTGCGGTGCGTGTAGATGCGCTCGTAAGGCTGAAAGTGTTAATACAAAAAACCTCGGGACGTCATGGTCCCGAGGTTTTTGTGTTGCTGTGTTTGAGTAGCCGTAGGTGGCTGAACGTTTAGGCGGTCTTGAGGTAGGCGTCGCCGTCGCGGACCGCTACGGGGTAGACCTTGATGGAGTAGGAGGGGTCAGAGAGGCACTCGCCGGTGGTCAGGTCGTAGACCTCCTTGTAGAGGGGGGAGGTGATGGTGGGGTTGCCGTTCTTTTCGCCGACGATGCCGCGTGCGAGGACCAGCGCCTGGCTGTGCGGGTCGAGGTGGTCGCTGGCGAAGATGCCGTGCTTGGTCTTGTAGATGGCGTACTGGTAGCCGTCGACCAGGGCGACTTCACCCCAGTTTTCTTCGAGGTCAGATTCGGCGCAGATGCGTACCCAGTTCTCAGCCATGGGGGTTTCCTTTCGAAGTGGTGGTCTGCGCCGCGCGGGGTGCAGGACACAATAGCGATTCGTGTGTTCTTTGTTTGGAGTTTACCTTATGAAACCCACATTTGGAAATGGGGCGCGCGGAGGGTGCTAAAGGTTATTTTTACCCTAAAAGATGACCTTGAATTTTATAGATTAGCCTTACCTAAATTAAGTCTAGATAAGGTAAGAATACCCTATTCTAGCCCGGTATTCCGCGGATTTTTTTGGAAAATTTTCCCAAAAAATGCGGATTTTCGATACTTCAACCCCGCGCTAGCGTGTACGATAAAAGTCGTAGTTTAAAACGCCTTTTGACTGCCTGAAAAAACAACATAATCCCACACAAAAATGTTTCGTAATTTTCAGATGCATTCTAAAGAAGCGGGCGCTCCAACTACTCGGTACGCATCAGATACGAGCCCAAGGGTACGGAAACTAGGAGTTCCAACGCCGGGCACGGTCCAGTCGCACGCTGAGGGTAGATAAGTGCCATGAACTACCTGCATTACAACTAGGAAGGAAAATCCATGTCGCACACCCCCCGCAACATTCTCGTTGTCGGCGCAGGCCCGGCTGCGTGGCGTTTTGTACGCGCGTACCACGAAGGCGCTGAAGCTGCCGGTCGCGCAGCGGACACCATCACCGTCCTCAACGATGAGCCCTACATCCCCTACGACCGTGTTGCTATCGAGCAGATTTTCAAGGACACCGAGAAGGACCTGACCCTCGGCGATCCCGAACTGTGGAATGCAGAGAACATCAACCTGGTCAACAACTGCCACGCAGAGAAGCTCGACCGCACCCGCCGCGTCGTCACTGACACCGAGGGCAACGAGTACCCCTACGACGTGTTGGTCTTCGCAACCGGTTCCCGCGCGGTTCGCATCCCCATTCTTAACTCGGACGCCGCACACGTCTTCCGCACCATTGACGACGTGAAGAACATGGTCTCCGAGGTCAAGCGACTGCAGGACACCCTCGGCCGCGCACCCCGCGGTATCGTCGTCGGTGGCGGTCTGCTCGGTCTCGAAGCAGCTGAGGGTCTGAAGGACCTGGGCGCAGAGCCCACCATCCTGGATGTGGCTCCCTGGTTGCTGTCCGTTGAGGTTGACCAGGGCGGCGGTTACGCCGTGAACGCCCAGATCAAGGCAACCGGCATTGATATTGAGACCGGCGTGTACATCTCTGGCATCAACAAGGACGCTGACGGCAACGTCGTCTCCGTCTCCATCGCAGACTCTCCCTCCGAGGATGCAGAAATCCGCACCCTGCCCGCCGACATGGTGGTCTTCGGTGCCGGTATTCGCCCCAACGACGAGCTGGCACGTGACGCTGACCTGGCACTGGGTGAGCGCGGCGGTATTCTCGTCAACGACGCATGCCACTCCTCCGACGAGCACATTTGGGCTATCGGTGAGGTCGCCTGCGTGCTGGGCCGCACCTGGGGTCTGGTCGCACCGGCTAACGCTATGGCTGACGCTGTGGCAGCTAACCTGCTCAACGACAATGAAGAAGCTCAGGTTGAAGAGTTCGACATCGCAACCAAGCTGAAGTTCTCCGGCGTTCAGGTGGCTGGCTTCGGTGACCGCCGCGGCACCACCGAGGGTTGCCTCGAGGTTCTGTTCGCAGACCCCGCACGCGGCATGTACCAGAAGATCGTGACCAGCGGCGACGCAAAGACCCTGCTCGGTGGCGTGTTCGTCGGTGACACCGCTCCCTTCGACTCCCTCAAGCCCCTGCTCGGTCGCGAACTGCCCGCTGAGCCGAACGTCTACCTGACCGCAGCTGGCGGTGGCGACGGCATCCCCGACACCGAACTGCCCGATGACGCAATCCTGTGTTCCTGCAACAACATCAGCTTCGGTGCTGTCCGTGAGGCAATCGTAGACGGCAACCACGATGTTGCATCCTTGAAGTCCTGCACCACCGCGGGTACCCAGTGTGGTTCCTGTGTGCCGATGCTGCAGAAGACTCTGGAACAGCAGATGAAGAAGATGGGTCTGACCGTCTCCAAGGCACTGTGTGAGCACTTCGACTTCTCCCGTGCAGAGCTGGCTGAGGCTGTGCGCCTGACCAACCTGGACGACTTCGACTCCGTGCTGGCACGCTTCGGTCGCGGTGGCGACGGCTGTGCAATCTGTAAGCCGACCGTTGCGTCGATCCTCTCCTCCTTCCGCAACTCCTACGTCCTGGATGCAGGCCGCGGTGGTATTCAGGAGACCAACGACCGTGCACTGGCGAACATGCAGAAGAACGGTACCTACTCCGTCGTTCCGCGTATTCCCGCAGGTGAGATTCCCGCTAAGAAGCTGGCTGTTATCGCAGAGGTCGCTGACGAGTTCGGCCTGTACGTGAAGATTACCGGTGCGCAGCGTATCGGTATGTTCGGTGCTCGCCTGGAGCAGCTGCCCTACATTTGGGAGCGCCTGGTGGACGCCGGCTTCGAGTCCGGTCAGGCATACGGTAAGTCCCTGCGTAACGTGAAGTCCTGCATGGGTTCGACCTGGTGCCGCTTCGGCGTTCAGGACTCCACCGGTATGGCAATCCAGCTGGAGAACCGTTACCGCGGTCTGCGTTCCCCGCACAAGTTCAAGTTCGGCGTCTCCGGTTGTAACCGTGAATGTGCTGAGGCACAGGGCAAGGACGTTGGTCTGATTGCAACCACCAACGGCTGGAACCTGTACCTGGGTGGTAACGGTGGTGCAAACCCCGCTCACGGTCGCCTCTTCGTCAAGGACGCTTCCAGCGAGGACATCATCCGCTACATTGACCGCTACCTGATGTACTACATCCGTACCGCGGATAAGCTGCAGCGTACCGCTCGCTGGCTTGAGGACCTGGATGAGGAGCACGGCGACGGCCTGGCACACCTGCAGTCCGTCCTCATCGAGGACTCCCTGGGTGTGTGCGAGGACCTGGAGCGCGACATGCAGCGTCACGTTGACTCCTACGAGGACGAGTGGGCAGCAACCCTGAAGGACGAGCGCCGCCTGCGCCGCTTCCGTGCCTTCATCAACGAGCCCAACGGTAGCGACGAGGGTTCGCACCTGTACGTGCTGGAGCGCGAGCAGATTCGCCCCGCAACCCCTGAGGAAATTGCGGCGGCAGAAGCTGGCGAGTCCAACACCGTCCTGCTGACCGGTGCCAAGATTCCCGTGGGTAAGCCCAGTGACCTCAACCCGGTCCCGGCAGCGTAGTATGTGCCCGAAGATTCCTCCGTTCCCGCCCCGCGAGTTCGCCACTATTGACGAGGTGCTCGCGGGCGGGGCGCCCGGGCACACCCTGGACGATAGCGTGACGGAACGCGGCATTCTTCTGCCCGGCGAGCCCGCCGAGAATCCCGGCAAGGTCTACATTGTGGGCGGTGGCCCCGGTGCCGCCGACCTGCTGACCCTGCGTGCGGCACGTGCCCTGAGCGAGGCGGACGTGGTCCTTCTGGATCACCTCGCCCCGCAGGAGTACGGCGAGTACGCACCGAACGCCCTCATCGTTGATGTGGGCAAGGTTCCCGGTAAGCACGCTGTTCCGCAGTCCCGCATTCAGCAGCTCATGATTGACTACGCGCTCTCGGGTAAGACCGTGGTGCGTTTGAAGGGCGGCGACCCGTACGTGTACGGTCGCGGCGCTGAAGAGCTGGATGCGTGCATCGCCGCCGGCCTGGAGGCTGAGGTTATCCCCGGCATTACCAGCGCTATTGCGGTTCCTGCGCGTGCGGCAATTCCGGTGACCCTGCGTAAGGTGTCCTCGATTTTCACCGTCATTTCTGGTCACTCCGGCCTGTCGGAGACCGAAGTGTCGGCTGTTGAGGCGACCCTGCGCGCCCAGGGCACCGTAGTGCTACTGATGGGCGTTCGTACCCTGCCCGATACGGTGGCGTCTCTGCTCTCTCGTGGGATTGAGGCTGACACGCCGCTGGCAACCATCGAGAACGGTTTCTCTGAGAAGGAGCGTGTGACTGTCACGACCCTTGAGAACGCTCAGGTGGATTGCGCATCGGTCAAGGCGCCGGCTATTACCGTCATCGGTGAGGTCGTGCATTATGCTCGCGATGATCAGAACCGCTTTGTGAGCGAGGTTCACGAGCGTCTGCGTGAGCGTTCCACCTCCTAGAGACGGTGCGCTAGATAGCACGGTGCGTTAGATAATATTGCGCAGCCCCGCATCCTTGGTTTTTCCTAGTTGCCGAGGAGCGGGGCTGTTGCTGTGCCTGCTGGTGTTGCTGTGCCGAGTTGTATTGCTGTACTGGGTCATATTGCCGCGCCGGGAAACGATGCGGCACAAAAACACTGGCATAAAAACAGCGGCGCAAAAACATG
>ERZ773008.786-NODE-786-length-22950-cov-6.246473_pt1 | contig 22950 bp, 19 predicted proteins | sample MGYA00580664_ERZ773008 | MGnify/ENA primary metagenome ERZ773008 (study PRJEB29015, sample SAMEA2738016) | human oral metagenome | biome: human oral; feature: human-associated habitat; material: dental | place: China | collected 2048 ... | reverse complement strand
AAGGATTCGGTAACCCAGATACTGACTTAATCATGAACTGTAAAAAAATTGAAGCTGAAAAAGTTAAAACAGTTATCGTAACTGATGAATATGCAGGACGTGACGGAGCCAGCCAAAGTTTAGCTGATGCTGACGTAGCTGCTGATGCAGTAGTAACTGGAGGAAATGCTAACCAAGTGGTTGTATTACCAAAATTAGATAGAGTTATCGGACACATCGATGTAGTAAACGTAATCGCTGGTGGTAACCAAGACTCATTAAGAGAAGATGGAACTATCGAAGTTGAAATTCAAGCTATTACAGGTGCTACTAACGAAACAGGTTTCGGTTACTTAAGTACTAAAACTTTCTAGTAAGCAAAATAAAATAAATGTTATAGAATTTAACAAGGAGGAAATAAGATAATGGTAAGTCTTATTAATAAAAAAGTAGTTATCATTGGTGACCGTGATGGTATCCCAGGATTAGCTATTGAAGAGTGTGTAAAACCAATTGAAGGATTAGAAGTAGTATTCTCATCTACTGAATGTTTTGTCTGAACAGCTGCAGGGGCTATGGACTTAGAAAACCAAAAACGTGTTAAAGAAGCTGCCGAAAAATTCGGTAACGAAAACGTTGTTGTTTTACTAGGTGCATCTGAAGCCGAAGCTGCTGGTCTAGCAGCTGAAACTGTAACAGCAGGGGACCCAACATTTGCAGGGCCACTTGCAGGTGTAGCATTAAATCTTGCTGTATATCACATTGTAGAAGAAGAAATTAAATCTCAAATAGATGAAGCTATCTATGAAGATCAAGTTGGAATGATGGAAATGGTATTAGATATTGATGAAATCGCAAGCGAAATGAAAGACGTTCGTGGAGAGTAATTAAACATCTAAATAATAGTTATAGGGGGAAATAAAAATGTCTAAAATAAGAGTAGTACATTATATAAACCAATTCTTCGCTGGAGTAGGTGGAGAAGAACAAGCCCACATTGCACCAGAATTAAGAACTGAATTACCACCAATTAGTGTTCAGTTACAAGGGCAATTGGGAGAAGAATTTGAAGTAGTAGCTACAGTAGTTTGTGGTGACAGTTACTTCAATGAAAACTTAGAAAAAGTTCAAAAAGAACTTCTAGAAATGATTAAAGGATGCGAACCACAATTATTCATCGCTGGTCCAGCATTCAATGCAGGGCGTTACGGGGTAGCAGCTGGTACAATTACTAAAGCTGTTCAAGACGAATTAGGAATTCCAGCTGTAACAGCAATGTACGTAGAAAACCCAGGAACAGACATGTTCAGAAAAGAAGTTTATATTCTTGAAACAGCTGATAGTGCAGCTGGTATGAGAAAAGCTTTACCAAAATTAGCTAAATTTGCAGCAAAATTAGCTAAAGGTGAAGAAATCCTTTCTCCAAAAGAAGAAGGATACCACGAAAGAGGAATCCGTGTTAACTTCTTCAGCGACAAACGTGGATCAGAACGTGCTGTTGAAATGCTTGTTAAGAAAATTAAAGGTGAAGAATTCGAAACAGAATATCCAATGCCTAACTTTGACAGAGTTGAGCCAAACCCAGCTGTTAAAGATTTAAGTAAAGCTAAAATCGCTTTAGTTACTTCTGGTGGTATTGTTCCAAAAGGAAACCCAGATCACATCGAATCATCTTCTGCATCTAAATATGGTGAATATTCATTAGAAGGATTCACTGATTTAACTGATGCAACTCACGAAACAGCTCACGGTGGATACGACCCAGTATACGCTAACGAAGATGCTGACCGTGTATTACCTGTAGACGTAATGAGAGAATTCGTTAAAGAAGGTAAAGTAGGAAGCTTACACGAAAAATTCTATACTACAGTAGGTAACGGTACTGCCGTAGCTAGTGCTGTAGGATTCGCTAAAGAATATGCACAAAAATTAGTAGCTGATGGAGTAGATGCTGTTATCTTAACTTCTACTTGAGGAACTTGTACTCGTTGCGGTGCAACGATGGTAAAAGAAATTGAGAGAGCGGGTATACCTGTGGTTCATATGTGTACAGTAGTACCGATTTCTCTAACAGTTGGAGCTAACAGAATCGTTCCAACTATCGCAATCCCTCACCCACTAGGAAATCCAAAACTAGAAGCGGATGAAGAGAAAAAATTAAGACGTGGACTTGTAGAAAAAGCATTACATGCTTTAACTGTAGAAGTTGACGGTCAAACAGTATTCGAATAATAAAGAAAGAAAGGGGAGCTGAGGGTATATTTATACCCTCAGCACAATATAGCTATGAATTATCCAGTATTTAAGGGAGCAGGATACATTCTTGTTCACACACCAGATATGATAGTAAGAAATGGATCGACTGCTTCTGTAGAGAGAGTAACAAATCCAGATTCAGAGTTTTTAAAAGAAGTAAATAACCATATTCGCACATATGAAGAAGTGGTAAATTATTTACCAAACCAAGTGTATATCGGAAATAAAACTCCTGAAGAATTAAAGGCTTATCCAATGCCTTGGTATGATATTAAAGATGAACAAGGTCAACGACACGGGAAATTTGGACAAATTGTCCCACAAGACGAGTTTATAGCATTAATGAAACTTTGTGATGCTTTTGACTTAGTTAAACTATCAGAAGAGTTTGTAGCCGACGTTCGTCCTAAAATAGAGGAAAACTTCAAAGAGCTAGCTCCTTTATTCGAAAAATTAGAAGGATCTGACTTAAGTGATAATGAAGAAGGATTTGAAGACTTAGTTCACGAAGGTAAAGTTGTGGGTTATGTTAAGAAAGCTCATGATGTTGATGTGAACTTAAATGCTCACGTTATCTTTGAAAACTTAGTTGTTAAAGCATCTGGAGTTATTGCTGCATTAGAATTATTACGTAATTCTGGTGTTAACCCAGCTGACATTGACTATGTTGTAGAATGTTCTGAAGAAGCTTGTGGAGATATTAACCAACGTGGTGGTGGTAACTTTGCTAAAGCAATTGCAGAAGTTGCAGGTCTAGTTAACGCTACTGGATCTGACTTAAGAGGTTTCTGTGCTGCACCAACTCACGCATTAATTAGTGCTTCATCTTTAGTAAAAGCTGGAGTATATAAAAATGTATTAGTAGTTGCAGGTGGAGCAAGTGCTAAATTAGGTATGAATGGTAAAGACCACGTTAAAAAAGGTCTTCCAGTTCTAGAAGATGTTCTAGGTGGATTCGCTGTTCTTATTAGTGAAAATGATGGAGTAAATCCAATCATTAGAACAGATATGGTCGGAAAACACAACGTAGGAACAGGATCTTCACCACAAGCTGTAATGGGAGCTTTAGTAGCTGATCCATTAGACAAAGCTAAATTGAAAATTACAGATGTTGATGTATTCTCTGTAGAGATGCAAAACCCAGACATCACAAAAGCTGCTGGAGCAGGTAACGTTCCAGAAGCTAACTACAAAATGATTGCAGCATTGGCGGCAATGCGTGGAGATATTGAGAAAAAAGAACTTAAATCATTTATCGAAGCTAAAGGTTTACCTGGTTGGGCTCCAACACAAGGACACATTCCTTCAGGAGTACCTTATGTAGGATTCTTAATTGATGACTTAACAAAAGGTGATAAAAACCGTGCTATGATCGTAGGTAAAGGTAGTCTATTCTTAGGAAGAATGACAAATTTATTTGATGGAGTATCTTTTGTAGTTGAAAGAAATAGCGGTGCTGTAGAAGGAGAATCTGCAGGAATTTCTAAAGATGAAATCAGAAAAATTATAGCAGAATCAATGAGAAAAATTTCCCAAGAAATGTTAGAAGAATAGGGGTGATACTATGAGTAAACAAGTTATATCAGAAGTATTGCTAGAAGTAGCTAATGCCATTGAAACAGGTAACTTTGGTAAAAAATTAAAAGTTGGTTTAACAACTTTAGGAAGTGAACATGGTTTCGAGAATATACTACAAGGTGCAATATTAGCTAAAAATCCTGTATTCGACATAGTTTTAATAGGTAAGGGACATGAAGATTTCGAATCTTATGAAGCTAAAAATGAAGACGAAGCCCACAAAATTATGGAAGACCTATTAGATAAAGGGGAAATAGCTTCTTGTGTAACTATGCATTATAATTTCCCTATCGGTGTATCTACAGTAGGTAGAGTTATTACACCTGCTAGAGGTACTGAAATGCTTCTTGCAACAACAACAGGGACTTCAGCTACTAATAGAGTTGAAGCAATGGTAAGAAATACACTTTATGGTATTGCAACTGCTAAATCACTTGGAAAATCTAATCCTACTGTTGGTATAGCGAATGTTGAAGGTGCTAGACAAGTTGAAAAAGTTCTATTAGATCTTAAAGAAAATGGTTATGAATTTGAATTTGCAACATCTCAAAGAGCAGATGGTGGTTCTGTGATGAGAGGTAATGATTTACTTATGGGAACTCCTGATGTTATGGTTGTTGATTCATTAACTGGTAACTTATTCATGAAAGTATTCTCAGCATTTACTACTGGTGGAGATTATGAAGCTAGTGGATTTGGATATGGACCTGGTGTGGGAGAAGACTATGATAGAAGAATTTTAATCTTATCAAGAGCATCTGGTTCACCTGTTGTAGCTAATGCATTGAAATATGCTTATGAAGTAGCAAAAGGCAAAGTAAATGAAATAGCAAGACAAGAATTTGAAAAAGCTAATAAAGCTAAACTAGATGAATTCATTTCTAAATTAAAAGTTAAAAGAGAAGGCTCAGCTACAACTGAAGAAGTTAAAATGCCAGAAAAAGAAGTAGTTACTGCACAAATCTCTGGAATTGATATTCTAGATCTTGAAGATGCAACTAAGTTACTTTGGAAAAATGGAGTATACGCTGAGAGCGGAATGGGATGTACAGGACCAATCGTTTTAGTAAATCCTGATAAGAAAGATTCAGCAGAAGAAATTCTTAAAAATGAAGGGCTTATTTCATAATTTGAAACAGAAATAACGGTTTCTTAGAGAAGGAAAAGCCATATGGTTTAAACAATTAATAAAAACCCTTTTTATTGGATAAAACTCTTTCCGATAAAGAGGGTTTTTATGTAGTTAGTAATATAAGGTTAGAAAATTTTGTGAATGCATAAGAGTAATATTGTTGTATTAATTATTTTAAAAATTATGATATAAGAAAAATTTGATTAAATTAGATTCTCACGTTATAATAGATTGTTGTTAGATTTAATAAGAGAAGGATTGTTAGAATGTATTAGTGATTCTAATGGAAGGAGAATTTTTTATTAATGCAAATATTTAGAAAAAAAACACTAGAAAGGGTACTTGGAGAAAGTGGTGAGAAGACCCTGAGGCCAACGTTAAGAACTATGGATCTTATCCTACTTGGTATAGGTTCTGTTATTGGTTCCGGTATACTGGTACTAACAGGTGAAGCAGCATCTAAAGCTGGGCCATCAGTAATATTCTCGTTTTTAATCGCGGGCTTAGCTTGTGGACTCACGGCTTTATGTTATGCAGAGTTATCTTCTACTATACCATCAAGTGGAAGTGTTTATACGTATAGCTATATTACACTAGGAGAGGTTGTAGCGCATTGTATGGGTTGGCTTTTAGCCGGAAGTTATATTATAGCAGGAGCTGCCATAGCTAATGGCTGGTCAAGTTATTTTAAATCTTTATTAGAAGGATTTGGAATAATACTACCAAAGGAATTTACAACCCTACCAAGTGAAGGCGGATATGGTAATATTTTAGCGATTAGTGTAGTTCTACTAATAATGATAGTCTTATTTAAAGGAACAAATAGTGGTAAGTTCGTGAATAATTTAATGGTTGCCGTTAAGATTATTGTTATTTTACTATTCGTTCTTGTAGGTGTGTTCTATGTTACGCCTACGAATTGGACTGATAATTTTGCGCCACAAGGAATGTCAGGGATAATGATAGGAGCGACAACAGTGTTCTTCGCGTATTTAGGTTTTGATACTATTTCAACTTCAGCGGAAGAGACTGTAAACCCTCAAAAAGCTTTACCTAGAGCTATTATTATTACACTATTAATTTGTACGGTATTTTATATTATTGTTTGTTTAGTAATAACAGGAATGGTGCCATTTAACCAATTAGGAAAAGGTGATGCACTAGCGTATGTTCTTGGAGTAGTTGGGCAAGATAAGGTAGCTGGAATTGTTTCTTTAGGAGCGGTAATTGGTCTTTTATCTGGTCCATTAGGAACGATGTTTGCTGCTGTAAGAATATTATTTACGATGAGTAGAGATGGTCTATTACCGAAAAAATTATCAGCATTAAATAAAAGTGGTGTTCCAGGTCCAACAACAATTGGTGTTGGTTTATTAATGGCAATCTTAACTGGTTTCTTACCTTTAGGTCAATTAGCAGATTTAGCTAATGTCTCTTACATAATAGCGTTTATGTTGGTAAGTTATTCAATGTTTGTTATCAGAAGAGAGTATCCTAATGTGAAGCGTGGATTTACTATGCCGGGGATGCCTTATTTACCAATAATATCAATATTGTTATTTATCGTACTATTATATGGTATTCAATTTTCAACATGGATAATTTTTGGGTGTTGGATTTTAGTAGGTTTAGTAATTTATTTTGCTTATTCTGTAAATCATAGCAAAGAAAAATAATTTGATAATAAAATAAAAAAGCTTGGATATTAGTTATGTCTAATATCCAAGTTCTTTTTATAAGTATTGTGAATCATCTTCTATTATTTCTTTAACCTTTTGCATTTGGTTGTCTAGTTTAGCACTTATCTCCGCACAGAGTTGAAGACGACGCTCTATTTCTTTTTCTTTCTCTTCACTTAGATTTTTCTTGTATCTAAGCTTATGTTCTAGGCTTGCCCAGAAGTCCATAGCTATCGTTCTAAATTGAACCTCAACAGCAACGTGTTCTACTTTATCTGATAAGAAGATTGGTACCTTAACGATAAGGTGGTAACTTCTATAGCCATTTTCTTTGTGGTTTTTAATATAGTCTTTCTCGGCTATAACTGTAAGGTCATCTTGTTGTTTTAGCGCATCGACAAGTTTATAAACATCGTTTTTAAATGAACATATAACACGAACACCTGCAACATCATAGATATTTTCTTTTATTGTATTTATGTCAAAAGGTAAGTCTAAACGTTTAAGCTTGTTCATTAAACTTATTGGTGTCTTCAGTCTAGTGTTTACAGATTCGATGGGGTTGCTTTCACCATGAAGAGAAAACTCTTTATCGAATACATTTAGTTTTGTTTCAATTTCAAGCATAGCACATTCATAGTGCATAAATAATTCTACATAAGGTTCTAATTCATTTATTAATAATGAACTATCATTTTCCATAGAAAACAATTGATCTGTTAGTTTTTCAATTTGTGTTTTTTTCATATACATATCTCACTTTATTGTTTAATATAATTTTATCATAAATCTCTCTATTAAAATATAGTTTAAGTGGTAAAAAAATAAATATTTTAGGTTAGAGTGAACTTTTTGAATATCATTTTTAATTACCGGTGTATTGGGAAAAGTGGAACTGTATTATAAATTCTATTGTCTAAAAATTGCTACAGAAGTATATGTTAACCTTTATTAACCTTGATATAATAATGTTTTTTAATTATTTTCTAAAAAAACAGTGGAGCTAAAAAAATTCACAATTTGGCTAAACGGCTATCTTATAACGTTTATAAATTTCCCGGAAATAAAAACTATAGACAGGGGAATTTTTTTGGGATAAGATAGTATTATAATGTTTTTATGAATCTAAAATTATATAGAAATGAGGGATAACATGCAAAATAATAATTTATATTCATATACAAAAGCGAAAGTAGAAAGTTTAACAAAAAATTTACTAGTTATAAAAAGGGATGGACGAGTAGTAAAGTTTGATGCTGAGAAAATTTATAAAGCGATAGAAAAGGCTGTTCATTCTGTCTTTGGCAAGAACCATAGCGTTAACATTAATGGTATTGTGGATAATGTTATTTTGGAGATTGCTAATAGATTTAAAGGGGATATAAAAATCTATGAACTTCAAAATATTGTTGAGCATACACTTCTTACTCTAGGGGAAGAGGCGATTTATGAAGAGTACGTTGGCTATAGAAGTATGCGTGATATTGAGCGTGAACGTAGTCTTGACATAAATATAGCGATAGAGAAATTGGTTAATCGTGACGAGAATGTGGTAAACGAAAATGCTAATAAAGATAGTTTAGTATTTAATACACATCGTGATCTAACTAGTGGTATTGTAGCTAAAGCAATAGGGCTTAAAATGTTACCAAAACATGTTGCTAATGCACATCAAAAAGGAGAAATTCACTACCATGACTTAGACTACTCACCTTATCAACCTTTGACAAACTGCTGTTTAATTGACTTTAAAGAGATGCTAACAAAAGGTTTTAAAATTGGGAATGCAGATGTAGATAGTCCGAAGAGTATTCAAACAGCAACTGCTCAAATGGCTCAAATTATCGCTAATGTGGCTTCAAGTCAGTATGGTGGATGTAGTGCTGATAGAATTGACGAGGTTCTTGCACCATTTGCACAATTGAACTACGAGAAGAACTTAAGAATGGCTCAAGAGTGGATTGATGATGAGGAAAAACAAAAAGAATTTGCTGATAAGAAAACTAAAAAAGATATTTTTGATGCAATGCAATCTCTAGAATATGAAATTAATACTTTATATTCGTCTCAAGGACAAACACCATTTACATCTCTAGGGTTCGGTTTAGGTGAAGGATACTTTGAAAAAGAAATTCAAAAAGCTATTCTTAATGTGAGAATTGAGGGGTTAGGAAAAGAGAAAAGAACGGCTATTTTCCCTAAATTGATTTTTGTTATTAAAGATGGTCTGAATTTAAAACCAACAGATCCTAACTATGATGTTAAACAACTTGCGTTATCATGTGCAACTCAAAGAATGTACCCAGATGTACTTATGTATGATACGATTACGAAGATTACTGGTAGTTGTAAGACTCCGATGGGATGTAGATCATTTTTACCTGCATGGAGAAATGAACAAGGGGAACTTGTCGAAAGTGGGCGTATGAATCTGGGAGTGGTAACATTAAATCTTCCTAGAGTAGCGCTAGAATCAAAAGGGGATAAAGAAGAGTTTTGGAATATCTTTAAAGAGAGATTAGAAATTTGTAAAGATGCACTAGATTACAGAGCCAAACGTTGTGGTGAGGCTAAGCCTCAAAATGCACCTATTCTCTATATGCATGGAGCTTTCGGTAAACGACTTAAACCTGAAGATAGGGTAAAACAATTATTTGATAATAAACGTTCTACATTATCATTAGGGTATATAGGCTTATATGAAGTGGCAAGTGTATTTTATGGAGGAGAATGGGAGAAAAATCCTGAGGCTAAAGAGTTTACTTTAGATATTATGCGTTATATGAAGGAATGTGTGGATAAATGGACTGTAGAAGGAGATTATTGGTATAGTATTTACTCAACGCCTAGTGAATCGCTAACTGATAGGTTCTGTCGTATGGATACTGAGAAGTTCGGTATTGTAGAAAATATAACGGATAAAGAATACTACACGAACTCATATCACTATGATGTAAGGAAAAATCCAACGCCTTTTGAGAAGTTAGAGTTTGAAAAGGATTATCCATACTATGCTAGTGGTGGATTCATTCATTATTGTGAATATCCTGTGTTGAAACAAAATCCAAAAGCGTTAGAAGCGGTGTGGGACTTTGCTTATGATAAGGTAGGATATTTAGGAACAAATACACCGATTGACCGTTGTTATAAATGCGGCTATGAGGGTGAATTTGAACCTACTAAAAAAGGATTTAAATGCCCAGAATGTGGTAATAGAGACCCAAAAAGCTGTGATGTTGTGAAGAGAACATGTGGATATTTAGGAAATCCTCAAGCACGACCTATGATTAAAGGACGACATAAAGAAATTGTAGCAAGGGTAAAACACTTAAAATAAAAATAATTTCTAAATAGAAGTGACATTCAATGGAATATTTTTGAATGTTGCTTCTATACTTTTTTAGAGTGATTAGCGCAAAAACTTAATCTATAGGAACAAAAAACCTTTAAATCCTTTACATTATTTGATTTTTTTGATAAAATCATACTGATAAGAAATTAGGAGGAATTCAAACATGGGTAAAATTTTTAAAGGAGCTTTATTAGGAGCGGTGAGTGCATTAGGAGCTTATTATTATAAAAATCCTAAGGAGTTAGAAAAACATAAAGAATTACTGAAAGAAAATACTAAAACTGGTATTGAAAAATTAACAGCAATTATTAATGAAAAAACTCAAGAATTAGAAGCGAAAACACAAGAAGAACAAGATCTTGCTAAAGAAAAATTAGAAGAATTAACTGCAACAGCAGAATTTGAAAAAGTAGAAGAAAATTTTGTAGAGTTAGGAGCAAAAGCTGAAGAGGTTAAGGAAGAGGTTGTTGCTAAAGTAACTGAAAAAGTGGAAGATGTGAAAGAAGCTGCAGAACCTGTAGTAGAAAAAGCACAAGAAGTAGCAGATCCAGTTGTAGAAAAAGCACAAGAAGTAGCGGCGCCAGCTGTAGAGAAAGCAGAAGAAGTAAAAGAAACTCTTGCACCAGCAGCAGAACCTACTTTCACAAAAGTAGAAGAGGTTGTAGAGAGTGCAAAAGAAACAGTTGTAGATCACTATGAAGAAAAAGTAGAACCTACATTTGAAGAAATTCATGAAGCGGTAGCTCCAGTAATTGAAAAAGCAGAAGAAGCTAAAGAAGAGGCAGAAGAAGTTGTAGAAGAAAAACCAAAAACAACTCTAGATTCTATCGTATCTTTATTCGCTTCAAAAGAAGGAAAAAAATAATATTATAAATATTAAATGCGAGGTATGAGAGAAAGTTCTCATCCTCGATTTTTTATAATATAAATAAAAGATTTATCCATACAGTAAAACAATATATAACATAAAAACTAGGCAATTTTAAATAAATTACCTAGTTTTTTATTTTATAGTCTATCAGCGATTGCTTTTCTAATTTCTTCGAATTCAGCAGGCTCAACTTTTTGAGGTGGCCATTTAACTTCTAAATTATCGAAGTTTACATCTTTATCTTTGTATCTTGGTACGATGTGGAAGTGAAGGTGGAAGACACTTTGTCCAGCATATTCTTCGTTATTTTGGAAGATATTTACTCCGTCACAACCATATGCTTCTTTTACTGCATTAGCAATTTTTGGAAGAACACGTCCAATGTTGGCAGCTGTTTCAGGATCACAGTCAAAAATATTTCTGCTGTGTTTTTTAGGAATTACTAGAGTATGTCCTTTTGTAATAGGGAATACATCTAGAAAGCTGTATACATGCTCATCTTCATATACTTTATAACTTGGGATTTCTCCATCAATAATTTTTTCGAAAATAGTTTTTTCCATAATTTAACTCCTTATTATTTTAAATTTTGTAATGTTTCGATTAAAAGTTTTTTCAGGTTTACACTAATTTTTTGTGCGGTTTGTAGAACGTGTTCGTGATCGTGTTTTCTCTCTTGAACACCTGTAGCCATATTAGTAGCACATGCTAATACTGCAACTGGAAGTGATGCGTGATTTGCAGCAATTACTTCTGGTACTGTAGACATACCTACAAGGTCACATCCCATTGTTTTGAATGCACGAATCTCTGCGCGTGTTTCGAAGTAAGGTCCTTGGAAGAATCCATAAACACCAGTATGTAATGTAATATCTAATTTTTTAGCCGATTTATGTAAGTTTTCTACTAAGTATGGATCGAATGGCGTAGTCATATCAACAAATCTTTCTCCAAGACGTGGTTCATTTTCTCCCATTAATGGATTATTGCTAACAAGTGAGATGAAGTCATCAAGACAAACGATATCCCCTTCGCTAAAGTTAGTATTAATAGCACCACAAGCATTTGTGATAAATAATCCTTTTACTCCAAGGTGTTTAACAACGTATGTCATAAAGGCAACATCTTTCATGCTGTATCCTTCGTAATAGTGAAGGCGTCCATTTAATACTAGTACATTTTTTCCAGAAATCTTTCCGAAAGTTAGTTTATTAGCGTGGCCTTTTACACGATTGGCATGTTTATTTCCTGGGAAAAGTGGAATAGCTTCGTAGCCAAGTTCTTGTTGATCCTCTAATTCTAAAGTAATTCCACTTCCTAAAACTACTGCGTAATCAATTTGCTCGCCAAAATATTTTATTATGTAATTTGCCGTTTCAATAATATTTTGATAATATGTCATAATATAAATTCCTCCTGAAAATGCTTTATCAAAGTTATTATAGCATAAATGATTCAGAAAATATATAATTTTATATGAATTATTATCAACGTTTGTATTATTAATATAAATGGGTTTATGTTATTTTAAACGATGTTATTGAAGAAGAAAAAGATGTAGTAATAAGTACTATAATACAATGATTTATGTAATCTAATTTTTAGTGGTGTTTAAAAATTTTAAAAAAGTTGAAAAAATATTTGCAAGCGTTTTAAAAATATTGTATTATGAACTTAGTACATAAAGATTTTAGGAGGACATTATGAAAAAATTACGTACTATATTTGCAATTTTAGTTGCATTATCATTAATTGTTGTTGGTTGTTCTTCAAAGAGTGCTAAGAACGATACGAAATCTGATGGCAAGAATGCCTATAAGATTGGTGTTGTAACTGGTGAGGGTGGAGCAAAAGATAAAAGTTTTAATCAAGCTAACGTAGAGGCGATTCAAGCATGGGCAAAGGCAAATGGAGCAAAAGATCCAGTTGTTATTGAAACGAAGAATCAAGCGGACTTAGCTGCGAACTTGCAAAACGCTGCAAAGGTATCTGATATTGTATCTTTAGCTGGATTTGAATTTGAAAAAGAGATTACAAAAACTGCAGAACAATATAAAGATAAAAAATTCATGTATGTAGATAGTTTTGTAGATGCACCAAACATTGCTTCATTAATCTTTAAAGAACAAGAAGCAGGTTATTTAGCAGGATATGCAGCGGCTTTACAATCTAAAACTGGGAAAGTTGGATTTATCGGGGGAACTAAAATTCCACCGGTAGAAAGATTTGGAATTGGATTTGTACAAGGTGCCAAAGCAGCTAAAAGTGATATTAAAGTAATGTACAATTATAGCGGAACATTTTCAGATACAAATAAAGGGAAAACTTTAGCAGCTACTATGTATGACTCAGGAGCAGATGTAATTTTCGTTGCTGCTGGAAATACAGGAAACGGTGTAATTTCAGAAGCTAAAGAACGTGGAATAATTGATATGTCTAAGAGTGGAGAAATTAAACACTGGGTTGTTGGTGTGGACAAAGACCAATATGAAGAAGGTATCTTTAAAGGGAAAGATAAAGATGGAAAAGAATATCAAAAATCTGCTATCTTAACTTCTGCTGTTAAAAATATTGAAGTAGCTGTAACAAAAATTTTAAATGAAATTAAAGAAGGAAAATTCTCAAAAGGTGAACACATTTTTGGTATTAAAGAAAATGGAGTAGGAATTCCAAAAGAAAATCCTAACCTAAGCGAAGAGGCAAAAACAAAAATTGCTAAAGCCGTAGAAGAATTAAAATCAGGAAAAGCTGAAGTAGTAGCTACTGGAGATGAACTTAAAGCTAAAGGGGTAGCTACAAATATTGAAGGGGAATTATAGTCTACACTTATTATAGAGCCTATTTATATATTAATTATTGGGAATCATCATTATTGGTGATTCCTTTATTTATTAGAGATATTAAAACGAACTTTTAAATTTTTAAAAAACTTAAAAAAATTTATTGTTTCAGTAGTAGTTGTAAAATTTTTAGGTTTTGAATGATTGTTTAGTACTAAAGTACAATGGATGGGAACGTTACTGTATTTTTAAAAAAGTGATAATATTTTTATGTAGAATAATAAATTGTGTACAAACATAGACGGAAACAGTGTAACTTTTTAAGGCTTAAAAAATAAAGGAAGATAACGTTTTTAAAAAAATACGAACGTTAACTGTAACTGTATTGCAGAGCGGTATACTGATTTGACTTTGCTCTTAAATATATGGTATTATCTTTTTTTAAAAACAATTTTTAATCGTAAGGAGATTAATATTTAATATGAGAAAATTATTTTCATTTGTAGCGGTAGTACTATCTGCTATTTTAGTTGTTACAGGATGTTCATCTAAATCGTCAAAAGATAATGCGACTAATAAGTCTAATTTAAAAGTTGTTGTCGTAACTGATGAAGGTGGAGCAAAAGATAAGAGTTTTAACCAAAGTAATGCAGAGGCGTTAACTTCATGGGTAGAAAAGAATGGTGGTAAAGCATTAACTCCAGTTGAAACAAAAAATCATTCAGACCTGGCAGCTAATATGCAAAGTGCATCAAAAGCAGCTGATGTAATCTCATTAGCAGGTTTTTATTTTGAAAAAGAATTACCAAAAATGGCAGATGCTTTCCCAGATAAAAAGTATATTTTTATCGATGGTGTAGTAGGGAAAGCAAATGTAGCTTCTGTTACTTTTGCAGAACAAGAAGCAGGTTATTTAGCAGGATATGCAGCAGCATTCCAATCAAAAACTGGTAAAGTTGGATTTATTGGTGGAGCAAAAATTCCTACAGTAGCAAGATTCGGAATCGGATTTGTACAAGGTGCAAAAGCAGCAAATAAAGATATTAAAGTAGTATACAACTACAGTGGATCATTTAGTGATACAAATAAAGGTAAAACAATAGCGGCAACTATGTTTGACACAGGAGCTGATGTAATCTTCGTAGCAGCAGGTGGAACTGGTAATGGAGCTATTAAAGAAGCACAAGAAAGAGCTACGCAAGATTTAAAAGAAAGTGGAGAAATTAAACATTGGATTGTAGGTGTTGATAAAGACCAATATACTGATGGAATCTTTAAAGCTAAGGACAAAGATGGTAAAGAAATTGAAAAATCAGTTGTTGTAGCATCAGTAATAAAACGTGTGGACGTTGCGGTTAAAAATGTATTAGATAGCATTAAAGCAGGGAAATTTGAAGGTGGAAAAGAACATGTCTTTACTATTAAAGAAGATGGAATTGAATTAACCTTAGAAAATCCAAACTTAAATGATGAAACTAAATCTAAAATAAAAAATAAAATGGCAGAGCTAAAAGCTGGAAATGAGACAGTTGTAGCTGAAGCTGATAAATTAACAGATAAGAACAATATAGACGGAGAATTATAATATAATTTAATGTCGTAACCTCTATAGAACTTTTAGTTCTATAGAAATTTTTTTATTTGTCTATCATCATTAATGTGTAATAATCCTTTATAATAAGGGTAGTATATTTTAATGTTCGTAAAGTTTTGACTCTCTGATAAATCTATTTTTATAGTGTTGTTTTAATTTATTTAATTAATGTGTAATAATGTATAATCTGTAAAAATTCGTATTAAATTGTAAACGTTATTAATGTTTTGGAAATGCTTTATAATTTTAAAATAATTCTATAGAAATGTAGGAGGATAGATATAATATAAGCTATGAATGCTGTTTTCATAGCTTTTTATAATTGTAAAACGAACATTATAATAAAATGTTAACATTTCAAAAATAAATCATTGAAGTTTCAAAGATAATGTGGTATTATTTAGATATAAACAATATACAAATAAAGGAGACTTTTTATTTATGAAAAAGGTATTTTCGTTAATAGCAGTTGTTTTATCAGCAGCATTAATTATTGTTGGATGTTCATCTAAATCATCTAACGGAAATTCATCTTCTAACAACTCTGGATTAAAAATTGGTGTTGTAACTGACGAAGGTGGAGCAAAAGATAAAAGTTTTAACCAAAGTAACGTTGAAACTGTAAAAGCTTGGGCAGAAAAAAATGGTGGAAAAGCACTTAACCCAATCGAAACTAAAAACCAAAGTGATATTGCAGCTAACTTACAAAACGCAGCAAAAGCTTCTGACGTAATTTCATTAGCTGGTTTCTACTTTGAAAAAGAATTACCAAAAGTTGCAGATTCATTTGCAGATAAAAAATTCATTTTCATCGATGGTGTAGTTCAAAACAAAAACGTTGCTTCTGTAACATTCTCTGAACACGAAGCAGGATACTTAGCTGGATATGCAGCAGCTTTACAATCAAAAACTGGTAAAGTTGGATACATTGGTGGAGCTAAAATTCCAGCAGTAGTTAAATTTGGTGTTGGATTCGTTCAAGGTGCTAAAGCAGCTAAAAAAGACATCAAAGTTGTTTACAACTACAGTGGTTCATTCAACGATACTAACAAAGGTAAAACTTTAGCAGCAACTATGTACGATGCTGGTGCAGACGTAATCTTCGTAGCAGCTGGTGGTACTGGAAGTGGATCTATCAAAGAAGCTCAAGAAAGAGCTACTAAAGATCTTAAAGAAAGCGGAGAAGTTAAACACTGGATCGTTGGTGTAGATAAAGACCAATATTCTGAAGGTGTATTCAAAGCTAAAGATAAAGACGGAAAAGATGTTGAAAAATCAGTTATCTTAACTTCAGCTGTTAAACGTATCGACGTAGCAGTTGCTAATATCTTAGACTCTATCAAAGCTAATAAATTTGAAGGTGGAACAGCTAAAGTCTTCACTATTAAAGAAGATGGTGTTGGACTTCCAGCAGAAAACCCTAACTTAAGCGATGATATCAAAGCTAAAATTAAAACAGTAGTTGAAGATCTTAAAGCTGGAAAAGCAACAGTTGCAGCTGATGCAGCTGGTGTAGCTGATAAAGCTAATATCGACGGAGAACTTTAATTTTAAAAAGTTTATAGTAAAAAGGCCTAGCAAATGCTAGGTCTTTTTTTACGATAATTATTATTATATTTCTTAAACAGTATTAAAAAATTTATATTGTATTGATGATTTTTTAAGTTAGAAAAATCATATTATATTATATAATATTAAAACGAATACAGTATAGATGTTAATTAATTTACTATGTAGTGAACTAATATTAAACATAAATAAAAAAATACCTTAAAAAGCTATACTACTTTGCCAAAATATATTATAATATATAGTATGTAAGAATATATAAAAGAGAGGTAAAGATATGTACGCTATAGAAATGCTAAACATAACTAAAAAGTTTGGCGACTTCTACGCAAATAAAGATATCACTATTCAAGTAAAGAACAATGAAATTCATGCCTTACTTGGTGAAAATGGTGCTGGAAAATCTACGTTGATGTCGGTTCTTTTTGGTATGTACCATCAAGAAGCCGGTGTTATTAAGTTGAATGGTACGGAAGTTGATATTAAAGATCCTAAGCATGCTAATAAACTAGGGATTGGTATGGTACACCAACACTTTAAACTTATTAAAAACTTCACTGTTGCTGAAAATATTATTTTAGGTATGGAAGAAGTAAAAGGCGGGAAAATTGATTTAGATAGCGCAGCTGAAAAGATTACAGAACTATCTAAAAAATATGGTTTAGAAGTTGATCCTAGAGCATTAGTTGGGGATATTAGTGTAGGGATGCAACAAAGGGTAGAAATCCTTAAAATGTTATATAGAGATGCAAACATCTTAATTTTTGATGAACCTACTGCAGTTTTAACTCCTGCTGAAATTAAAGAATTCTTAGCTATTCTTAAAAATCTTCAAGCAGAAGGAAAAACTATTTTATTAATTACTCACAAACTTAACGAAATTATGGCTGTTGCAAATCGTTGTAGTATTATTCGTCGTGGTGAGTATTTTGGAACTGTTGAAATAACAGAAACTACAAAAGAACAATTAGCTAGTCTTATGATTGGTAAAGACTTAGAAATTATTAAATATGAGCGTTCAAGAGAAGGTAAGAAAAATATTCTTGAAGTTTCAGGTGTTTATGCTGATACTACTGAGAAAAAAGATATTCTTCATGACTTTAACTTAAATGTACGTGAACGTGAAATTCTAGGTATTGCAGGGGTTGATGGAAATGGTCAACAACAATTTGTAGAAGTACTAAATGCTTTACTTAAAGAAACAAAAGGGAAAATTATTTTTGACGGAAAAGAAATTAATTCTTTATCTACTGCAAAACGTAAAGAGCTTGGACTTGAGATTATTGCAGAAGATAGACACAAAGATGGTCTTGTATTAGACTTCAGTGTTGAAGAAAACTCAGTTTTAGAAAACTATTACACAGAAAAATTCTCTAACCGTGGATTCTTGAAGAAAAATATTATCTCAAAATTTGCGAAAGAAATTTGTGAAAAATATGATGTTCGTAAAGCTGGAGATGAGAAAATTTCTGCACGTAGTATGAGTGGTGGTAACCAACAAAAACTTATTATCGGACGTGCTTTAGAATTACATCCGAAATTATTAGTAACAACACAACCTACTCGTGGACTTGATGTTGGGGCTATTAATGGTATTCACAAAATGTTAATTGACTACCGTGATAAAGGTAATGGAGTTCTGTTAATTTCATTTGACTTAGATGAAATCTTAACATTATCTGATAGAATTGCAGTTATTCACAATGGTAACATTATTGATATCGTGGATAACGATGAAAATGTAACAAAAGAACAACTTGGTCTGCTTATGGCAGGGGTTAAGAAGTAGAGAGGAGAACGTATGTTAAAAAAAGTTTTAACTAATGCGGTGCTACCGATATTAGCTTCATTTATTATTGGGGCGATTCTTATTTCAGCGATAGGGGCAGCACCAGGAGATGTGTTTGGAGTAGTTGGAGATATTTTCTCAGACTCAAACAGTATAGCTGAAATTTTTGTATCAACAATTCCATTAATTTGTACTGGATTATCTGTTGCATTTGCATTTAGAACAGGTTTATTCAACATTGGAGCAGAAGGTCAATTCATTATGGGTGGTCTTTTCGCTGGACTTGTTGCGATTAAAATGGAAGGTATGAACTTCTATTTAGTATTAATTACTAGTATTTTAGTTGGTATTGTAGTAGGTGGTCTTTGGGCAGCTATTGCAGGTTATTTAAAAGCTAGATTCAATATCAGTGAAGTAGTTGTAACAATCATGTTAAACTACACAGCTTTATACTTCGTACAATTTGCTGTGCCTAAATATATTAAAGGAACTAATGATATTATTTCTAAACCAATCGTTTCAGCAGATGGAACGGGGTATTTACAAAATAGTTTAGTTGAGGGTATTTTCAACAACTATCGTTTAGGAACAGATTTATTCTTAGCTATCTTTAGTGTTATTATTTTCTATATTGTTATGGAAAAAACAGTATTCGGATATGAATTACGTTCTGTAGGTTTTAACCCGAATGCATCAAAATTCGTAGGTATGAAAGTTAACAGAAACACTGTGTTATCTATGGCTATTTCAGGAGCTTTCGCTGGTCTAGGTGGTGCTCTTTACAACATGGGGCCTGTAGGACAAGTAGTTGCAGGTTCAACATTCCAAGGATTTGGATACATGGGAATCGCAGTCGCTTTAATCGGTGCTAATACTGCTTTAGGATCACTATTAGGAGCTCTATTATTCGGATTCCTAGGAGTATTAACTCCACAATTATCATTCATTGGTATTCCAAAAGATATCGCGAATATCTTAATCGGATTAATCGTATTATTCGTTGCAGCTAAAGCTATCTTTGATAACAAGTTGCTTGATAAATTATTTAGTAGTAAGAAACAGAAAGGAGATAAATAGATGGATACAGTATTATCACTATTAGACTCAATGTTACAATATACTGCGCCAATTCTTATAGCTGCCATCGGTGGTTTCTATTCAGAAAAAAGTGGGGTTGTTAACATTGCCCTTGACGGTTTCGTAATTTTTGGATCATTTGTTGCATCACTGTTAGCATTATCAGTATTCGATGGATCTCCAACATTATTCCAGTTAGTAATTTGTTTAGTTGTTGCCACACTTGCAGGTGGTTTAATGTCATTAATCCACGCATACATCAGTATTAACTTAAAAGCTGACCAAGTTATCTCAGGTACGGCGATTAACTTAATTACACCAGCTATAGCATTATTCTTAGTTAACCACTTTAATGGTACATATGAATTATTATTAGCAAGTGGTTTCCCAAGATATACAGTATTTGGTAAATTTACTATTTACCCAACAGTATTTATAGCTGTAATCTTAGTAATTGTAACATACTATGTAATTTACAAACGTCCATTCGGATTACGTTTACGTTCTGTAGGGGAAAATCCACAGGCGAGTGATTCACTTGGATTAAACGTATTTAAATATCGTTACATTGGGGTGTTTATTTCAGGATGTTTAGCAGGATTAGCAGGGGCTATCATTGCAACTACATTCTCACAAGGATTCAACGCAGCAATCACAGTATACGGATTCGGATACTTAGCATTAGCAGCATTAATCTTCGGTAAATATAACCCAATTACAATTACACTAGCTTCGTTATTCTTCGGAGGAACTAAAGTATTCGCTGAGAAAGTTTCTATCTTAGCACCAGATCTACCAATCCCGGTATCATTCTGGAACATGTTCCCATTCGTAGCTACAATTATTGCACTTATCGTATTTTCTAAGAAAACTGCTACTCCAGAAGCACTTGGTATTCCATACGATAAAGGTTTAAGATAATAAAATTAGTAGTCTTTGAAACTTCTATGTTTCAAGGACTACTTTTTTATTTTGTATAAAAAGAGACCTCAACCAAAATTTTGATTGAGGTGATTTTAGTTATTTAGCTTTTATTCTAGCCATCTCATCCTTATAGAATGATTCATTTTTTTCATTAAAGAAACCGCTACTAGCTCCAGCACCAACATAAATATTAGAACCGAATTTAGTCCATTCTTTAACTGACTTTATTTTATTGGTAGGTAGACCGTTAGGATAAACATGAACGGTTTGTCCACCGCCACCAAACATAGGATTGTCTCCTTGGCGACTGAATGAATAAACTATAGCAGGTTGAGAAGGAGTTCCAAGTTGTTTAGTATCTATAGTTTTACTAATCGACCATTTTCCAGACCATTTCTCTGGAACGTCCACAATAAAGTACTCATTTTCATAGTGTACAGAAGTCATTTTTACAGGCTTTTCTTCAATATTCACTGAAGAATCTTCTTTTCTTTTTTCTTGGTCTTTTTCTTTTTTACCTAATTCACTTATACGTTCTTCATATTTTTTCACAATTTTTTCTATTTCAGTTTGTTTTTCTTGAGCTTCTTTTTCTGTTTCGAAAGTATAGTCTTTTTCTTTTTCTATTGTTTTAGTTAACTCATCTAATTTTGATTTACTATCATTAATTTTGTTGTTATCAGAAGTACTGCTAATATCTGAAATAGTATATTTCTTTAGAGTATTATCATAGTCATTGTGGAAATAAGTACGCATTGTATTTATACTATTTTTAAATTCATCTTGAACTTTTGAGTCTTTATTTGAATTTAAATTATATTTTGATTGTTCATCAAGAGTATCTTTTAATAACTCCAGACGCTTATTTCTATCATTTTCATCATTAAATTTTTTCGTAAGTTCATGTAGTGCAGTTAGTTTTTCAGAAGATACTGTTTCAACTTGTTTCTTTTGATAAAGAGTATATCCAAAAAAACAAATAACTAACGCAACTATTATGGAAATAATAGAAATTATAGTTTTGTTATTTTTTTTATTCATAAAATTCTCCTTTAGATTAATTACTTTAATAATTATAGAGTAGTTGTAATATTTAGTCAATATGAGGGGGGAGTTGAAGTCTTTAATTTATATAATAATACGATTATTTAAGAAATAAGATGGACTCCTTCTGCATAATACAGAAGGAATCCATTCATTTAATCTAAATATATATTTTTAGTATTATTTATTTAATATATTAAAAATATAATTTAAGTTGGTTTTAGTCTTTTATGCTAAAATCGAGCAATATAATTTCAATTAGAAAGGAAAGATATTATGAAAGCATTTTTAAATAGTAAGAAATTATCTTTATCCTTATTCTTTATATATCTTTTTATATTAACTTGGGTAATAGTTGCAAAAATGGACTGGTCTTTATTAAAAAGTAGTAATCTTAGCTGGTTACATAATCCAAAACTATTACTTCATCCAGGTGTTACATGGAGATCTATTAATTTAGTTCCGTTTAGAAATGGTAATTTCGATCCAATGGAAGTCCTTTTAAATATAGTATTTTTCATACCATTTAGTATATATATTAAGGTTTTAAATCCAAAACGCTCTGGGATTAGCGCTATATTTTTAGGATTCTTGTTAAGTTTTATTTATGAAAGCACTCAATATGTATTTAAAATTGGTTTCCCTGATATAACAGATTTAATTACTAACACATTAGGTGCAATAATTGGTGTATTGTTTATTAACTTCTTATCACTTTTCTTAAAAAATAATTTAAGAATATTTACTAACTTTTTATTAATAATATTTACTTTTTATATTCTCTATGAAATATATTATGTAATATTATAAAAGGATTAACTAAAAATATTTTAGTTAACCCTTTTTCTTTTACATTAGTAGCTATTTATCAAATTTTTTATTTATATTAATTATACTATCTTTTAAAAGTAATCTTTCAACTTCAAAAATATTTTCCATTTTTACATACATTGTTGATTTTCTAAGATCTACAGTTTCATAATTAGGATTTAATATCATCATATTATTCTCAACTTTTACAAGATTTAATTCTTGAAAAATTTGTATCATAATCTTTAAACTATTAGTATTTGTCTTAAGTAAATTTAGTAAATAATCTAATTGTTGAGTAATATTTACTTGTTTATTTGGTGCATTTAATACAATATTAAACAGCTTCACTAATCTTAATTTATCTATTTTATAAACTTCTGACATAATTTGTTTGTCATTACAAATTAAGTATATTTTTTTAGGTTTTAATTGAAGATCGGTTTCATCACAAACACACTTTGAGCAAGATAAATTTTTCATAATCGCATACTCAATACCCCAAAGAACCTCTTA
>ERZ773008.785-NODE-785-length-23010-cov-10.558484_pt1 | contig 23010 bp, 17 predicted proteins | sample MGYA00580664_ERZ773008 | MGnify/ENA primary metagenome ERZ773008 (study PRJEB29015, sample SAMEA2738016) | human oral metagenome | biome: human oral; feature: human-associated habitat; material: dental | place: China | collected 2048 ... | reverse complement strand
TACTGATTTTGCCATTTTGAAAAGGAATAATATCTAGCTCTCCTTCTGGCATGACCACTGGATAATCATTTGTCATCAGACCAGTCTGATAATCTCGTAATTGCCCTTTTTGTGGACGAATATCCACTTGATAACCTAGTGGTTTCAACAGCTCAGGCAACCACGCTCCTGTTGCTAATATAACTTGATCAAAACAAGAACGATTAACCCAGCAAGTATCATTTCGAATATCCAAATTTACTTTCTTTTGGATTAGGTTTGCACCACTAGCCGCAAGCAGAATCTGAGTCAATAAAGAACCTTCCACGCGTGCTCCTCCAGAAGCATAGAGCAGCCGGTCAAAACCCTGAAGCCCCGGAAAGTACTCCGTTGCTTCCGCTCGTGAAAATAACTGCAAGTTGCCAATTAGTTGCGACTCATGCCGCCGTTGGTCTGCTAACTCATAGAGCGTCTCCAGACTCTTCTCTTTTTTCTTCAATAAAAAGACGCCAGTTTGCTGATAAAACTTCGTTGCAAAACCGTCCTTCTGTAAATCAGCTATCAAATCCAGATAAAAATCTGCTCCCAGTCGTGCCATACGATACCACGCTTTATTACGCCGTTTGGAAAACCATGGGCTGATAATACCAGCTGCTGCCTTGGTTGCCTGACCTATTCCATGATCAAAAATGGTCACCTGAAAGATAGAATTTTTCGATAGATAATAAGCAGCAGTCGATCCGACAATCCCTGCTCCGATAATCGCTACTTTTTTCATACAATTTCCTACTTAGATATGTTTAAACGGATTTGTAGAAACCTGACTGGCTAAAAATTCAACTTCCCAGCCCTCTTCTACTTTCCAGTCTTGAAACTTTTCAACTAATTTTTCTACAAAAAGCACTTCTATATGGTGGCCCGGATCCAAAGCTAAAAGACCATCACTTAACATATCTTGTGCTGTATGGTAGTAAATATCGCCCGTAATATAAACTTGTGCTCCCTTAGCAAATGCCTCTTTGTACAAGGATTGACCACTGCCACCACAGATCGCTACTTTCTCAATCATTCTCTCCAGATCCACAACCGAATAAGTCACCAAACGCAGACTATCCAAATCAAAAACTTCCTTAACCTTGATTGCAAATTCTCCGAAAGTCTGAGGTGCGATTTTACCAATACGACCAATACCGTGCCCGGGAGCCGTTTCGCTAAGATAATCCGTATCGGTGATTTCCAGTAGATCACAGAACCAGTCATTAAGACCATCATCTACAATATCAATATTGGTATGGCTGACATAAACTGCAATATCATGCTTAATCAGATCGATGTAAATCTGATTCTGAGATCGCTCCGCCACCAAATCTTTAATAGGACGAAAAATTGGAGCATGCTTAACCAAAATCAAATCCACTCTCTTTTCAATCGCCTCTGCAACTGTCTGCTCGCGGATATCTAAAGCCACCAGCACATGCTTAACTTCCTTATTTAGAGTTCCAATTTGCAATCCTCGAACATCTCCCTCCTCGGATAAGTCCTGAGGGCAGTACGCTTCATAACGATTAATAAAATCACTCGCCAGCATGGAGCGCCTCCTTGATTTGCTTGATTTTTTGGGACATAGCAGAGCGTTCCGCTAGATTTTTCTCTGGAATTTTAGCCAGTGCTTTTTCCAACTTATCTGCTTCCCGCTGCCATCTATCTTGAAAAATAGCCGACTGCTTTCTCATCAGATATGGTCCAAAACGTTCTTGATCAGCATTCAACACTTGCTTCCCCTGCTCAGCTATTATGATCTCGTAGAATTTCCCATTTTCTTCCACAAGAGTCTCCTCAATAATTTGAAAATCATGACCACACAACCACCTGCGAAGTTCATCTTCCCGATTGTTAGGCTGAAGAATCAGACGCTTAACAGATGCCAATTTCGCACTGCCATTGGCTAAAATATCTGCTATCAATCGTCCTCCCATCCCTGCAATGATAATAACGTCAATCTGATCTTTTTCATCAAAAGCTGCCAGACCATTTGCCAAGCGGACAGAAATTTTATCGGACAATTCATTGTCCGACACATTGGCAACTGCAGATTGATAAGGCCCATCAACAACTTCGCCGGCAATAGCCGACACAATTCGTCTCTGCTGCATTAAATAAATAGGCAAATAAGCATGATCACTCCCTACATCCAAAATTTTAGCACCCTGTGGAACAAAACTAGCCACTTTCCCCAATCGCTTTGAGATATTCTTTACTTGCATAACAACTCATTTCTAACATAATTGTTTTATTTTAGTATATCATTTTTAAAGAACTAAAAAAAGAGCTTATCCCAAAGGAATCAATCATCCACTTGTCAAGCCAAACGGAAGAAACTTTGTGATTATGTCCACCTTGCAATACAGAGAAAACACCTATTCAAATTAGAGATTATCTGGATTCATATAACTATGACAGACCATAAAAAATTAAAGACTTGACCTCTATATGCATAGGAGTCAAGTCTTATTAACTAGTATAATTTTCGTCCATTTTAGATGGAGATTGATAATGGTTGGCTTTTTCCAACTAATGATGTAATTCCAAAACCACATATTACAACTTTTATTCACTATGTACTTTGAAAAAATTCTTTGACAAATAGCCTTTGCCAGCCACCATATCATACTGAATTAGTTTTAGGTCTGTTGCAATTTGCTGCCCTTCTACATCTAAATCTTTTTTATCAACACTAGCCTTGTGCAAAACTTCTGTTAATAAAGCATAATAAGGGGACACTTTTGAATTCGTCTGTTCTAAAAGCAGAGCTGTGAAATCACTCGAATTTACAACAGGATAGTTTAACTTAGGAGTCTCGTAATTACTCCAGACAAAATAATCTGTTAAATATTGACTATCTGGGTTATTTTTGAAAGCTGACTGTGGATAAAGCCCTGGTAAATGATCTCCATAAAAAACAACTGTAATCTTTTTGTTTATTTTTGAAAGTTGAGCCAGAAAGTCTTTTGTAGCAATGTCTGTGTGATGCAACATCCTAACATAGTTGGACAAAGTTTGATTGTCGGCATCAGAAAAACCAACATAATTAGCAGATATAGTCACAGGATTGGGCTCTGTCCAAGGCATATGATTTTGCATTGTCATGACAGAAAAGAACTGACTTTGGTTTTCCTTCAAATTCTTTAAGACTTGGTCATATGTTGTTTTATCACTATAATTGCCGCCAATGTTCTCCCCCTTCAACCCTTTGGTTCCATAATGGATAAATTTATTAAATCCTAAATCATTATAGATAATATTTCTGGAATAGTTACTTGGCGAAGCTAAGTGGATAACTGTACGATTCTTTCGATTATAAAAATCACTGATTGATGGAAATTTGTTCATTCCAGGCACTACTTCTGTGTAAATGACGGAAATTGACGGAGAGAGGTTGTAGAAGGGAAGCCCTGTCAGTGTTTGAAATTCCATATTGGCAGTACCGCCGCCATAGCCATCTGATTTCATTAAGCCACTTGTAGTTTGATTTTTAATTTCTTGAATATTGGGAATTGGATTTTCTGACATTGTAACCCCTTCAACACGAGCAGGATCAGAAAAACTTTCACTCAGGAGATAGATTACTGTCTGGTTTTCAATTTTCTCAATTCTGGATTGATTATAATTTGCAGCAATATGCTTATATTTTTCCTCTAAATTTTTAATTGTTTTTTTGGAATATTGTTTAGGACGTGTCATAGTAGTATCTGACAACTGAGCAAACCACACAAATGCTAAAGAACGGATTTGCGAATTGACAGTATTTCCAAACCATGTTAAATCATGATAATTGTTTAAGATAGAGACTACTGGGATATTTTCAGTAATTTTCCCATCCTTTTTAGAAGAAAACACCTGAAACAGCCCTAAGTAAAAAATAATTGGCAAGACAAGCAAAATCATACGATATTTTGTGCTTAGAATCATTTTATTTGGTAGAATCTTTTTTCTAAAAATCCAATAAAGAAATCCGAGAAGCAACAAAGCCAGAATAACATAAATAATATAATGACCATTAAGAAAATCAAGTAATATTTTTGGATTTCGTAGCCACACGAGGTCACTTGGTAAAATCGGTTCCTGGCGGTATTGAAATTTTAAAGAACTAGCAATGGAACTCCCTACTCCTACTGTTAAAATGAGCATAGTCGGTAGAAGAAATCTATTAAAAATCACATATAGCCAAACGAAAGTTATAAAAAAGATAATAATTTGAAACAGACTAGCTCCTGCAAATAAGCGAAGGTCTAAAACCGATATATCCCCTCTAATACTATTTTGTATTGTATAGTTAAATATCATGGCAAAAACGGCGCTAAATAGAACAGTAACGGAAACACTGTTTTTATTTTTGTAGAGATCTCTCATTCCTTTTACTGCTAAAAAACTAAGCACAGAACCAATCGCAAATATCAAGAATATTAGACTAGTGAGCGAAAAAACAAATAATTCATTTATCTGAAGTTTCTCTTCATAAAATTTACTTAAAAATCCTGTCTTTGTAATAACATTCAAAAATTTATTATCAGAAAAGACAAGGGATAACAAGAATTGAGCTAAAAGTAAATCTTCTATCCTGTTTGAATTGCTTTCATCAATGTGTAATCCTTCAAAAGTAGTCCATCTCTTTAATTTAAAAACCAATTTATACAGAACAACCATGACGGTAATCACAAATAAAACTGGTAAAAAATATAGCTGTAAAAAATGATTTTGAAATATTTTTTCAACTTTAAATGACGGATCATTAACATTTCTAGTCACTTGCAGTAAATAAGAAAAACTAGTGTATAAAAAATAAATAATAATAGCCCAACTTATCAGTTTCTTATATAACAAATTAGAAATAAGAAAACTAATACCAAATAATAAAAGACTAGATAGTAAAATTTCTACTCCTAAAAAAGGATAAGTCATTATATTAGTATGACTGCTTAATGCCATACTAATATTCACAATAGTCACATCAAGCATCAAAAAGCTAATCAGAATAAAACTAATTTGCTCAAAATTTTTTCGTAAAAATTTCATTATACTTCCTTACCAATGAATCTAGCAAGTCGTTTTACAATACTTTTTTTATCTTTTAAAGTTTCTTGCTGTTTCACTAATTGATTATTTAAATATTGCAAATCTAATAATGATGGATATGACTGTGATAAAGGCATAATTTGAAAATCATAATTTTTGTCCCAAACAACATACACCAGTAAATTTTCTAAAATAGTTGATTTCTCCTGAAGCGAATAACAACTCAAGTTCTCCAAACGCATTTTAAAGAAAGGCTCTAAGGCTTCATACTTAAACCACATAAAGCCACCGTAGACTCTCGTCAGAGTTGCTGTATCAGTAAATGTAAATGATTTGCGACAAGATAATGTTTTCCAGATTTTCCCCATCTCTTCTTTAAGAGGCTCCTGATAAAATAAACCATTTCGGACTATGCTTGGAAGGTCAGGTAGGATAAGACCCAAATCAGAACAATGTTTCAAAGCATGGAGACTATTGCTGGAATTTTCAATCATCATATCCAATAATTCGCTTCGCATCCACTCATCCAAATCAACCGTTTCAGTAACCAAAGTATGAGTAGATAGATGACCAATATATTGGTATGCTTTTAATTGTTCAGCTTGAGCAAACATGGCTAATAAAGGGTGCTGCTCTTGCGTTAATACTATTTGACTTTTGCCAGAAATCCCATTTACATCATAACTGAGTTGCTTAGCTATCTTTTGATCAGGTGTTGTTAGTAAATACTCAAATTGAGGAAATAGATTCACAAATTTAGGGATAAATTGCTCAAAAATTGTCAAATTTGTCACATGAATATGTAGTACAACATCTTTAGGAATAGAAATTGCTTCCTTAGGCTGTCTAAGAAGCTTCCCTTTTAAAAGATAAGGAGCATCTGGAAAAAAATATTCACGCATATGCTCAATGATCAACGAAACAGGATAAGAAGAAGTTGCTTTTATCTTCTCTAAAAGATAGGCAACTAAAAATGGATTGCCATCAATAGCTTTTACTTTTAAAAAGGGAACTTTCTTTTCAAGAATAGTTTGTGGTTTATAATAAGAAAAGTCAGGATGCACCAGCCCTCCTGCTTCTTCTCGGCGAGTATCATAGAATGTCTGATAATAAAAGCCTTCTTTTTGAAAATACATCGTAAACTGTGTCTCGTATTGATCTATAACACTCTGAACATCTGTAAATTCTTTTATTTGTGACCAAAACCTTTGAAAAACCTCTGTTCCAAGCATAGACTGTTTAAACGATACAAAATAACTTTGTAAGTGCTCTTTAAAATATTTTGTCTTTCGGAAATTCGTCATTCCCCAGAAATCAACTATCTGATTTGCTTCCATATCTTCATATATTTTTTGCAAATCCCATAGGGGACCAAAACAAGTATCATTCATAATGGTAAGAGAATCATAGCCTTGTATTTTGTCAAAGCCAATGAACTGCATCCCATCACGCCAAGCTGCAAAATCAAATCCGGTATTGTCTCGCTCAATCACGATATCAATATTTAATTCTTTTTGCAACTTAGTCTTGTCATCTTTTTCTAAAGGGCTATTTGAAATAAAGACAACCGTAGAAAATAACGGTTTTATCTGTTTTAATTGGTAAAATACATGACCACTCACTTGATGTAGTTTGTTAAAATGAGTATACAGTAGTATTCGCTCCATAGAATCACCTTATTCTATTGTGAAATTATCCAACTTCCATTCCGCTGAATCAAGCCAGTCGCAGAGTCTTTTGCTGATATGTCATCATCAGAAATATCGTTACGATTGATAAGGATAATGGGAGTATTCTTTGAATTGGCAAAAGCAAGGATTTGATCATGATGGTTTCGGACTGATACTTGTAATTTAAGCTTGATATCATTTACTTCAGCAAGTGAACAAGTATATACAAATCTCTTCTCGCCTTCTCCATTTGTCATATCATCAAAAGAATTATCATTGTAAATCCAAATACTGCGGTCAATATCAGTCAAAGAAAAAGCGATATAAGTCGGAATATCTTGTTTTACCTGATACGAAATTTCAAATTTGATTTCTTGATTCGGAGTTATTTGTGCAGGAGTCAAGAGTTCAACCTTTAAATCAGAGATAGCTTCATGCTCTGCAGTAAAGTCGTCATTTAAGGCTTTTTTCTGGCTGGCATTATCAAGACTATACTGGTTTGCAACATCATCCGGTGCACCGACCACTTTGATTAGCCCGTCTTCAATCAAAACTGCTTTATTGCAATATTTTTTCACTGCATTCATGTCATGGGTTACTAGGATAGTGGTTTTTCCGGATCTTTTGCGTTCCATAAAATAATCATTGCACTTGCGTTGAAAAGCTTCATCACCCACTGCTAACACTTCATCAAGAATGAGAATATCTCCCTGAGCTTTAATAGCAACCGAAAAAGCTAAACGGACTTGCATTCCGCTAGAATAATTCTTCAGTTTCTGATTCATGAATTCTTCAAGTTCTGCAAATTCAACAATATCATCATACATAGTGTCTATCTCTTCGGTAGAAAATCCAAGCATGGCACCATTCATATAGACATTTTCTCTACCTGTTAGCTCAGGATTGAAACCAACTCCTAGCTCAATAAAGGAAACTAGCTTTCCATCAATAGTCACCGTTCCCTTCTCAGGAACATAAATCTCTGAAATAATTTTCAAAAGCGTCGACTTACCAGAACCATTTCGACCAACAATCCCAAAGAAATCACCTTTTTCAACTTCAAAGGAAATATCTTTTAACACATGTTGCTCTTTATAACCCTTGATTCCTTTAAAACGATTGACCAAACTAGTCCTTAAACTTTGAGTTGCTTCTGTTGGCAAACGAAAAAATTTACTAACATGATCAATTTTTACTGCAATATTATTCGACATTATAAAATCTCCGCAAACCTCTTAGCATTTTTATTAAAAATATATAGACCAAAGACAAAAATTAAAACTGGCAACACATAAGGAAACGCTGCAATCCAAGGGGTGTTAATCAAATCCCAACCTCTCATACTTCCAGAATAAACCACAAAATGTCGCAAATCCTGAATAATCTGTGCCAAAGGATTGAGCATCATCAATTTAGCGATAGTTACTTGTCCACGCTGAAGAATAAATGTTAAAGAGTAAATAATAGGCGTTGCGTACATACCAGCCTGCAATACAACTTCCCAAATCGGACCAATATCCCGATATTTAACAAATAGAGTAGATAACGCCAAAGAAACTCCTGTAGCCATTAAAATCAATTCCACAAACAAAGGAATAATAATCAACCAACCTGCATTTATAGAAACTCCATTAATCAGAGCAAATACAAAGACTACTAAAATATTTATTGCATAGTTAATAGCTGCACCGGCAATGGCTGAAAAAACGATAATTGATTTAGAGAAATTTAATTTTCTCAGCAAATCTCCACGTGAAACAATCGATAGCATTCCCATATTGGTAGCTTCTGTAAAGAAACTCCAAGTTACCATTCCTAGCAACAATCCTACTGCATAATGGGGAGTTCCATCGTCAAATTTCAAAAATCGAACAAATACTAAATACATAATTGTAAATAGCATAAAAGGTTTCAAAATGGACCATAAATGCCCAATCAAACTTCCTTGATACCGTAATTTAAAATCTGTTTTAATCATCTCGCGTAAGAGAATCATATTTTTTCGGCTAAATAAGTCCATCATTACTCCTTATAAGCAAATTTTGTGAGAATCAAAGTGGTGAAGACAAAAGTATGGAAAGCACGATTTTTTTGGAAACCATATTTCCGTAGACGCTTATATCGTTCTGCCAAAGGTGCTTCCATAATCGTTACAAAATTTTCTACAATTTCTTTATTTTTAGTAGTCAGAGGCAAGGCTAATAAATTCTTTGCTTGTTCTTGGCTATCTTGAATCAATTTCCAATACTTGGCAAAAAGGATATGCGGGCGAATCCAATTTTGCATTCTTTTTCTGAGTGTTCTTGCACCTAAAACATTATTTGAATGTTGCCGATACAATTCACTTGGTCGATCTATATAGACTAAGTGGCCAAAGGCTGCTGCCAGCAAAGCCAAATACCAGTCATGCATAAGTAAGTCATACTCCTCCTGCCCAGTCCATAAATCAGCCAGAGCTTGATTAATCATCGAAACGCCACCAGTCACAGTATTTTCTGTTATTTCCTGAAGCAATTCTGTATTTGCATGATCCGACTGTGTTCGAATCATACTTTCATGTACGACATTTAACTCTTGATCAACAACTTTTAAATCTGTGTAAACCAATAAAGGCTGATTATCATCGTATTTAATCGCTTCTTCTAGCTGCATTTCTACTTTCTCAGGCAACCAAACATCATCCTGGTCACTAAAAAAGTAGACATCTGACATTTGATGTTTCAAAAGATGAAAGAAACTTTTGATAACACCAAGATTTTCAACGCTATCAGAATTGACAAAATGAATGCGATTATCTTTTTGACAAAAATCTTGAATAATCTCACGTGTCCTGTCCTTAGATCCGTCATCTCGAATTAACAGCTGCCAGTCTGTATAGGTCTGTTGCCTAATGCTCTCAATTTGTTCTGCTAGAAATTGTTCACCATTGTAGGTGGACATGAGAATCGTCACTTTCATGATAAAAATAATTCCTCGTATTCACCCACAATTTTTTCCCAAGTGTAGTGTTCTTTCATATTTTCTTTGGCAGCTTGACCTTGGTCTGAAAAGTCAGACTGTTTATCTACCTGATGAAGGAGATCAACTAGGCTATCTTCTTTCTTATCCCAGTAAAGAGCTGTTTCTTTTGCCACTTGTTGATTAAAGTCAACACCCAGCACTAAATTCAAATCTGTCTGAGCTAGCGCCTCTAACAGTCCAGGATTGGTTCCTCCGACTTCGTGACCATGAATATAAGCAAAAGCTTGATTGCGAATATACTTCAATAAATCTTGATCATAAATGGTTCCAACAAACTTAATTCGTTCATCTTGGTCAAAATTTGTTTTTTGTCGTAGTTCTTCAAAATAAGTATTGCCTTGATGATTACAGACAATCAGTAAATCTCGTTGCGTCTGTGACTTCATAAACTCACGAATGATAATTTCATAGTTATTTTCTGGAACAAAACGTCCAACAATCAAATAATAGCTTTTTTCCTTACTTGCCCATGTGTCAAAAAAGTGTCGGACTTTTTCATCTTGAACAGTTAAAGACGACAAGCGCAAATCTGTTCCATAAGCGATAAAAGTCGTTTTAGACCATGGATAGGACTTTTTGATATAGGTTTCAATTCCTTGATTGTCCGAAATGACTAAATCGGCATGTTTAGTCATCATTTTCTCAGAATATTTAAGATAATTTTGAACGGACTTGGACCACTTAGTTCGTTTCCATTCAAGTCCATCAGGATTGATATACAAGACACCACCAGCATGATGAATTTTTCGAGCAAAAGGTGCGATAAAAGCTCCAATTGTATTCCCTAAAATATAAAAAATCGGTTGATCAATTTTTTGATTTTTCACTAACTTCAAAGCATAGTTAATTGCCATCATATCATAGGCAATAACGCGAGCTGGACCAAGTTTTGGTGCTTTAATCGTAAAACAATCTACGCCTTTGTAATCAAAATGATGATAAGCTTCATCATCTGATAAACAAGCCACATGATACTGAATCTGTGATGAAATTTGATGTTCAACCAAATTTTCTACAAAAGTCTCAAATCCACCATACTTTGCAGGAAGACCGCGACTTCCAATAATGAATACATGTTGCATGATTTTCCTCATTTCAAGATTTTGCAATCTAATCTATTATATCACTTTATAAATCGTTTGTGTAATACAATAAATAAAAAGGCAGTTAAAACAGCCAATAGTATGAACTAGAATACTGATTTATCCGTCTTTTTCTGATGCGATACCAAAAAACTCAAACAGAATGATTTTATCATCCTGACCCCTCTACTCTTTTAGGATTAAACACAATTTTTTCTTTAATTTTTTCAAAAAAGAACTTGTAGGATAAGCAGAAACAGATGACTCAAATAAAAATTTCAGGTGATACAAGGAATTTCCATCAGTAAATGTCAGGTTTTCAATCCGGTCCAATATCTCATGATAAACTTCCTGAACAGTATAAAGGCTGCGAATCTTTTCTAGATTAGCTAAAGAATTTTCTTTTAACTGTTCAAATGAATCCAAAGCTTCTTTTATTCGCTCAGTGAGAATTTCCACATTTCCCGATGGATATAGCTGCCCTTCTTCAAAAATTTCATAAGCCGACAAATGACCCAAATTATCCGAGATAATGACTGGAATTCCGTTCATGATAGCTTCAATATAAACCAAACCAAAAGTTTCCATAGCTGAAGGGAAGACAGCAAGATCTGCTGCTGTCACTTCTTCCCAAGGCTGGTCTCTATGACCTAAAAAATGAATATTTTTAAGATTCTTTTCTGCTATGTAAGTCTCACATTTTTTCTTATATTCTTCATCCCAAGCACCAATAAAAATCAACTCTGGACTAGGATGAGGTAACTTACCATAAGCTTTAATCAATTCTAATTGGTTTTTCCGTTCAGTTAAGCGACCAACGGACACAATGCGACGTTTTGCTGCAGCTTTTCCCTTAATTCCAGTAGGAACAATTTGTGTAAAAGGCGCAAAAGATAAGATACTCTGCTTGGGTAGCAATTCTTTCAGCTGCTTTTGTAGAGCGCCTCTTACAGCAAAAATTTCCTGTGAGTAATCAGTTATGAAAGTTAATTTTTCTTTATAATAGCCAAACTCTCCATTAGGAAACTCATGAATCAGCCAAAAATGCGGAATATTCTCACAGGCTGCTGCAACTGCTCCTTGAAACATATTAACTGTATTCGTAATGACCAATTCAATTTGTTTGTCTATAATGATTTTCCTAAGTGCAGCAATATTTTCCTGATAGGATATAACTCTTTCGTTATGAGTTCCTGCTAAACCACCCGGTGCATCTTCCCACCACCACTTAACAGATGGCAAAGCTAGTGTTTCGATACCTTTTTTAGCAAGTTTTGCCATATAATCCTGCTGAACTGACACATGGTAGTCGGGAATAGCATTGATGACGGTATGGCCCGTTTGCACTAGATATTCCATCAAATGAACAATTGATATTTCTGCACCATTGTCTAGTGTTCCTGTTGGGGAAATAAATAATATAGTTTTTTTCATAGCTTATCCTAATAAATTCCAATAAAATGGTACCATTAAATACAGAGAAATCAAGAAGTTGACAATCAAAGTACCAACCATTAGTCTATTAACTTTTTCTTCCTTTATCTCCAATACACCAAAGTTTGCGACTATTGGTAGTAGCAAAATGAGAAAAGGCGTGAAATAGCGACCTTGAGCCCCTACGGACACTGGTGCATTTTTACCAAGGACAATCGGTGTCCACTGTAGATACATAATAGAGATAACAGCAATAACCTGCACTACAAAAAGATAACAAGACATAATAGTGTAGCTCCGACTCATAAAATCCTTTTGGGATTGCAAGAAAATGATGACAAGTACTGCAACATCAATAAAAATTAACCAGAGAGGTAATTGGATGGTGAAATTTCCCAAGAACCCAAATATTCCAATCGTCAAAATTGTATTCAAATCACCATTTAGACGCTGTTTAAAGAGAGTATTAAGCAAAACCCGACCGTAATGCATTAATCCGCCTTGATTGCGAAAAGCCAGATGAAGTGCTAAGAAAAATGCAATAAATCCCAATATATAGAAAACATAGCGATAACGATCAACAAAGTTTTTTGTTGCTAAAAAACCTCTATTTAGAGCTGATAAAAAACCTTCAAATTCAAAATCAATAAACGGCAATAATCCCAGCAAAAGTAAATTATTAGGCTTGGTTATAAAGAGTCCAATTGAAATAAAGAACAATTCAAGCAAATTCTTATTTGTAAATTTCTTTTTATAAGCAATATTAGTGAAAAAGCCAATTACCAGCATAATCTCCAAGTAATTCATCACATCATAAGACAGTGAAGCAGCTTGCTGAACCATAATAGGCAAAAGGGAAATAAAAAGCAGAGCTTTCTTACCATATTTAAAATACTTAATAAGAAAGTAAATTCCTATAATGTAAGCCAGAGCATTAAAAAGACGTCCCATCATGACAATTACACCAACAGAGGGATAAAGGAAACTTCCAAGAGTCATTCCAATTAACTGAGGAAGAAAAGAGAGGGATTTTAGAGTGAATCTAAAAGAAAATGTTTCTTTTGATAAAGCAATTTTTTTAGTAAATAATTGTTTGTAGTCCTTAGGGGAAACATCTGGTGTAGCAGGAATCTTCTCCATCCATTTATAAGTTTCAGATGTGGGTTTATGAAAAACTTCCCAAGTCATACGAGCATGATTACTTTCATCAGGTACACGATTGATTGGCTGGACAATCATAAACGTCAGGATAAAAATACTTGCTAATATCAAGAAGATTGTTTCAACTTTTATTGTTTTTATTCTTTTCAAAATATGTCACCATTTCATCTTTGTTATCTAAACTGCAATTTTCTAAAACAAAATGATAGGCATTTTCTGCCAATTTCTGCCGCAGTTCAGCTGAAAAAATCAAGCTGTCTAGCTTCTCTTTCCATTCGTCCTCTTTGGCTAAAAGCCCCGTCTGACCATCTATCACCATATCTGCAAAAGCACCTATATCACTAGCAATTGTAGGAACTTTAACCATTGCTGCTTCTAACCATTTGATCTCAGATTTAGCACGGTTGAAAATTGAATCTACCAGAGGTGCCAAATTAATGTCTACCTGACTAATCAACTGTGGTAAAGTCTTCCAATCAACATAATCATGAACAATAATCTGTTGCTCATAAACTTTCATATCTGTCGGAATATCTAGATGTCCTACAATATGAAGTTCGATAAACGGATACGCTTCTAGCAGCTTTTTAAGAGCCGGCTTTATCAATTCAAAGTTCTCGTTATGACTAATTGACCCTGAGAAATAGCCAATCTTAACTTGTTGGCTTTGCTGATTGTAATCCTTGATAAAACATGAGCTAACTTCCATCAATTCACTCGAAGCTAAATTTCTATTTAACAAAACTGTATCCTGATACTTGAGTAATTCTTCTTTCAGTTGATTGGTTGAAGTAATGGCTCCATCACAAGCCGCCAACATTTTTCCATAATTTCTAACTCCGGCATCATAATTGCCTTTTTCTTTTTCAGACAAACCCTGTGTATAACTTAATTGATCTGTGTAAACTGTATCAAACACCAAGTCATCAATGTCAAAATATACTGGCTTATTTTCACTCTTAGCCAAATCACATAGAAGCTGTAATTGGATAGACCAAGAAGCACGATAAATAATGATATGGCTAGCATATTGAGCTTGCGAAACCTGAAACTCAGAGGCATTTACTACCTTAACAGCAAAACCGTTTTTTCTAAGCTGTTCAGCCTTATTCAAAACACGATAGCGGGTACATTGAGGAATGATATTTTCTACTCCATCAATGATTAAGATGTACTGATTTCTTGGAATTTCTTTAAATTTTTTAATTATATTTTCAAGAATGTCGACAGGGTAATCTGTCTTCTCTTGAATATACTCTAACAAATCACCTATTTCAGATTCTCTTTCCAATCCTTGCCATAGAAACTGCTGATCGTCATAATTTCGTAAAGCAGTGTATTTAACTAGAGGACTTCCAGCTTCTAACATTTTTAAGGGGTGAATATACATAGCTGAATCTTTATTTTCATGAACGAGTGCATCATAACGATAGCCCAGGTCTGCAAAATGTTTGGTAAAAATTGTTTCATGTTTCCCAATAGCCTCATCACGCGAATCAGTATCGGTCAATTGTTCCCAATAATTATAGAAAGCTTCTGACCGAAGTAGCAAAGGCTCAATGACAAGAAAATATGATTGTAAATGTTCAGGGATATAACCGTACTTATTAAATCCTGTAATATCTTCTTGTGTTTCTCCATAAGAAATGCCCCAGAAATCAAGATTTTTTTCAATCATAGATTGAAAGACTGCTGTTAAATCTCTCATTGGACCAATATTAGTATCATTCACTAGCATTAACTGAGAATATTGTTGCAACTTATCCTTTCCAAGAGACAAAATTCCCTCACGAAAAGCTGCTGTATCATAGCCAATATTATCTCTTGTTAACACTTGACCATATTTCTCTAAAATTTTTATATCTTCTGCAAGCAGCCCCCCATTCACTACAATTAAAGTCTCATCAGCTAAAACCGCTAATTTCTCTAAAAAGAGGATTTTATATTGCTGTAAACGTCTTTCAGATTCAAAAATAACATAAATGAGCACTTTTTTTCCATTTAAATTTGCAATCTGCTTACGTTGAGAATTGCGCAATAGTTGATAATAATATGTCTTAGGAGATTTTGCTTTTCTTTTCAGTCGAATTAGCTGCTGTTTCATCAGACTAAGAACACCTTTTATGTTTCTAGGGTTCCGAATAATCTGCCCTATATATTTTAGAGGTGTAATCATTGCATTTCCTAAACGATAAGAAATAGAGTGCCGAATCTCAAACTGTTCTTCAATCGCTTCATCTCGCTGATGTTTAATCTTTTTGACACTTATTTTCAAAGTTTCGATAGTTCCTTTTGAAGTGCTTAATTCTCCTTTTAATTCAGAAACATAGTCAGCTACCTTGGCAGTATGCTGGATTAAATCATCCAGCCGTCCTTCTAAAGTAAAGATATTGTCGCTCAGAGCCTGATAAACTTCCTTAGGTATTTTATCTAGATATTTTTTTAAAACATAAAGATAAACGTCAAAATAATACTTGGTAGAATTTCTCTGAGACATGGAGCTTTCAAGAACTCGATAATTTAATTTCGTATCTTGAACATAGATTGGAACAGCTTGTCTGTTGATAATTAAATTAAGCCAAAAATCATAATCCTCTAGCTTCTTATAGTTGAGTTCCACATCATAAACTACACCTTTAACTATTTCTGTTCGAACCAAGGAACAACTATCGATATAACTTCTCTCCAAAAAAGAGGATAAATCAAAGGGCTGTCCCTTTAAATATATTTTTTCTCTTTCTGGGTCATATAAATCGCTATAGGCGATGTCCGCGCCTGCTTGACAGAGCTTTTGATGGCATTTCTCAATATAAGCTTCATCTAAAAAGTTATCACTATCCACAAAAAGAAAAAATTCTCCATTAATCAGACCTAAGCCTTTATTGCGGGTCATGACCAAACCCATATTCTCATGGCTTTTAAATTGTGTTGGAAAAGGAGAATCTACCAGAGTTTCTTGAATAATCTGAGCAGACTTATCTGTAGAACCATCATTTAAAACAAAAAGTTCAATATTTCTGTAGCTCTGCTTAAAAATACTGCGCAAGCATTGCTCAATATAGTCTTCATGGTTGTAGCATGTCACAACGACAGATATTAAATCTTTCATACACTTTCCTTATCATATCAAGTCTAGTCATTAGAATTAGAATCTTGACTTTTTATATAGGCACGATTAATCAGCTTGGCTATCCATTTAGGCCAAAAGAGCTGATACATATATAAATCTTCTTTGGTTCGAGTATTGTCTGAAATGGTTTTGGTCGTCTCTGACTCCTCATGAATCCGGTGACACATAAGTTTTTCAGAGATAAAAGTAAATCGTCCCTTGTATTCACTAATCTTGTACCAGGCATACCAATCTAGACTGACCCGCATCTTTTCATCAAAGCGAAACTCCTTGATCCGAGCCAGATTATAGGTAACAGCTGGACATGAGATAGGATTTCCTAAAGCTAATACTCGATTTCTCCAGAAATGGCTAGCTGGCATTATATTCAATACTTTGAGCATAAATGTCTTGATTTTCAGATTTTTATTAGCTAAAATTTTGACACCATTTTTTTCTTCAAAGTAATCTGTATAAGCAATTAAAACATCTTTAGATTGCTCTATTTTTTGCAGCACAGCTTCTAGGTAAGTTGGCTCATAATAGTCATCTTGATGAGCAATAGTTGCATACTGGCTATCGACGAATGAAAGTGCATTGTTCCAATCTTTACCAATCCCTCCACCCTCTTTAGTATAGAAAGGAATCTCGTATGTTTGGCAAAGTTGCCTGATTGAATCAAGAGGGGTCGAACTATAGCAAATAATTTTCGATCTTATTGTCTGAGCCCTCAGAGATAAAATACAAGCTTCTAAAAACTCACTTTCTCCATAAGCACAAATGACCCAAGTATGGTTATTTTTCATCTTTTTCGCTTTCTAATTCAGAAATTTTTTGCTTTGTAATTGATAATTCTTGCACCAACTGCTTGATTTGCTCCTTTTGTTTAGAAATAGCAATTGTATGAAAAAATACGATAATCAACAAGAAAAAAACTGCCAGAGAAAGCAAAAAATTTGAGGTCAATTCAAAACCTAAAAGTTGAGCAAAATAAACTGGAATGAAATCAAAAATTGAAATAATAATCAATACAAAACCAATCACAATCCACATAAAGGCTTGCTCAAACAATATGTTATTCCTATTGATATTTCTAAACACAAAATATAAAAATAAAACAGAAGCAACCAGCATAGCAATAGACAAAATAGACATTATTCACTCTCTTTCATAAAAGCAGCAATCAAAATAGATGAACAAACTTCAATCATATACCGAATTGATTTGATAGGCGTTATGGAAGAGACTCCGCCAGAACGCTCAAACATATTTGCCGGAGCTTCTACTACTCTATATTTTCGTTTTAAAATATGAACGATAGACTCTGGTTCTGGATATTTAATAGGATAGCGCATCGCAAACTGTCGAATAATCTTTTGATTGCCCAAGCGATAACCAGATGTGGTATCTAAAATTCTTTTTCCAGTTGTACATTTAATAAAAGCAGAAATAATCGTAATACCAAATCGACGCATAAAAGTCGTCTGAAATTCTGATGCTTTATTTCCAACAAAACGTGACCCAATTACTAAATCCGCTTCATTCTTACAAATAGGCTCCAATAAAGATGCCAAAGAACTGATATCATGCTGTCCATCCCCGTCAAACTGAACTGCAACATCATAGCCATGCTCTAAAGCATACTTATAACCTGTCTGAACGGCTCCACCAATTCCAAGATTCATCACAAGATGAACTGCATTCAGTCCATTTTCATCAAGAATCTCTTTGGTGTGATCTGTCGAACCGTCGTTTATGACGACATAATCCAATTCAAAATCAACTTTTTTCCGATATTCGACAATGCTTAAAACGGTATTTAAAATACTTTCCTCTTCATTATAAGCAGGAATAATCATTAAAACTTTCAATTACGTTTTCTTTCCTTTACAGTAGATTTTTGAAAATAGTGGCATCAGTCTCAAAGATTCTAAGCTTCTAAAAAGCAAGATGAATATAATTATTTGAAATCTCTCACCATGAACCTTATTAGACAGAGGTGATAGATTAGAATCCACTTGCTCTTGTCCAATCCATTCTTTTATCATCCTATACTGATTCATAAACTCAGAACTTGATGCAGAACGGCCTGAAAACAACAAATACCAAATATAATAACGTTTAATAAAGTACCTCAAATAAATCGAATCACCAGCGACTTCTTTCAATTGTGATAAAAAGTAAACTATATCAATCTTAGGATTAAATCCTCTTTGAGACGTATTTGAAATGCTAGACTCATTAAAAAACCAATTATAACCATTATAATCAATAATTTTGATTTTATCTGTTTTATTATAGGCATTTAAACTAAAGACAACATCTTCACCGATTGGATAGTCAAAAAATTGAATTTGATTTTCTTTCAAGAAAGATGTTCGATAAATGCGAGCCCAAGGAGCTACCACAATATATTTCGACCAATCTGTGTCAATCAAATCTTGTTGAAAAATAATTTTATATTCTTGGTTGACACGTCTATAACCACCAAGTACAATGTCCATTTCCTCTTTGGAGATGGATTCATAAAATACTTGCAGATAATCACTGTTTACATAATCATCATTATCAATAAAAACAATATAATCCCCTTTAGCTAAGAGAATCCCTCTATTTCTTGTTTTTGCCACACCTTCATTTTCCTTATCAATCACTCGAACGAATGGATAATGATTGGCATAGGTTTGAAGCACCTTTAAAGAATTATCAGTCGATCCGTCATTCAATAATATGATTTCAAAATTCTTAAAAGTTTGTTCTAAAAGCGAATCTAGACATTTTCTAATGCCTTTTTCCGCATTATAAACGGGAATAATAACTGAAACTGCTAGATTATTAGACATTTATACTTCTCTTACTTTCATTCACTTAATTAACTCTTTTTGTAATATCCTATCAAACGTGGAAAAAGTTTGATTGATATGCTAAGTCCCATAATCTTCGTAAAAATACCAACCATTTTGAATGTCCTATTGTTTATTTTTTTAGAAAATTTTAATAGATATTGATATTTTTTCAGTAAACTTCCAATATCTTTATTGTGAAGATACTGATTAACAAAAGGCAATATTGAAATATAAGATATTGTGAAATAAACCTCAAGTGCAGTCTTAAGATTTTGATTATATGTTTCAATACCTTTTAATCCAATGTCAATACTTTTTAAAATATCATAGACATTCTTCTCTTTCACTATATTAGTAATACTCCCATCTCGGTTTTGTCTATACATGTAATTATCCGAATTAAGAATAGAAAAACTACCTGCCATTTTCAAAAGATTTGCACAATAAAGACAATCTTCTGATAAAAAACCTACAGGGAAGCCCAATCCTTGATTAAATAACTCTTTCTTTACACACTTATTCCACGCAGGAGCAGTCAAAACTTCTTTTGATACTAAATCCAAGACATGATCACTGAAAAGTCCAAAAGAAGGAACAGTTTCAAAACCAACCTGAATGATATCATCTATATCATAGAATTTATTATACGAAAAGATTACTATATCGCTCTTGTTTTGTTCAATATTATCACTCAACTTTTTGAGAAAATGATTGTCACTCCAAAAGTCATCACCGTCAACAAACAACAAGTAGTCTCCCACAGCATTTTGAATACCTGTATTTCTAGCTGCAGACAGACCTCCATTCTTTTGATGAATAACTCTAACAACATCATATTTATCAGATAAAGCATCACTGAGTGGGCCCGTAGCCTCATCCGTTGAACCGTCATTAATAATTAATACCTCAAACTGCGACATAGGGAAATTTTGCTTTGCTAAGCTTCCAACACATTCATTTAAATAGTTTGCCACATTATAAGCCGCAACTATAATTGAAAATTTCATCATTTGTTTTTCTTTCTAAACCATGTATAGGGATTTGTTACAAAATATATAATCAAGGATACACTTAGCCACGCTACCATTGAAAAAAGGAATGATAAAGCGGCTCCAAAAACCTCGTAGTTCATAACCAACGGTCTTGCAGTCAACACAGATACTAGATATCCCGTTAAAAAAGAGATAGTCAAATAATGTTGTTTACGAAAAACAGTTAGAATATTATCACACACTGTAGAAAAAGTACTTGCTACCCCTCCAAATAACAAAATCAAAAAACTAGAATGATAATGCTTTAAGTCAGTACCATAAACAATATCTAAAATAGGTATCGCTAAAAATGTTCCTAATAAAAAGATAGATGCACTCGTTAACCATAACGTTTTAAACAGATTGTTTTTATAAGTTATAAAATGACTTATTTTCTTTTCTTCTCGAAAAATTGCAAGCTGGGTAATCATTGGCCTCAAGAATACAATCATAAGATTCATGGAAAATATCGGGGTGAAGAGAACACTGAAATCCCTTTGCACACCTGCTCCAATAAAGCCTTTATTAAAGATATCATTCAAAGCATATTTAGGCTGATTATAAATAGAAACCAGTAAAAAGGCGTTGATAAAAAGCGGAAAACAGTCTTTTAAAATACTAAAAATATCTTTCACATTTACTTTAAAAAAATTAATTTTATGAAATGCTTTTGATTGTGGGTAATCAAATAATCCGATACAGAAAAAAGCAATAATTATTTGAATAATCACCGACAATAGTAGATTTCTTGAAATAATCAAACTTATAAAGAATCCAAGGGTTGATAGACTATTTCTGATAAATAAGGACTTACCTGCAATATCAAGTCGTTCTCTTTGTTGAAACAATCCCTGAAAGACATCCGACAATGCTTCGCTAACGCGAAAGAAAGATACTCCAAAAATAATATCCATATTGTTATGTGTTGAAGGGGTCACGATAATATAGCCAATAAGAATTAGCACCATCAAAATATTAGATAAAATTCTTGTTACAAGATAAGCATCAAAAGAATACTTTTCTTGAATATCAGTCGCTTGAAAATCTCTCACCTGAAAACTAGCAACAATTACTAATAAATTGGCAATCGCATAAGCGAAACTGTATAAATCAGCTGATTCACTTGACAATACACGGGTAACAACAACTAAAAGAATGACCGAAACGACAGCTGATGACAGGCTGCCAAATATATTCCAAAAGAATATTTTTTGCTGGGTTGTTTCTTTCAAATTCTAACTCTCTCCCACATTATAGTTTCTTAATTATACCATTTTCTAGGAGATTTGTGTATAAGGAAAAACAATCAATGGATTACCTCTATTTTTGAATTCTATAATCTCTGTTACGAATAAATTAAATGAAGGTACTCGTATGCAAGTTGAAGTATCTAGCCCCCAATTCCCCACATTACTAAAACTTATCCTATCCAAATGACTCACCTGATTTAGTATAAAATCACCCAAAAACTGATTGGAAGGATTCATATAACAAGCATCGCAAAATAGTTAACTGTCCCGGTATAAAATGTTACTTGGAAATTCAAAAAGTTTCAATTAACCTACTTCTCTGATTTAACCTTGATTATTGAGTAGGGAGTTGCTCAGTTTTAAGAAAGCCAGAATGAGCTTCGTTCCACAAGATTTCTTCTGGAAAACTCTTATCCATCTTTGACGTTAGAACATCAAATAACACTTCATACGTTATCTCAAAAAGTAAAATATAAAATTAATGTCATTACCACAAATTTTAACTTCATATCTTCATTACTCTAAAGATCAAAAAAAGAGAAGATGAAAATAATCCTCTCCAAAAATCGGCTAACACCAATCACTACAATTGATAAAAATATGCTATTTCTTCCCTTGTTTATAAAATTCCTTGAGGGCATCTTGCCAAGTTGGAATGACAAAGCCGGTTGCCTTAGCTTTAGCTAGGCTCATAGTAGAATTGAATGGTCGCTTCGCTTTCGCTGGAAATTTACTAGAATCTACTGGTAAAACTTCAACATCTGTATCTTTTAAAATTTCTACTGCAAAATCATACCAAGTCGTATCTTCTATAGCATCATTTGACAAATGGTAATAACCAAATTCTTTTTGATTTTCTGCTAAGTAAGTCATAAATTCAGCCAACGTTCGCGTCCAAGTTGGACGACCATGCTGGTCATTAACAACCGTCAGGGTTTTATGTGTTTTGGCTAAATTCTGCATGGTAAAAACGAAGTTCTTTCCATAATTTCCAAAGACCCAAGCTGTGCGGATAATGTAGAAATGGCTAGAATATTTTTCAACCAACTCCTCTCCCATACGCTTCGTGCGACCATATTCTGTTTGAGGATCTGGTCGATCATCTACTTCCCATTCTTGCCCAACTGGCTTATCTCCAGCAAAGACATAGTCTGTAGAGATGTAAACAAGTGTTGCTCCATGGGCTTCTGCCGCTCTTGCGACATTCTCTGTCCCGGTCACATTGATGACATAGTCCAGTTCTTTACCTTCGTCTTCTGCTGCATCTACAGCTGTATAGGCAGCGCAGTGATAAACCAAACTTGGCTTCACTTCTGCAAAAACCTTCTCTACCATTTCGGCATTGGTAATATCC
>ERZ773008.784-NODE-784-length-23011-cov-24.116048_pt1 | contig 23011 bp, 21 predicted proteins | sample MGYA00580664_ERZ773008 | MGnify/ENA primary metagenome ERZ773008 (study PRJEB29015, sample SAMEA2738016) | human oral metagenome | biome: human oral; feature: human-associated habitat; material: dental | place: China | collected 2048 ... | reverse complement strand
TTGCTAATAAAACTAAAAATTTAAGAATTTTTGAAGATGAAGAAGAAAAAATGAACTTGTCCTTGGAAGATGTAAAGGGAAAAGTTTTAATCATTTCACAATTTACTCTTTATGGAAATTCTATAAAAGGAAATAGACCATCTTTTATTCAGGCTGCCAAACCAGATTTTGCAAAAGAGTTATATTTAAAATTTATTGAAGAATTTAAAAATTTTGGGATAGAAACACAGGAGGGAGAATTTGGTGCTGATATGAAAGTAGAGCTTTTAAATGATGGACCAGTAACAATAATTATTGATACTAAGGATGCAAATATAAAATAAAATTTTTCTTGAAAAAGTTTAAATAAATTAAAAAAACAACTGATGTGATGTCCATTATTGTTGAGTGAGCATTTTGGAGCTCACGAAACACTAATGGCTATCAAGCAGTTGCTATATAAAATTTAAAATATTATTTTACTTATAATTATAATTAATGCGAAATTTTGATTTTATTGACAATTTCTAAAACTATGTTATACTCTCTATGAATGCTTTTATTAAATAAGTGGGGGGAGGTAAAATATAGTTGGAAAAAGTTTATAAAAGTAGAGTATATAGAGTAATTTTTAATTTTTTATGTGGTGCAATTCTTTCAATTTTTGTTTTTTTTATTGCACATATCTGGCTAAGTCAATTAACTTCAATTATCATAGCTACTATAATTTTCTTTTCTTATATATGGTTAGTAATCTGTGGAAATTTTATTACCATAATTGTTAATGATAAAGAACTTATTGTTAAAAATGGAAAAAAAGAGGATAAGTATGAATTTAGTAAATATTATTTTCGTGCAAGAACTGTTTCTTCCAGTGGTGACACAGAGTGTAGTTTATATGCTATTGATGAGAATGGAAACAAAATTCATATAGATTGTGAATTGATTGGTATTGGTCAGTTTAGACAGCTAATAAATGATTTAAAATTAGATGTTGGTGTTAATAAAATAAATACAATAAAAAAAGACAAATAATAAGAAATTAAAGGAGAGGAAAAATTATGAAATTTATATATCTTTATATTGGAGTAATGATTATTTTTGGACTTGGATATTCATTTTTTATGTTTAATCGTGCAAATAAAAGAAAAAAAGAAATTCTTGAATGGTTAGAAAAAAATCCTAAGGCTGCAAAGGTTTATATTGGAAGCACTTCTTCAAATTTACTTAGTTTTATACTTACTCCTAGTAGTATAAGCCTTATTGCTATTGATGACAAAAAACCTACAACTTTTATTATGGAAGGGACTAAACAAGTTTTCTATCTTACACCAGGAAAACATACAATAACTTCATCATTTCAAAAATCTAGACCTGGTATTCTATCTAAAAGAGTTATATCTGAATATGAACCTACAACACAAGAAGTAGAAGTAGAAGCAGAAAAAACTTATATATATTCTTTTGATAAAAAAAATGAACATTATACTTTTACAGAAATGAATTAACAAAAAAATTTGACAAATCATTTATGTTTGTGATATACTCTGAAAAAATTTTAAAAAGGAGTGATTAAAATGAAAAAATTAAATAATAGTCATTTTGATTACACATATTATTACTATTATAAAAATTAGAGAGTCATTAATTAAATTAGATGGCTCTATTTGTATTTGTAAGAGCCTCTAATTTATTATAAGGATAAAATTATGGACTTCTTACATTTACATTTGTAAGAAGTTTTTTTATTATTTATTTTATAAATTTTATTGAGAAGGAGAGATTTTTATGTTTGATTTAGTACAACACCGTAAACCAAAAAAATTAGAGGCTTTTATTATGATTATTATTGTATTTTTGATGTTAGGTTACCCTATGATTATGATTCCTAATATGATACCACATATTCCTGTGTTAATAACTATAATATTTTTATTGTTATATGGAACGATTAATAAGGTAAAATTTTCTTTGTTACAGGAAAGTATGATTCAATCTGTAAGTACAAGTATGGGAGCTGTGTTTTTATTTTTCTTCATTGGAATTTTAGTTTCTGTATTAATGATGTCAGGAGCAATTCCTACATTAATGTTTTTAGGACTTAATGTAATCTCAACTAAGATTTTTTATCTTTCATCTTTTTTAATAACTGCAATAATAGGAATTTCTATTGGAAGTAGTTTAACAACTGTTGCAACACTTGGGGTTGCTCTTATGGGGATGTCAAATGCCTTTGATTTGAATCCTGCTATAACAGCTGGTGCAATAGTTTCTGGTGCATTTTTTGGGGATAAAATGTCTCCATTATCTGACACAACTGGGATTGCTGCTAGTATAGTTGGAGTTGATTTATTTGAACACATAAAAAATATGATGTATACAACTATTCCTGCTTTTATAATATCCTCTATTGCTTTCGGATTACTATCACCTTGGAATAAAGTTGGAGATATTTCAAGTGTTGAACAATTCAGAGAAGGTATTTTATCAACAGGTCTTGTAAATAATTTATCTTTAATATGTTTTGTAATATTGATAATTCTTTCTGTATTTAAAATCCCAGCTATTTTATCTATAATATACACAAGTATAGTTGGTTTAATTATTTCTATTATTAATAATCATTATACTTTACAAGAAATTTCTGGATTTTTATTTGGAGGTTTTTCAAAAGCAGATTTATCACAAAATATTGCTTCACTTTTAAATCGTGGAGGAATAAGTAGTATGTTTTTTACCCTTACAATAGTAATTTTAGCTCTTAGTTTAGGAGGATTGTTATTTGGTCTAGGAATTATTCCTACACCTCTTGATAGTATGGCACATCTTTTAATAAATCCTTCAAGAGCAACAATTTGTGTTGTCCTTACAGCATTAGGAGTAAACTACATAGTTGGAGAACAATATTTAAGTATTTTACTTGCAGGAAAAACTTTTAAACCTATATATGATAAACTTAACTTACATTCTAAAAATTTATCAAGAACTTTGGAAGATGCTGGTACAGTAATTAATCCATTAGTACCTTGGGGAGTTTGTGGAGTGTTTGTAACAAGTGTTTTAGGTGTTCCTACACTTACTTATTTACCATTTTCGTTTTTCTGTTATCTATGTATAATATTAACAGTTATTTCAGGATTTACAGGGATAAGTATAACTAAAAATGGCGACCCCGATGTGGCTTGAACACACAACCTACTCCTTAGGAGGGAGTCACTCTATCCAATTGAGCTACGGGGTCATCCTTTAAGATTATACAATATTTTATTTAAGATTTCCACTTTTTGTGTTAAAATAAATTTAATATTTATTTTTTATTTATTTTCAGTATTTTATAGCAGTTAAATATATAGTTTGTTGGCTACCTGTTGGCTACATAAAAAGAGAGAGCATTTTTCATCTAAAAAATGGTATAATAAAAATAAAAAAAGAGGAGAATTTATAATGAGAAAATTTGTTGAACAATATGATATTCGTATGTCACCAGATAGAATTAGAATGGCAACACAATTTAGAAAGGAGTATTTAAGAGAATTTTACAAGTATAAAGTAACAGCTATTGAGAGATATTTATTAGCAAGACTTGAAGAGGAAAAATGCAATAATGATTTTGATAAAGCTTCTAAAATAGATAAAATTTTAAGTTCTATAATTGGTATTGCTGATTCAACTAACTTTATAAAAATAGAAGAATCAATAGCATATGATAATGAAAGAGAATTTCAAAGAGTAGTTTTTGAAATAAATACAACAAATATGGAACTTGCAAGATTTGGAATAGACTTAGAAAACAATATTTTTGATATTATAAAAACAATAGAAAATCAAATAAACGAATAAAAGTCCAGCTAATAACTGGACTTTTATTACATCTCATTTCTTAAAGTTTGTAAAAATTCTATATATCCCTCAGTACCATACGAATAATCTCTATCATAGATGTCATCTAACTTTTTATTTTTGTCTTCCATAACTCTATCTAAGAAATTATTAAAATCATCTACCTGGTCCTCTCTTATAAAATTACTTAAAAACGCTTCTCTTTCTTCTTTAGTCTTTAACTCGTTAAATTCATTCATAGCAAGTATAATTGTTTCTGGACTTTCTATTTCAGCATAAGACATAACTGCGTGGAATACAAGTTTATTATTCTTATCCATCTTAGTTAATTGAGTTTGATAATCCATACCATACTCTTTTAACTCTTGTTCTCTTTTTTCTACTGTATCTGATGTTGAAAGAATTTCATCAAGTTGCTCATTTCTTGCTCCATATTCAGCTAATTCCATAATACCGCTAGCCAAAGCAATTTTAGCTTTCTGTGGAGTATCTTCTTTAAATTCTCCAAATCTTTCAGCTTGTTCAGGATGTTTCTCAAAATATTCTTGATAGTCTGTTTTTTCTTTTAATATGCCATCAAAAGCCTTTTTACCACTTTCATATAAAAGTCCTAGTCCAGCAAGTCCTAATTTTTCTACTGGCAACAATCCTTTATCTTGTTCAGCTTGAGCCTTTTCTTTATATTCATATTTCCATTTTTCTTTTAAATATTCGCTTGCTGTATCAAGTCTATTAGGTATATTCTTTTCAAATTTGATATTATCTATACCTCTTGAAACTGCATTAGGAGAAACTAAATATAATGATCCATATACTATTTTTTGTACAGGAGATAAATTTGAAGAGGCATCCCTTTTTAATCCTTTAAAATTTTGATTAAAGAAACTAGCAACAACATTTTCTCCACCCATTGTAATTTCAAGCCCAGTATTATCTACTATACCTGTTTTAATTACATCAACAACAGTGTCTTTTATTTCTCCGTGCATTAAAGCGTCTACCTTAGCTTCTATCATTTCATCTCTTGATGTACCTGCTATTTTACCAGTTAGCCAACCAACACCATAAATAAGTCCTGCTGTTTCTAATGCTGTTGTTCCTGAGTTAAAAATTCTTGAGTTGGCTTTCCAGCTTCTTAATCCTGTAAAACTTGTTTTATTAAGTGTTGGACTATTGTCAACTAAAAATCTATATCTTGTAAATCCATCACTATCAATATAAGTTGTTAATCTATCAAATGTTCTTGTTAATAAATTCATATTATACATTCTAAACATACCATTGAAATTAGCCCAGTATCTGCTAACAAGGCTATCTGTTTTCAATCCTACTGTATGTCCACTAAAAGCATTTAATTCTTTTCCATTTATATCAGCAAATTGCTCAAATAAACTTTTTACAGTAGATGTATTACTTCTATCTTTTACAACATCTATTAGTCCTGTAACACTATTTGTATTTAATATTTCATCTTGAATAGCTTTCAGTTTTATATTATCATCTATGCCCATATCAAATAGGACCTGTTTCATAGTAGGAGTAACATCTTCTATTTTAAACTTTGTAAACTCATCATACATAGCATTAGCTGTAAAATATTCTGCTAAAGCTATTCTTTGCACATCAGAAGCTGTTTGTCCTTTTGCTCCAAGTTCTCCTGCATTCTTTAAAAAATTAGATTTTGTGTATCCTCTCATATCAATTTCAGTTTCCATAACTTTATCAATATAAGTTTCTATTTGTAGTCTTTCAAGTGGATTAGTTATAGTATCTAAATCAATATTTTTTAGATTTTGATATTTCTTAGCAACAATTTTAGTGGCTCTTGTCATTTCTTTTGTGCTTTCTAAAAAGCCTACTCTTTCATTAAAACCTAAATCAATCAGTCCTGAGTTAATTCTTTCCTTGTTAGTAGCAATTTCTTTAAGATAATTCAAGTTAGATAAAAACTTATACATCATTAAATTTCTTGTGTTATACATAGTTTTTCCACTGACTGACATATCTGAAAATTTTCTCGTTGATACATCAGCACCTAATTCAAATAGATGTTGAGTTTCATTTTCTATGGCATTTTTTAATGTTCTATTATTTTGCACATACATATTTTTTCCAGTTGATGTATTATGATTAGCTTCTATTCTGTCATAATTTCCATTTAATCTGTCTTTTAATGTATTAAGTCCACTCTTTTCGTCAATGACTTGCTTGTAAATTCTATTTAAGGAATTAACAGGGTCTACTTCTGCATTTATTTCATTTAGAAAACCATCAAGCCAATTCATAGATTTTGTCTCATAATTCTCTATGAATGTTAAATTTTTTTTACTTAATTTTTTACCATCTATTTCTTTTTGTTTCAATTTAAAGTAGTTATCTATTTCTGGTAAAGGTGCATTTTGAACTGCAACATCTTTCCAAGTTTTACTTTCATAATCTACCAGTTTACCATTTCCATTTCTCCTTATATCAAGCGTTGTCCCATTAATATCATTTCTTAATTTCTCAATGATATTATGGTCATCTAGTATATATACTCCTGCTGTATCTCCAACCTTAAACTGTTTGGCTTGAGCTTCTGTTAAATAAACTTTCTTTTCAGTATTTTTTAATATACCATCAACCACAACTTTTTTTGCATTTAAGTCATCAGTATCTATTGCTAACTTTAAATTTGACATAGCTTGATTTTTATCATAAACAATATCAAAATTATAACCTTTTTGAGATAGGTTATTTCCATATTTTAAATTAGTATATTCATCTGCTATATTTCTAAACTCATAAGCATAAGGTGTTAAATTTTCAGGAACATCAGCATAACCTCTTATCATCCCTTTAAATGTTTTGCCATTTATGTTATTTTCAGTTATGATAAGTTCGTTTAAATCTCCTATACGAGAAAAATTAGCACTACCTCCATTTTCCATATGAATATAAGCAAGTCTACTTTTATATTCAGCTGTTAATTGTTTAGAGTTTAGTTTAATCTTATTCTTAATAGGTTTCAATGTCTTACTCAAAGAATCTTTTGCATTTATATCATTAGCAACTTTTTTTTCAGGAACTTCTCCATTAAATATTCTTTCTTCAAACTTACTATTACTTTCTTTATTTTTAATTGCATTTTGTCTTGAAAGCTCTTCTTTATGGATTTTTTCTATTCTTTTTTCAGTTACATTAGTATAAAAATCATCTACTTCCTGAGAAAAGTTTTTACCTCTTTCAATACCTATTGTTTCTCCATTTTCTAATCTTTCTGCTAATTCTATAACTGCTTTTGGGTTAGTTGCTCCTGGTCCATATTTATCAACCTCATTTTGTATAACTTCTAGTGGAGTTTTAGGAGTTTCTTCAACTGCATTTACAACAACATTTTCAGGTATGTCAACATCTGAATTTTTTAATTTATTTATTTTTTTAGAAACATATTTACCTGCTACTTTTGTAACTCCATGTATTGCTACACTTGTGGCTGCACCATAAGCATACTCTTTTAAATCTTCTTTTCCAAAATCTTTAATTTCTTTGCCCTCTATTTCTGTTTTTTCCCAAGTAGTATCAATAGCACCTTGAAGAATATCCCAAGCTAAGTTGGCTACAAAGCCATTAGGGTTATACCAGTTTGTAGGAGAAGCAGCACCTTCTAAAATACTTTGAAATATCATAATTCCTTTATCTATTTTAGAATTACTGTTTAAAAATTTTGCTCTCTCTTCTCTATTTTTCCTAATAGTTTCAATAGCTGTTTTTCTTAGTTCAGAACCTTTCCAACCGTTTTCTTCTCTTTGTTTTTTATATTCTTCGTAATTTTTATCGTAGTCATCTGTATATTTTCCATCTACAAGTTCTGGCATAGGTGCTGCAATAAAATCTACTATCTGTGTAGCTCCTTTGATTAACCCAGTTCTCATTGGATTTGATATATTTCTTTCAATTCCTTTTAATAATGCTGTATCTTGTAGAGAAATAGGTTTCTCACTATTTTTTTTTCTTTGTTCTTGAAATTTCTTTTCTTGTTCTTCGCTCACAATTCCAGTCATTCCTTTTTTACCATTGAACACATCTTTTAAAATACCCATAATTTCTCCTTATCTTAAATATCCACCCATTTTATTTTTCTTTGTACTTACAGTATTTGTTTTTTTACTTTGTGCAGGTTTACCATCTTTCAAAACTTTACTTGCATTTATTAATCTTTTTCCCTCATCTGTATTAAGTTTCTTCAAATAAGGTTGCATTGTTGTTGAGTTAATTTGACTTTCTTTGTATCCATCTTCTTTCATAACTCCTATTATATAATTTTTTAATTGAGCATCTGCATATACTGGGTCTGATGAAAAGTCCTTTCTTAAATCATTCCATTCATCGTAACCCTCATCATCAAACCAACCTATAAAACCCTTTTCAGGTATTTTAATATTCACATTAGTATAGTTTCCTTTGCTATTTTTATTAATTCTTTCAGCTTGATAAAGTTCTGGATATTCTTTCCCATAGGCATAAGGGATAGGGTTTTCAGTGTCAGCATATTGCTTTATAAAGGCATTTACCTTTAACTCTTTATCTGAACTATTATCATTTGCCAAAAGTTTTTCAGCATAATCTCTAACCATATTCTTTGCCTCAGCCTCCGACATTCTTCCATTTTTTATTTGTGCATTAATATTTCTTCTTAAATTAGATATTTGTGTTTTGTCAAATATGTTTACCTTATTATAATTATCTAAATCTCCAGCAGAAGCCCAATCAAAATTAACCAAGCCATTTGCTATGTCATTGTCAGTCATATCTCTTCCATATCTTTTTTTGAATGCTTTTCTTACATCAGTATATTTTTCACTTCTTAGGGCTTGATCCATTTTTAGATTTCTTAGATACAGTCTTTGCATTTGTTTTTCTGCTCTTATTCTTTCTTTTTGAATTCTCTTTTGTTCTTTTTGATACTCATCTATCTGTGATTTTATTCCTTTTAGAACTGATTTAGTTTCTCCCTCAAATTGAACTTTTAAATAATCTCTTGCTGTCTTTTCATCATTACCTTTGTAATATTCCATAGTTGTATCAACTAAGTCATTTACAATTTTTTCATTATCCATATATGATATTACTTTGTCTATTTCTCTTTTCTTTTCATCAAGTGTCATAGAACTATTTTGAATTTCCATTATTCTATTATTAAGTCTTGCTACTTCTGTTCCACCAATATTTTTGCCTAGCATAACAATTTTTTCTTCTTCTGACATTCCAGAAAGTTTAGCAATTTGTTCTATTGTGTCTCTCATATATGTATAGTTTTCTTTTGCTTTTTCATCATCATTAAGTCCATACTTAGCACCTATTGCTCTTCTTTGTTCTAAGGTAGCAAGTGCAATATCATTTTGTTCTTTGATATAGTATTGATTTCTTTTAACTCCTTCTTTAATTCCCCAGTCTTTATAATTGATATCAACACTATCTGAAAACGCTCTTTTTTCAGTAGTGTCAAGATACTTACTATTAACTATTAATGATTTTTTAGATTTTATTACTTCGTTATAATCTTTCAGATATTCTTCAAATCTATCTCCATATTTATCTTGAACTGTAGACCATTTTTCTTCAAACTCTAAATCTTTTTTTTTCATAGCTATATCAAGTAAGTTCTTTTCGTTATTAAGTTTAAGTTGTTCACTTTCCTTAGCAATCTTTCCTATTGCTTCTATAAACATATTTTCATGAACTGGTATTTTAGAAGGTGTTTTAACAGGTACACCTTCAACATTCACAGGATTTAATAAATATCTACTTTGTGTATCAACTTGTATAGGAGATACATTCGCTCCTGTTCTTTCTTTCATTACTTCTTTTTCTATGAATTCATTAGCCATTTATTACCTCCAAAATTTCCAAAACCTTTTAACCCTGAAAAAGTATTATGTTTAAATTTATTCTTAACATCATCAGTGTTATAAATACCTTGAACTTCTCTTATTTCTCCACTAGGTGTAGTTGCTAAATTCTTTTTAAGATTTTCTAAATAATAACTTTTTCCAGCTTCTAAAAATGATTGTGTTATTCCGTTAATTCCAGCAAGTTTAGCTCCAAAACCTTGTTCCATTAATTGATTACCAGCCATATTACCATTATCAATAGTTTGATTTAATTGTGCTAAATCTCTTTTTAATTGTATTTCTGCTTGTGAATATGCAACTAAATAATTTTGATTTATCCCTTCCTGTGTTCTGTTAAAAGTTAATCCACTTTGATAATAATTATTATTTGTTTGATTTTGTAATTCCCCTATCTCATTCATTTGATTTTGTGTAATGATATTTGCCTTATCCTTAGCCTCTGAATTAAGTTTATTGATACTGTCAGACTTTATAGAGCTATCTTCAACATTTTTAATATCATTAAAAGCTAATTTGCTCCTAACATTCATTACTTCTTGTTCTAAATTTTCTCTCGCTGATACATATCCAGCTAACAAGCCTCTTAAATTTCCTTCTAATGCTCTTCCTATTTCTTTTTTATTATATTCATATTGCATTTTAGCTTGTTCATCTTGGTAGCCTTTTATCTTCTTAGCTGTAGTCTTATTGTATTCAATACTTCCTTTTAATTTGTTCTCTTGACCTTTTAATCCATTATAAATAGATTTTACTTCATTTCCTGCTTTTGCAATTTTCTTACCTTGCTTATATATTCCGTAACCTTGTGCAATTCCTAATGCAAGATTAGTTAATATTGAACCCATCATATTAATCACCTCTAATCACTTACAATATCTATCTTTGTGTCTATACCTAAAATTTCAAATATCTTATTATTTTCTTTTGTAGTAATTTCTATATTAAAACCATTTAATATTGGGAAAGAAGTTTCTATTTTAAAAACATTAAATAAATCGTTCTCAATATCATTTTTTGTTACTACCTTATCATTTATTTTTATTCCTTTTATAGCTTCTTTATTTTCGTTCAAGACTTTAATAAATACTCTTAAAACTCTTGATGAATAATCATTGCTATAACTACCACCTTTTTCAGTTTTCATATATGGTGGGTTTATTCTTAAAATTGCCTTAGCAACATTGTTTTCTGTTTCATTAAGTTTTACGGCTATGCCATCTATAAGTCCTAATATATACTTATTACAGAATATAAAATCGTTTATAGGTTTATCTAATTTTAAGGAAAATCTCCTAAAAATCTTATATTCTAATTGTTCATATAGATATAAAGTATCTGCTTTTTCTTCCTTAAAAGATATCAAATAATTTTTGTTGTTATATTTTAATTTATCTAATCCAATAAATTTAGGTATAAGTTCGTATTTTTCTAAATTTGTTGAACTATAAGTCTCAACTCCTTGTGAGTTTGGTACTTGCTCAATACACCTAATTTCATTAGTATCTGTTAAATAATAGAAAGTACCATTTAATAGTGCAGCTCCTTCCTTATAGCTGTACTTAGTTTTTTCATTACAAGTAATTTCACTTGCAATAAAAACATTGTATGTTCCACTTGTCAGAATATTGTTTGTTGATATAACATAAACTCCATGTGATGTTGGAGCAAATATTTTATCTCCTATGTAAATGTCATACATTTCTGGGTAAATATTATTAATAGGAGTAGGTTTAAAAAAGAAAGCACTATCTGCTTTTGTATCGTTTCTAAAATCAAAATAATCTGATTTCTTAGAAAAATATAAATAACCATTACTTACAAAAACCATTCTATCTTGGTATATGCCTACTGTTACTGCATTTGAAATAATATCTAAAAGAGTCCCATAATTTAATTCACCTTTGATATTTGTGCTAATTCCATCAGTGTTATAATAAGAACTTTTATATACTTCATCATAGCCGCTGTTTCTTCTTTCATTAAAATTGATATAAGTTTCTCCAATTATATAGCTTTTCTCTATTATTCTTTGAAAATATGAGTCTCCAAAATTATTCTTACCCATAAATACACCATGTTCTATATGAGGTAAAAAATTTCTAAATACAGCAAAAGTGTTACCATCTTGTAAAAATCTTTCTTCAATATTTTCTTTAGTTACAGTACCTTTATAAACTTTATAAATTCTTTTTACTAATACATTAGCTCCACTAATATATAAACCATCACTTCTTCCCTCTACTATTGGATTTTCCACCGTTCCTATAAAACCAACCCTAAAATCACTACCTACTCTATAAATTCTATAGATATCTAGCTTAACTGTTTCTCTATCTTTAATTGGGTTTTTTATTAAACTTAAATAGCCTGATTTCCCTATCTCACCTTTTTCTTTACTGAATTCAAAAACTTCTATTTTATCCCCAATTACAAATAATCTATTATCACACATTTTAATTATTCTTATATTTTTAACAGTTATTGGGTGTGTATATAGCAAATTTCCAATATCATTATTTGTTTTACTATAAGTAGCAACATTATTATCTTTTGTTACTCCTACATAAAAATTATGTTTTGTATCAATAAGTTGTATTAAATTGTGTTGAAAGTTGGTAGCTTCCAATTTCTTTGCTATCTTTAAATTGCCCATTTCATTTATAATAAGGTTTTCTATTTTTTGTGCTGATTGTTGATATATTTCACTTTCTCTTATACCACTTAATCTTTCGCCTACTTCTCCATACACAAACATATTACTTTTAAATACTCTTTCCATTATTCTTCCTCCCAATATTGAAAGCCTTGTTGAGCAATTATATTATTTTTTAATTTTGTTACTTCCGCGTCAAATATTTCTAATCTATTATTATAGGTATTAATTGCCAATGCCATTTTTCTAGCTGTCATAGCAACCATTAAATTAAATAAATTATCTGGTATTTCTGTAAAATCTATTCTTCTACAATATTGTATTTTTATTTCACTCTCAGATGAATATATAAACTCATTTTCTAATCTATAATTTTTGTTACATCTAAGTACATTTAAACAATCAACAGGCAAATTAAATTTATTTTCTCCATCAACTTGACCTACTGTTGTTAGTTTAGTAGTGATAGCATTGAATAGAAAAGCACTAGATGTTGCTATATTGTCTATAACACTATCTAACATTTTTTCACATATCTTATACATATCACTTTTATTGTCATTGTATATACTATTTTCTCCTAACATTAATAATGTTTCCGATATTATTTCTCCTCTATCCATCGCTACACTCCTTTTTATGCTTTTCTACAACCAAGCATATGTTTATTTATTTCTTTCAAACTTTCTTTTATTTCTGCCAAATCACTTTTAAACGAGGTTTCAATTTTAGTGATTTTTTCCTCAATTATCTTATCTTTTTCATTGCTCCAATTTTCAAAGGCTTTTCTGTGTTCCTCATAAACTATTTTATCTAATTTTTTATCTATCAATTCTTCAAAATGTTTATTGTTTTTTTCTATCTTATTATCTATGCTGACAGATATGCTTCTGATAAAAGCTATTACTCCAATTAATCCTGCAACATATGTTAAATGTTCTTGAGTTAATGCGAACATATTCACCACCTATATTCCTAATATTTTTTCCCAATGATTATAATAATTTCTTGCTTCCTTAGTTCTGTCAATTATTGCACGGTCTTTGTAACCCTCATTCTTCAATTTAGGTTTCCAAGAAGTTACACCAAAATACTTAACTGCTGCATAAAATCTTCTTACAGTTCTATCATCAACACCTGTTTCTTTCATAATGTGTTTAAATATCTTGTCTGCCAATGTACGATTAATTCCAGTATTGTTATAACAACTGTATAAATAATCATGCACGACAGCAGCATTAATATATTTTCCAAATGGGTTATAAATCCACTGCAATGATTTAGGAACAGAGGCTCCATCAGTGATGAAACCTCTAAATACCTTAATATCATAACCATTGATAGAGTAAACATAATCATCTAACAGTATAGCTTTTCCATTAGATAAAGGTTTAAGTATAAGTTTACTCTTTTCCATTTTTACCTTCTTTTAATTTCTTAAATAAAGGTTGTAATTCTGCAACTACTGCTTCTATTGTATTTTCATTTATAAATATTCTTAAATGTTTTGGCAACTTAGAAACAAACTCTTTAACTGCTTTCTTTTTAAGATCTCCTAAACCTTTTCCTTGAATTTCAAGCTCTTGATTTATAACTTCTTGTTGAACCTCTTCTTTTCCTTTATATCTCCAAGATAACAAGAAATAAACCCCCAATGAAAATACATACCCTAAAACTTGCCATAATAATTGTTTACCCATACTTTTTACCTCCTGTTATTTGTTATAAAAATTAATTCTTTGTCTTAACACACTTAAATAGTCTCTCATAAATTTTAGCTGCTCTTTTAAATAAACTTGCTCCAAACCTTTTAATTCTTTAAACTTTTCTTCGTTTACAAAATTTTCTAACTTTGTTACTCTATCTTGTAATTCTTTTTTTCCACAACCATTCTTTCTACAAATGCTTCCACTTTTAACCTCCTTTAAAATTTAATACATTTATTTTCCCATTTCTTGTAAGCATCTAAATATATCTCGTCTTTATTTACATTATACGTAATTTCATAATACATTCCATCTTGTACACTTGTTGTAATAAGAACTTTCAAATTTCCTAAAACGTAAGAACTTATAACAATATGTACATCATCTTCTTTTAACCTATATTCTTGACTTTTACATACTCTTTCATTAAAATAATTCACAGTCTCTTTTTTAAATCTCTTAATTAATTCATCAACTTTTCTCATTTTAATACCTCCTAAAATTTTTATAATAACTGTCTTGCCAGACTGTTTATTAACTATTTTTTAAATTGAACATTATCAGCTGTTCCTAATTGAAAATGCACAGAGTCTTTTTGCTTCCAATTTCCACCCCATACTATTCCATATTTATCAATGAGACCTTTACTTTCAGCAACATCATAAATGGCTTTATAATATTTATAATCCCATCTAGCAACTGTCTTTTCTTTTTCTGCTCCTGTTTTTTTATCTGTGTATTTCTCTTTTTCCAAGACAGCTATATCAACAGCATATCCATATCCATCAACTTTTACTTGGTGTTTTGATTTATATTTATATCCATCACACCAACTAACTTTTGGTTGTTTTTTACCGTTGCTATCATATAAAATTGTTCTCCCTTTTTGATATTCGTGATTTTGCTCTTCTGCGGTTCTGACACCACAAGTAATTTTAAAATCATATGGAGATTCTTTTATAAGTTCTTTTATAAAATTTACTACATTTGGATGAACTCCATTCATTTTTTCTAAACTTAAATTTGATAAATTAAACATTTATCCTCCTTATATATAAAAAATTGTATTTTTATATTAAAAATTAACCTTTACTATATCTTAAATATAAAATCTTTAAAAATTATATTTAAAAACGCTTTTATAAAAAATGACCTCATAATAAACTGATGTAAGAGTTTTAAACCACATAGCCTATTAAGAATATGTCTTTTGATTTAAAATCTCTCTATTACCATTTTATAGCTTCTATTTCTTCTACTGATTTACAAGTTTCTAACTTTATTGAAAGTACTCCAAACTTTTCAAATATTCCAGCTTTTCTTTTTATAAATTCAGTCAATACATTCATTAATTGAGAATATGTAAAGGTTTTTATGCTATTATCTACAAGTATCCAATTTCTTGTATCTGTTTCTGTGACTTCTCCTCTTTTTAACATATAGTCAACTTCCCAAAAATTATCTAAATCATCTTTTCTAACTTGAAATGTATCTCCGTTTACTGTAATATTCTCATAAAGTTTTTGCATTCTAATACTTTTCAATTCTTCTCTTTTTATCTTTTTTAATCTATCAATATTTGGAGAATATTTTATCTTGCCATTTTCATAAATATAATCATCTATTGGATGTATAAATTTAAAATCATCTACTTCAATAGCTTCTTGCATTTCCCCTATTGTTGTATATGCCACTATTCTTTTATTTTTATCTATTACTATTTTCATATATCACTCCAACACAAAAATTTTTTCTACTATTATCAAACCGCCAAAATCATTAGATAAACTAAATTCATTATTTGTTATACTTAATGTTGTTTTTAAATCCCCAGAACCAAAAACAATTAAAATTTTATCTCTGTCTTTAATAATTATATAAGTATTTTGAATTTTATCTTGTACGTTACTATAGTCAACAATACAAATTTTCCAATTTACACCAAGGGTTATTTTTACACCCTCTGAAAGTTTTCCATCAAAAACTTTTTTTATGTTTATTCCATTCTTGATTTCAACTTCCTTGCTTGTATTATCGTTCATAGTAATTTTTAATTTGTTATTAGCATAAGATAAATCTTGTATCTCTCTCCCATCTCTACCAGCAACTGTTGGAACTGTAAAAACTGTATTTTTATTATCATCATAATTTACTGTTACTTTATCTTGAACAGCAGTGATTGATGTTATACCTGGTCCTCTATCTCCTTTCAATTTATCCCTATTGTCATCAATATATTTTGCTACTGCAGTTGATAAATTACTTTTTAAACTATCTGATAAAGTTTTTAATTCTTTTAATTTTTTAGATACCTCATTTTGTAAATCATTTAATTTAGAAGCTGCTGAATTATTAATATCTAGTAAAGATGTTTCTTTTGTTGTTTTAATTAATTCCTCAACTTCTTTTTTTAACTTACTTACCATCTGTTCATATTTACTGTTTAAATTTCCCAATGGAAAAGCTACTATTTTTCCATCTTCATTCATTACCCAAAATGTATTTGGTTCTAACTGTGTTAATACTTGTGTCATTTTTAAACTATCAATCTTAGCACCTGATGTTTTAGCATATTTAACAATGTTTGTTACATCTTCAACTAAATCATTGTATTTACTCACTAATACTTTAAGCTCTGGGTATTCTTCCAAATATTTTCCAGCTTTCATATCTGATGTGTAAATTACTTGATATTCATAAGCCTTAGTTTTTACATCTCCAATCACATTCAAATATAAACTATTATTTTCTGTGCTAGTTGTATAATTTCCTCTTGGTATAGGTATAAAACTGGAATTTCTTTCTCTGTACATAAATACTGCCTTAGATAAATCTATTCCATTTATTTCAAATTTATCTCCACCACCAGCAAGAAATTCTTTTATTATTTCTATTGTTTTACCTGTTTTAAAATCCATATTATCTCCTTAAAAAAGGGCAAGAGGTGAAAGCCTCTTACCCCTTTGTTGATTAAACTTTAAATGTGAATTTTGTTATTTTTGTTGGCTCTATTACTACTGTTCCAACACTTTCATAAACTTGTAAATGCCATTGTCTGCCATCAGTTGCAACAAAAATTTTATCAGTTCCCACTGAATTTTCCCAAGAAGCAAAACCAAATGTATAACTAGGTATTATATAGAAAACTCCTTTTTCCACTTCTTCCGATATTATTATTTCTGCCCCGAAAAAAGTTAAAGGAACATCTCCTACACCACCACCAAATGCTGCTGAATAATCTCCATTTATAAAAATATCTGCTGTTGATAAGATAGTATAATCTGCTTCGTTCATTGCAATAGCTACACCTTTCTTTTGATTTAGCCCACATTTAGCCCATACATGACTTCTTCTTACTGCTGCTATCAAAGCTTTGATATTAGCTATATCATCAACTGTTTTTGTCCCTGTTCCTGCTGTTCCTAAAGTTCCTGCTGCTTTTATTGCTGTTAAGATTTTGTTATCTTCTTTATTTAGTAAAGCATTTGTCATAGATGCAACAATAGGAGATTTTAAATCTAATTTTGTTTTTAACTCATCAGCTTCTTTTAATTTATCTTGAGATGAAATTTGTTCTATCGTTGCTGTAAATTTATCAAAATCTCCGCCATTTGTTGTCCCTGCTGGTGTTGCTCCTGGATACATTGATGGTATTCCATCTTGTGCTGTCGCTTTTTTCTTTCTGTAAAAAGTATAAGTTTCTCCACCTTTTGCATTACCTCTTTCAGCATATTTTTTTAAACCTGCTGCTTGTAAAGTATCCATTGCCATTAATACTGCTGTTGAAAAAGTTTGTTGTTTTGTGTTTGTCGTATTTACCATTTAATCCTCCTTATAGTCCTAAGACTTCTTTAAAATATTTTTTATCTTCTTCTTTTACTAATCTTCCTAACAATTCTTTTTGTTTTGCTTCTTTGTTTGAATAACCTAAGTTTTCTGCCAAGTATTTGTTAAACTGTTCTACTGCTTCATAACCTGTTAAACTTGATACTCTGCTTTCTCTTTCTATTTTTGCTCCTACATTTGCTCCTGGAGTTAAACTTTTAACAAGTGCATTTACTACCTTAAAAGCAATAGGGTTTGTCATTATTTCTTCATAATATTTGCCTAGATTGCTTTTGTCTAATGCTTGTTTTAATTGTATCCCAGTATGTTTATAACTTTGTTTTTCCTCTACTGTTAGAGAACTTTGTAACTCTTTCATAATACTGTCCCTATCTTTTGGAGCATCTGCTAAGTTTTCTTCCATCAAAAACTCAATCTGTGCTTGTGTAAAACCTTGTTCTTGATATTTCTTTGCATACTCTTCCAAGTAAGGTAGTGAACTTTCATCTATTCTCCCTTTGAACTTAGAAAAGTCATAACCAGCAATGTTATATTCTTCTGTAAACTGAATATCATCTACTGAAAAAGGTTTCTTTTCTTCCACTTTTCCCCCAGTACCATCATCATTTGTACTGTCATCTGGTGGTAAATTTTGGTTTAAGTCATCTGTATTTGTTCCTTCTCCATTACCTTCTGGTAAATTATCTAGTACATTATCTTCCATTATTTAACCTCTCTTTCTTCATTAAATTTTAAGTCTGTCATTAACTTCATAACTGTGTTTCTCCGTTCAGGATATACTCCCGACATCATATAAGTGCTTTCTCTTTGTCTTTCCTCTTCAAGTAAGCACTCTTCCAGCAATTTATATAAATCATTATTACCAGCAAATCTGTTTAAAAGTATTTGATATTCTGTCCTGTGTTCTATTTTATGTTCCATTAAATACACCCATACTTTCTTTTATTTCATCTCCTATACCTACATCTTGTCTTTTACCGATACCATCTTGTATTAAAGCCATTTTTTCCATTTGTTCTAGTTCTTGTTGCTGTGCTATTAGCTGTTTAATTTCTTCTTTATTATTTAATACATCAAGTGGTACTCTCATCTTTTTGCTTGCCCAGTCTATAAGTTCATCTATTTTAAAAATAAATTGTCTTTGTGCTTCTGGGACCACTTGTGATAAAGTCATATAGAAATTTATTGTATTTATAACCTCATCACTACCAGCATTACGAGTAAGTTCATTGATATATTGAATTTGAGAAATGTTTATATAACTTTCATTTTCTGTTTTATTAAGTAAGCCTTTACTATCCATTATGTAATAAGCATTCATAAAAGTAGGCTCTAATAACTCTGTGTTTATAAGTTCGTAAGTTCCACTAAATTCTTTTCTAAACATTTCATGTCTTAAACTCATTTCAGTAGCAGAACGATTTTTAGTATCTGTTACATCTCCAAGAGGCTGAGCCATAAATATTTCTCTTATCTCTTGTTTTATTTGCTCTATATCTTTTTCCACAGGAAGTAAATTAGCACCTACATTAATCGGCTCTACTCCATACTTATCTCCACCAATTCCGCTTCCACCATAGTTTTTAGCTCCTGATTTTAGGCTGACTTTGTTTATTAAGTCTATATTTCCATAGAAATTTAATGGAGGACTAACAATCTTATCTGCGTGCTTCTTTCTTTTTTCTTTTAAGTCTTTCAATTCCTTGAATAAATCTAAGTTTTCTAAACCAATTCCAATTCCCCAAGGGTTAGAACTATTTATTTTCCATCTAAACACTGTATAAGGATTATAGTTTAACTCACCCTCAAATAACATTTCTTCAAATGCCTCTGTAAAAAGTCCATGATAATATTTGTATGTGCTTGTATCTTCGTCAAAAACTCCAATAACACACTCTATAATATTTATCTTTTCATCTAACTTCTCTTCATTTAAACCTTTTGGAACTGTAATCGGTAAATGTCCAAACAAGTCTTTTATATCGTTTAGATTTTTCTCTACATAAATTTTAAAAATGATGTTAGGTTTTCCCAAGTTATCTTCTAAAATATAGATATTATCTAAATTTTGATAAGCATAAGTAAAGCATTTAGTATTATCTTTTAACTCTATAATCTTTCTTATACCTGTTCCAACTTTTATACAATCTAGTAAAGATTTTGATGTTTCTGTATAGTAGTTAGTATTATCATTAGTGAAATAAACTGTATCTGAATTATTCTCTAATACCTTATTTATTTCGTTGCTTTGTGCTTCTACAATTTCTCCATCGGTGTTAGTAAGCTGTTTTAATGCTTCTTGATTTACTTTTACAGTTGCCCATCTCCCAGATTTTGAGAATATAGATGACATTATAAAATTACATAAGAAATTTTGGCTTTTTAGTATTACACTTTCAACACCTCTTTTACTTTGTTTCTCTACTGTTCCACTATCTTTAATACTAAAATTTACATCTGTGTATTCATATACTTCGTTGTACAATCCTCTTATATCTTCTTTGTACTTCTTAGCATTATCAAAATAGTATTCCAATTTTTCTCTTGTTATTCCCAATATCATAAGCCCACCTTACAGCTTTCTTTTAAATGCTTTTTTTAGTTTATCTATATCATCATCTTTGCTCTCTGTAATACCTGCATTAACTGCATTAGAATAATCAACTGTTGTTGTTTTATTATTATTCATATTATTTAAAAGCCCGTTTGTAATACTCGCACTATCTTGTGCTACTTGTCTTTTAAAATCATCTTCAGCTTTTGCTTTTTCTTCTTGTTCTCTCAATAATCTAGCCTGTTCATCTCTTGCTCTCTGTGCTTCTGCTGCTGCTCTATCTGCCTCTTCTTTTCTTCTTTTTGTTTCTTCTTCTATTTGTTGCCTGTATAGTTCAGCTTGTTTGTCAGCTTCTTTTTTTTGTTCTTCTATTAGTCTTTCTTGATTTTTTTGAGCATCTGATTTACCTATAAGTCCACCAGTTAAATTGCCTGTAATTCTTCCTATTCTTCTGCCTATATTTCTAAGACCTTTACCTATTTTCCCAAATGCCATTTAAAACCTCCTAATCTTCATAAATTCCCCAGTCCAAAGCCATTATATTTTTTTCGTAAGTTTCTAAAAACATACGCATACAGAAATATTCAACTGCGTCACAAGTGTTACTTGCTGCAAGTCCTCTGCCGTGAACGGGCACTCTTAGATTTTCCTCGGTAGAGTTATCTATTTTCCACTCGTACATCTTCATTAATCTAACCATATCCCTAACGCTAGCACAGTCTAAAAATTTTATCTTATGCTGCTCTATACTATGTCTTGTAATCTCAATAGTCTTATTAACTTCATACGCCCTTAGCACTCTAACATTATTAAAATGCTTGTTATATGCCTCTCTTCTGCTTGTCAAATAGTCAATAGCGTCTTGTCTATTTCTAGCATCGTGAGGAAGTATAACCTCTACATCTTTTATGTTATGTTCTTTCATAAATGTTTTTATATACTCTATATAATGTATTGTTGCTTTATCTATGTTAGCGTAATGATGAATTATAGTATTATCTACCGTAAATACCAATGCTGTACTATCATTTATCCCCAAGTCCTCACTAACATATAGCTTTTTGTTAGATAAATTTATTTCTTTTATCCATTCAGCTTTTAATAAACTAGCTGCATAAATAGCGTTTTCGTTAGCAACATCAATATTACAAAGTATGTCTTGTTCAAATTTACTTTCACTCATTAGAGCTTTAACGTTTTCTAGCTTCTCATCTGTATAAACTTTTTCTCCATTTTCATCAACTGCTCTATTATCCAAAGCATTTAATACATCAATGAACCATTTTTGTGGCTTTTCTTCTATCATTTTATTAAACTCGCTGCCAAATCTGGGAGTACTTACAAGTATGATTTTACCTTTGATATTGACTACTGATGGTATTAAATACATCATAATATCTTTATTTTGTATTAATGCCATTTCGCTAATAACTAATAAATCTAAGTTTCCACCAACTTTATTGTTAGCATCTTGTGAGCCAACAAAATAAATTTTAGAGCCATTTTTAAATCTAATTGTATTATCAGAATGATAGAGTTTATCAGACTTTAAAGGTAAGTCTAAAACTTTTCTGTCTATAATTTCATCAATTATCTTTTTTTTGTTATTACTATATCCGTCCAAAATCATCATTTTGCCTTGTTTCATTGTGGGGAATACATAATAAATAACACTGTTAGAAACTTCTATACATCTTTTACAAGCAAGATACAAAGCAAGTAAGTCTTTCCCCATTCTTCTACACCAGCAAAGTAAGAAATAATCATACTTATCATATAAATCTATAATGTCTTGTTGATAGCTTCTAGCTTTAAAAATAAGAGCATTACTTTTATTCTTTTTTCTGTCTTGTAATTCTTTTTCTATCAAATCAATTAGCACTTTCATCAGTATCACTCTCTAATGATTTCATAAACTCTAAAACTTTCATTATATTTTCATCTGTTAGCTTTTGTATTTTTTCAGTAAAATCTATCAATAAGTCATTTTTAAATTTATTTTTTTCTAGTTCTAGTCTTTCAAGTCTTTCTATTCTATCTAATTCAAAAATCTTTTGTTCTGTTTCTTCGTTCATTTTAATTAATTTTTGTGTATCTTTACTTATGTCTTCTGCAAGATTTAAAGTATATTCTATTTTCTTTTTTGCTATATTATTAAGATTTAATCTATCTTTCTTATTCTTTGTTATTTCTTCTCTATATTGTTCTCTGAAAAATTTTAAATAGTCTAACTGTTTAACTTGCAATTTCTCTTTACTGCTTAGCTTCATAGCACTATTAAAAGATATGCCACTTTCTGCTGCTGCTTCTTTTAAACTTGCTCCACACTCAATTAAAACTTTTGCTTTCTCTTTTCGCTTCTTTTTTTCGCTTTCGCTTTCGTTTTTAATTTCGCTTTCGCTTTTATTCAAATCTTTTTCATATTCTTTTCTATATAGCTGTACACTTCTTACACTTATGTTTAATTCTGCTGCTATCTCTTTGTTATCTTTCTTTTCTATTATTAATTTATAAACTTCTTGTCTTGTACTCACATCTT
>ERZ773008.781-NODE-781-length-23095-cov-2.931684_pt1 | contig 23095 bp, 20 predicted proteins | sample MGYA00580664_ERZ773008 | MGnify/ENA primary metagenome ERZ773008 (study PRJEB29015, sample SAMEA2738016) | human oral metagenome | biome: human oral; feature: human-associated habitat; material: dental | place: China | collected 2048 ... | reverse complement strand
CTGTGTTCAAAAAGGGGGATTTGCCCGCTTTGACGCGGCCGATGACGGCGATGTTGAGCTTGCGCTCCGCAGAGGAGAAGTCGTGCCACTGGCGGCGCAGCTCGTCCTGCAGTGCCTGCACGGTGAGCGCCGCATCGTGCGAGTGCGGCTCAAGAGCACGGATGACGGCAGGGAATTCTGCGTTGAGCAGCGATTCGATGCGCCTTTCCTGCGCTTTGACGGCGTTGAATTGGATGATGGACATTGTGAGCCTCCTTGTCAATCGGCGGCAAGCTCTTCCTGCAGCAGGGCGAGCAGCTCTTCCTTATAGGCGCTGCCGCCGGGGTGTTTGTTGATGGCGAGGGGGACGTTTTGCAGTTCGCGCTGCATTTCGTGCAGGAGGCCGCTGTCGACGGTGAGACTGCGCTTCTGGAGGACGCTCTTTACGACGGCGGCGGCGTCCGTGCGGCGGTCTTCCAAGAGGTCGATCTCGCTCGGCTCGGGCAGGGCGATCCGGACTTCGTCGGCGACGGCTTTTAGCTCGGTGAAGAATTCGATCTGCAGGGTTTTCAGCTCTTTTTTTGCTTCGGTCAGCGCTCGGATTTTTTCTTTCATCTCGCGGGCGAAGGCGGCGAGGCCTTCTTCGACTTCGGGGACGTCGCCGACGTGGGTCAGGGCGCGGTTCAGACCTGCAAGGCGGCGCTTTTCTTCGAGGATGGTTTCGTCGTAGTAGTTTTTGCATTGGGTGAAGAGCTTCTTGAAGTGGTAGGCGAAGTCTGCCGTGCGCTTGCCTTCGTCGAGTTTTGTCAGATAGCTCTCGATGGCTTCGCGGTCGCAGGCGGCGTGTTTGCCGCGTGCAGAGGTCAGCACGTCGGCGTAGCGGATGCCGTGTCGATCGAGCGTCTCACGCACGCCGTCCGCCATGCGGCGCAGGTCTTCGTCGGAGGGGGCTTTGTCTGCCTTCGTGATGATGATGAGTTTCGGGATGTCTTTCGACAGGCTCTTGAGGAAGTTCACGTCGTCGGTGCTGATAGCTCCGGCATCGGCGGGAATGCACCACAGAATGTGGTCGCTGGCGTTCAGCTGGCTGCGTGCGATGGCAGCGTCGGTGCGTGCGGAGTAGGCGGCGCTGTCGGGCTTCGAGTAGCCGGGCGTGTCGAGGAAGGCGATTTTCGCGTAGGGCTGGCGCGGCGTCTCGACGAAGACGCTGCGCAGCAGATGCCCGAGCGGCAGTTCGTCGGATTCGTCGTCCTCGCCGAAGCCGTGCGAGAGCGTGCGGATGTCCGCGACCTGCATGGCGACGCTCGCGCCGAAGAGGTTGACGGCGCGCGCCCGCTCGTCCGTGCCGTGCAGGACGTAGGCGGGCACGGAGGTCGTCGGCGTGACGGCGGTCGGCAAGAGGCGTGCGCCGCCGAGCAGCATGTTGAGGAAGGTCGACTTGCCGCTGCTGAACCCGCCGCCAAGTGCGACGACGGTCTTGCCGATCAGCGGGCGAAAGAGCAGGAAGTCATAGAACTTGTCGTAGATATAGCAGAAGTCGAAGTAGAGTGCAGGAAAGTCGGGCGGCGCGTTCTTCTCCAAGGCTTCGGGCAGACGCTCCTTGATCGTGCGCTCAAGCTCCTTGAGCTGTGCAGGCAAGACGCGCTCATCGCGCGTCGGCTCGACGATTTTCTTGAGCAGGGCGATTTGGTCAGTTGGGGTAGTTGTGGGCATGGGGGCGCTCCTTTGTGGGTAGTCGTGGGCGATGAAGCTCTAGACGACATGTTTGACGCATGTGCAATCATGGAAGGTGTTGTTGGTTTGCGTTGATGAGGAAAGATAAAGAATACAGCCACTGTAGCGACGATAATCGCGACGATACATGTACGCACGACATTGTTCAAAGCGGCAATCCGCTATGCTCGAGGAATCCTGGACGTAAATAAGCCTGGGGTCATCCTTTTCAAAGCCGTTTGATTCGCAAGATGAGAAGATGCATTGTTTGATGGATATGTTCGTTGCCTGAATTAAACCATAGGAAGCGTAGCCGTTGCGGCGGCAGCGTACAAATTTTGAATTGGTGATCGTACTGCTATTGCAACAGAGTAGTGCAATTTTGTGAACAAAACAATCCTCAAAAATACAAGATTCTATCGTTGCATCGATCAGATTTAAAGAGTATCTTTCAGAGTTGATATCTTTGAATGTGCATTTTGTAAAGGAGTTTGCTTTGTTTAGCCAGAGCCGCGTACTGCCTGTATTGGCGCCTTTCTCATAAAAGGTGCACCCGATAAAACGAACTTTCTTTTGCGAACTTTTGACGGAACTGTTCTCAAAGCGGCAGCCTTGAAATATAATTTCTTCTGCCTGCCATGAATCTAAATTCAACTCCATATTTTTTGCTTTGGTAAAGAACACGGTCAGATGCTCTGCGTCGATGGAGGGAGCCAGCGATAAATCGCTCTTTATAGTCTCGGCATCAAGATGGAAGAGGTAGAAATAATTGTCGTACGCATCAAGATGCTCCATATCTACCATCGCCGCAAGATACGCTTCCCGATCCTGTGCGACGATAGTCTTCGCCGCTTGCATCGTTTCGCTTACGACTTCCTTCTCTGCGCCAAGCAGTGCGAACAGATCGGCAATATACGCAAGCAACGTGGCGGCATCGCCTTCATGCAGCAGCGCGAGCAATATGCAATCCAGAACGAAAGCGTTCGTCAGTTCATCGCGCTTGATGCTGTCGACGGCTTCGATGAGTTTCGCGTCTGTCAGCGAGTAAGCGTCGGGCAGCAGGTCGCGCACATCGGCTTCATAGCTGGCGCCTGCCGCTGTGCGGTAGAGGTGACGCCACTGGGCTTGTGTCGCATCGGCGGCGGTCAGCACGCTGACGAGCAGCAGAAAGTACAGCTCGGGCATCGTGCTGCGTGCGGCGGGGTGGCCTTTGTAGGCTTGCTTTTCGCTCTCATAGCGCAGGCGCTCGAAGTCGGGCTGTGCGGCTTCATCGTGCTGCTCGTCGAGCGTCTGCACGATTGCGCTGATGCTCTCGGATGCCGTCTGCACGCGTTCCTGCAAGTCTTCGATGACGTTCTTGAGCAGGGCGATCTGCTCTCTTGGCATTTTTTCGCTCATGGTCTTCACCTCTCCCGTATGCTCTGTACGGCTGCAAGATCTTCCTTCATCTCGGCGAGACGCGCTTCTCGCTCGGCGGCGGCTTTTTCGCGGCTCTCGCGCAGGTCGGCGAGCGCCTTTTCCTGCACGGCGATGCGGCTCTCGGCTTCTGCGCCGATCATGGCGTCGATCTCTTTCATCTGCGCCGTGATGGCGCTGCGGATAGCGGCTTCGGTCTTTGTCACGACTTCGGGGATGATCTCGCCTTGGAGCTTTTGACGCACGAGCTGCAGGCGGTCGTTCTGCTGCTTCTTGAGGAAGCCCAGCTCGATGAGCAGGCCGGCGGCGAGGGCGATGACGGCGCCGATGGGGCCGGTGACGACAGCGCCGATGATGGAGAGGATCAGGGGCAGCGACTTCTTGAGGACTTCCTTCGTCATGGCGTCCATGCCCATTTGCTCGGGACTCAGCTGCGGCATCTGCGCCGCTATGTCGATCTGCACGACGTCGGCGATTCTTTGCAGGTAGCGGTGCAGGCGCGGCTCGAAGTCGCTCTTGAGACCTGCGAGCGCCGCTTGGCGCACGAGGGCGTTGATCTTGGCGGAGATGTTGGATCCGTTCGTCATCAGGCGCTCCAGGTCGCCCGATGCGCCTTGGAGCGCGGCTTCGACGCTGCCGCCGATGTTCATGGCGCTCTCGTCGATTTGGCGCACGAAGGCGGATTTTTCCTTTTCCAAGCTGCTTTTCAAGCGCTCAAGCTGGCGGCGGCAGGCTTCTTCTTCGGCGGCAAGCTCGTCGGGAGCGAGGTCGGCTTTCTTGATGGAGGCGGCGAGGTACTCTTCTGTGCGTGCGGCTTCCTTCTTGATGCGCGTGCGCGTCGTGCGCTCGAAGATCGTTTCGCTCTCGGCTTCGATCTCTTGCAGGATTTCTTGTAGCGCCGTGATGTCGACGTTCTTGCCTTTCGCGGTCGTCGTGACGAGGGCGGCGTCCGCTATGCCGAGGTACTTCGCTGCGTCGCTTTGGATCTGCGCCTTGGCTGCGGCAAGCTGCTCCGCCGTGACCTTGTCCGCTTTTGTGAGGACGAGGCGGACGGGCATCTCGTGCAGCTTCAGCTCCTGCAGGAAGCGCACGATGCTGTCGGCGATCAGCGGCTCGGAGGCTTCGAAGGTGATGATGTAGGCATGGCTCTTCGGCAGGTAGTCGTCGATGGCGCGGTTGTGCATCTCGATGCCGGAGTCGAAGCCCGGCATGTCGACGATCTTGACGGCGGCGATGTCTCTGAGCGCGTCGCTGGGGAGACTCAGCTCGATGCTGTGCAGGCTCTCGCTGCGATATTCTTCGGCGGTGAAGGCTTCGAGCGTGATTTCTTCCTGCGTGCCGTCTTTTCGATGGAGGATGATGCGCTCTTCGCTGCCGTAGCGGATTTCCGTCGGCACGGCGGTCTCGGGCGTGATCTGCGTGTGCAGGTAGTCTTTGCCGAGGCGGCTCTTGCCGAGAAGCGCGTTGAGCAGGGAGCTTTTGCCCGCGCTGAATTTGCCGACGACGGGCGTCACGACATGGAAATCGTCGAGCGTGGCAGCGGCGCGGCGCAAGGCGTCATCTGCGATGCCGTATTTCTCTTCGAGTGCGAGGACTGCTTCTAGATCAAGGCGGCAGTTTTCATAGATCGGCGTATGCTTCATGCGGGAATCGTCTCCTTTTGTCGGCTCGTGGTGCTCGATGATTTTAAGAAAATGCTGAATGTACTCGTATTTTAATAGTATAGCACAATTTTAAGCAATCCTGTTGCTTTTGTTTGCAGTGAAGCCCAGTTTTTGCGAGGAAATGGCGCGAGCGGGTGGATGCGCGAGGGAACTGTTTGACGAATCTGCCGCTCTGTTGTATCATGAACATAGAAAAGGTGCTGTCGGCAAACGACCAGCGCCAAATCTTTTAGCTGAGATAAGAAACCCCGCCTAAAGTTTGCAGTCCAGTTTGCAGGCTTCGAGGCGGGGCTTTCTTATTTTTCATGAAGCAGACGTTCTTGTCGGAAATAAAAATTGACATTCCTACGGGAAAAGTGATATATTGTTTCTATTGATGCGCTCGTAGTCCAGTGGATAGGACGTTAGCCTCCGGAGCTGAAAGCGTGGGTTCGACTCCCGCCGAGCGCACCATGGGATGACTTGAAGGAGGGCGCGCTTTCGCGCCCTTTTTATCATATCTGCGAGAGGCGGAAGGTACGATGAACGAAAAGGCGAGCGCGGCGATGCGCCAGTTCCTTGAAGCGATGGGACTCGATCTCGCGGCGTGCGGCATGGAGAAGACGCCGGAGCGCGTGACGGAGATGTTTGAGCTGCTCTTTTCGGGCTGCGGCGAAGATGCGTCTTCGGCTTGGGGCGAGCTTTTCGAGACGAAGGCGCGCGGTCTGACGGCGGTGCAGCACATCCCTTTTTATTCGCTGTGCGAGCATCATCTCGTGCCGTTTTTCGGCGAGGTGCATATCGCCTATTTGCCGAAGGACGGCAGGATCGCGGGGTTCAGCAAGTTCGTCCATGTCGTGAATCTCCTCGCGAGGAGGCCGCAGCTGCAGGAGCGGTTTACGCGCGAGATCGCGGACGCCGTGCTCGACGGGCTTTCGGCAGAGGGCGTGCTCGTCATCGTCGAGGCGCGGCAGCTGTGCATGATGATGCGCGGCGAGCTTGCGCCCGGAACGCGCACGCTGACTTCGGAGACGGGCGGCACGATCGCCGCCGATGCGGCTCTTGGCAAGGCGGCATGGGATCTTCTGATGCGCGGAGCGAAGGAGGGATGAGGCAGATGAAGGTGAAGAGGCATTACCGACTGCCGTCGGGCAAGGAGCTGACGATCGGCGAAGGGACGCTCGTCATGGGCATATTGAACGTGACGCCCGACTCTTTCTCAGACGGCGGCAAGTGGAACACGCTCGATAAGGCGCTCGACCACGCGCTTTCGATGGTCGAGAACGGCGCGGCGATCATCGACGTCGGTGCGGAGTCGTCGCGCCCGGGCTTCGTGCCCGTGTCGGCGGCAGAGGAGATCGAGCGGCTCGCGCCCTTCTTGGAGCATATTGCGCCGAAGATTCCCGTGCCGATTTCCATCGACACGTTCAAGGCAGAGACGGCACGCGCTGCCTTGCGGCTCGGCGCGGACATCCTCAACGATATATGGGGTCTGCAGTACGCGGCGGAAGAGCGCGGCGCGATGGCTCGCGTTGCAGCCGAATACCACGCCCCCGTCGTCGTCATGCACAATCAGACGGGCACGACGTACAGGACGGACGTCATCGAAGCCATGCAGGATTTCTTCCGCGAGAGCTGCGCCATTGCCGAGGAGGCGGGCGTGGCGAAAGAGAGCCTGATCTTCGATCCGGGCATCGGCTTCGGCAAGACGCCCGAGACGAACATCGAGGTGCTGCATCGTCTGCATGAGCTGATGAAGCTCGATGGAGAAGCATATCCGCTGCTTTTGGGCGCGAGCCGCAAGAGCTTCATCGGCTACGCGCTCGATTTCCCCGTAGAGGAGCGGCTCGAAGCGACGGGCGCGGCGACGGTGCTCGGCGTCGCCGCAGGCGCATCCATCGTGCGCGTGCACGACGTCAAGGAGATTGCACGCATGTGCCGCATGGCGGATGTCATCTTGGAGGGCGGGAAGCATGGACCGGATTGAGCTTTCGGGCATGGAGTTCTTCGGCTATCACGGCTGCTTTGCCGAAGAGCGGCAAAAGGGGCAGAAATTCATCGTCGACGCCGTGCTCTGCCTTGACCTCGCCGAAGCGGGGCGCACGGACGACCTCTGCAGGAGCGTCAATTATGCCGAGGTGTTCGAGGACGTGCGCGATATTGTCGAGGGAGAGGCGAAGAATCTCATCGAGGCGGCAGCGGAGGAAATCGCGGCGCATCTCCTCAAAAAGTATGCGGCGCTCACGCGCGTCGAAATCGCCGTGCACAAGCCCGAGGCGCCGCTTGCGGGCGCATTCCGCGATGTCTGCGTGCGCATCGCGAGGAGCCGCGCATGAGCGGCGCAGAGATGCGAGACAGCGAAGACGTGAAAAACGTGCGTCTTACGGAGAGCGCGTCCGCACTCAGTTGTTCGGGCCATGCGCCGGCGCCCTATCTCGTATACGTCGGTCTTGGCGCGAATCTTGGCGACCGCCGCGCTTCTTTGCGGCGAGCTTTGCGGCTTCTGGCTCATGTCGAGGATACGCGGCTTCTTCGTGTGTCCTCTTTTTATGAGACGCCGCCGTGGGGAAATGAGAAGCAGCCGCCGTTTCTCAACGCCTGCGCCGCCTTGGAGACGCGCCTTTTGCCCCTCGTGTTTCTGCGTCGCACGCAGCGCATCGAGCGTGCGCTTGGCCGCGTGCGCAAGGAGCATTGGGGACCGCGCATGATCGACATCGACCTGCTGTTTGCCGAAGGGCACGAGAGTGCGCGGCAGGAGCTTCGCCTGCCGCATCCGTATCTTCACGAACGAGCCTTCGTCCTTCTGCCTCTGGCAGAGATTGCGCCTGGGCTGATCGTCCGAGGTCGGGGAATTGACGAGTGGCTGGCGGAGCTTTCGGATACCGCCGCTTGCCTCAGGCGCGGCGACGCACATCGTCCTAGAAAGAACGGAAGGAAGGTTTTTCTCCCAAAAGAAAAGCTATCTTTTCTTGTGAGAACATGGTAAAATAAGCGTGGATAATTGAGTTTTCATGAGAAGTGCGCCAAGGGACTTGGACGGCGCGTCTGTCCTAGCCGCAAAGTCTTAGGAGGAAAGAGAATGGCAAGGTTCAGCATAGCGGAAGCGCGTCAGCTGGAAAAAAGTCTTGCACCGATTTACGACCTTGTTCGCTTCGTGGATGCAAAGGCGTGCAAGGTGCTTCATTTCGAGGAGGACGGCTCCGTGCGGCGTGAGGGCCGCTGCTTCACCACGTGGGGCAGGGCGCACCGCTGTCGCTGCTGCACGAGCTTTTGCGCCGACAAGTCGCAGCATAAGATGGAAAAGGACGAAGTTGCCAACGACAAGATCTTTCATGTCCTTTCCGCCCCGATGGAATTGGAGATGCCCGACAAGAGCATCCTGCACTGTGCGATGGAACTTGTGACGAACTACCCGCGCAACACTGGAGCGCGTGAGCTGCGCGACCGTGACGTCCTGCAGCTGCTCTCGCGCGTGAAGGGCACGACGCATGCGGGCGTCCTGTGTTTCAACGTGGAAGACGTCTGCATCTATGCGAACCTTGAGGCCTACCGCCTTTTCCAAATACCGCCGGGAGAGCTGGAGCTTTTGCGGCGCTTCTTCGCCGCGTGGCTCAAGGATGAGAGTTGGGAATCCCCTTGGGAAAACACCGTATCATGGGAACAGGACTTCTTCCTCGAAGGCGAGCGGTTCGTCTACAAGGTGACGATGGCGAAGCTCTTCGACGCCGACGGTCGATACAAGGGATATTACTACGTCGTTCGCGACAAGCATGCTGAAGACGAAGTGCAGACGGAAGTCACGCCGTGGACGCGCGACAAGCTCACGGGTCTTTATGACCGCGAAGGCTTCTACGACGCCGTGCGCGACGAGCTTGACTACGGCATGAAGGACGGGCACTGCATCGTTTGCTCGAATATCAAGGATTTCAAGCTTGTCAACGAGCTTCTCGGCGAGGAGAAGGGCAATGAGATGCTGAAAGGCTTGGCGGGGTTCTTTGCCGAGCTGGCGATGGACTCGGGTGCGGCAGCCCGCCTGCATGGCGATCACTTCGCCGCCTACGTGGACAAGGCGCACTGCACGGAGAAGGAGCTTCTCAAAGGTCTGGAACTCTTGGGAAAGACTTTTGACAGCAGCGCCTACAAGCTGAACATCCATCTCGGCATCTATGAGATCGAGGAGCCGCAGATGCCCGTTTCCGTCATGTGCGACCGTGCGCACTTGGCGCTCTCCCTCTTGCGCAGCGAGAGTGGGAACCGGGTGGCGTTCTACGATGACGCCTTGATGGAGCGCACGCTGCGCGAAAAGGAGATCTTGGGCAGCTTCGAGGAAGGGCTGTCGAAGCGTCAGCTTGTCGTCTATCTGCAGCCGCAGGTTTCTACGGAGGGCGAACTGCTCGGCGCGGAAGCGCTCGTGCGTTGGAATCATCCCGAGAAGGGTCTCCTCGCGCCCGGGCAGTTCATCGGCATCTTGGAGAATGCGGGTCAGATTCATCGCCTTGACCGGTATGTCTGGGAAGAAGCGGCGGCGATCCTGAAAAGCTGGCAGGGCACGGAAAGGGAAGGGCTGACGATTTCCGTCAACATTTCTGTGAACGACATGCTCCATATTGACATCTTCCAGACCATGACGGATATTGTGGAACGTCATGGTATCGACGCCAAGCGGCTGAAGTTGGAAATCACGGAAACGGCTTTGATGGGCGACATCGAAAAGTACAGCAGGCTCATCACCAGATTGCAGGAGGCGGGCTTCGAGGTCGAGATCGACGACTTCGGCAGCGGCTATTCCTCGCTTTCCATGCTCAAGGATATCGAGGCGGACATTTTGAAGATCGACATGGGCTTCCTGCGCCAGACGGGCAACTCGAAGCGCAGTTCCGTCATATTGAACGCCGTCATTGCCATGGCGAAGTGGCTCGGCATGCGCGTCATCACGGAGGGCGTGGAGACGAAGGATCAGGTCGAGCATCTGAGATCGCTCGGCTGTGACATGTTCCAAGGCTATTTCTTTGCAAAGCCCATGCCCATCAAGGATTTCGAGGCAAAGTATTTTCAGCCGAACGGCGATTGAGGAAATTGCGGCATGACGACGCCATGCTGCAAAGGAGGTATGCTGGATATGAAAAAGAGCCGGATGAAACGGGCAGGACGGCGGGCCGCCGCTCTTGCCGCCTGCCTTTTTGCGGGAGGGAGTGCACAGGCGCTTGCCGCACGCATCGATCCGCAGGAGCTTGAGCAGCTGCGCGGCGTCGTCGGCATGCTGCTCGAAGACGTTGAAGAGTTTTATCACGTGACGCTCCTGATCGAATCGTTCATGATCTTCATGCTGCTGGCCTTGATCATCGTCGGACTCGTCGGCTATACAAAGCTGAGAAAAGAAGTCCGCGAGCTGCGGCGTCATGTCTATGGCGAGGCGGATATGGCAGCAGAGCCGCCCGAGGAGGTCGCTTCCCCTTTTGAACCGTTGCCGTCTTTTGAACCTGAACCGGAGCCGGAGCCTGAACCGGAGCCTGAGCCTGAACCTGAGCCGGAACCGGAGCCTGAGGAGGAATCGCCGCCGATCGTGCGCTTTCTGGAGGGGTACAGCGAGGCGAACGATGTGGAAGACCCGGCTCTGCAGAAGACGCGCTTCCTCAGCCTCTTGGCAGAGTTTTCCGTCAAACGGTTCACATGCACGAATCCTGAAGCCAGGAAGGCGGATCCGAATGCGCCGCCGACCTTTGAGACGAAGGACGAAGGCGACTTCTGGGCGATTGAGAAGGAGGACGGTTCGGACGACTACTATGTCATTCCTGATCCGACGCTCCCTTACGGCGAAGAGCGTCATCGCTTCTGCGGCATGAAGGAAGCGTTCGCCTCGAACTACCAGGCGGGCAAGACGTACACGCACATGGAGGTCGAAGCTCCCGCACGCTTCAACCTCATGGGCAGCCTATGGGCGCCGCAGCGTCCCGGCAAGATCGTGCTGTCGGGCGAGCAGGATGCATAGAATGAAAAACTCCGGCAGGAAGGCTGCTTCCTGCCGGAGTTTTCGCTGTTTTAGGATGTGAAGATAAAATGACATTCGTCGGATTGGTGCAAGCATCTATACGCATAAATGCTTGCTTGGCGGATGTTTGCCACGGTTGTTCGTATGAGAGAAATTCAGTGAAAGGCAACGTTGATCTGTTTTTTTCTTAATGGAAAAATAATCTTGACAAAGAGCGCTTATCTGCATTAGTATACACTATAAAAGCATAAGATATAATTATCAAATGCTGTGTTTTTTAGTTATCGTTCATGGGAGGAATATGATGCGAAGTTTTTGCAAGAAATGGAAGAAGAGCAGGTACAGCCTTTTGACGGCAGGTGTTTTGTTGAGCTTGGGCATCAGCTCGTCTGCCTTGGCAGCGGAGCAGACCGGTACGGAGTTCAATAAAGGGCGTATAGATGGGGGCTTTGCCTTTGGCGGCAGCAGTGATTTTACGAAATACAAGGTTTGGGACAACAGCAGAAAAACGTATGAATTTGGCAAAGACAGCATCTTGAATGTGAAGTCGATTACAGGAGAAAGAAATCTGATCCGACTCAATGCGCCGGATGTTACGCTCACGCTGAATTCCAAGGACGAGTACGGCGTGCAGAGTTATTGCGGACGCCGCTTCAAAGCAGGTCACAATTACAAGAAGGTCAAGGATGTCAATATCACGGTAAAAAAACTCGTACTCAATGTGGATTCAACCAAGATGAGCGGCGGCGGCAAAGAGACCTTCGGCATTGTCTGTGCGTCCGATCAGACAAAGAATGCGACCGTTACCGTGAACGGCGATGTTGATATTAACGTGAAGAGCAAATATTATAAAGATCCCGATGCGACGGGCGACGTGGATCCGACATTCACCAACGGCATCGCTACTACGCATCACGGCAATGTCGTAATCAATGGCAATGCGAAAATTCATGTGCGCGTACCGGAGCAGGCTGCAGCTTCACAGCATCGTCCGCCGGCGTTTTTGCGGCACTACTATGTCAACGGAATTTTTGCGGGACTGAACTACGATAATGATAAAGCGGGCAGTCGCGTCACAATCAACGGGGATGCTGATGTTGACGTCGATGGTACGGGCGTTCATGCCGGCGGTCGTTCGCTCATCACGATCAAAGGCGGCGGCGTGATACGCACGCAGAAGGATCCCAATTTGCCGCACTTTTCCTTAAATGCAGAAGAGGGCGTCATTCACATGAATGTGCGTCTCGATGCCGCAGGAAATGTCATAGGCGCCGGCGATCGTTCAACCAAAATCTATGGAAATATCGGTCTCATTGATCGTGAAGAAGATACGGGAAAGATCACAGGAACTTCGCCGACGACGATTAACTTGGGTTTGACAACGGCGGATTCTGTTTTTCATGGCGTTGTATTGGACGACTTCAAAGAGCATGGCAAGAATGAGCCGGGCAAAAAGGCGATTCGTGAAAATACGGGGCTGCGTATGTACCTGCAAAACGGCGCCGAGTGGCATAATGCCACATGGGGCGCGATGCTGCCCGAAACGCCTTGGCGCGGCGTAACGCATAAATTCACGGGCAGCAAGGTGCTTTCTCTTATGGGCGGCGCGACACCGGAGGCGGCAGGACGCATTTTCCAGGAAGATGAGCGCCCGATCCAAGTGGAAAAGTACAGTGGCTATACGCAGGTGCTATACAAGCATGATGCAGCCGATCCGACGAAGATTCAGGGCGGCGACGTCGTGATCAAGAAGGCTGCAGCGGGAAGCGGCATCACCCTGCGTACCGATGCTGCAGGTCTCGATACAAGCTCAGGTGCGCCGGAGGATAAGAACAAGGTCAATGCAGCGCTTCATGCTTTGGCGCAGAAGCTCTTCTACAGCGCCTATAAAGATGGGGAAGAGAACCTCAAAGGCAAGGTGGAGATCGCAGAAGGTCTGACGACGCCGAGCGCAGCGCTTCGCACCGAAAGTATGACCTATAAGCGCGAGAACGGGCAGGGGCAATATGCCTATCAAGCGTTGCCGCCCTCTGTCACCTATGGTCCGAGTGAAACCGTGATCATGAGAGAGACGAAAACGGCGCTGACCGCAGGCGTTTTGGCATGGCGCAACAACAACAACGATCTTGCGCGGCGCATGGGTGAGCTGCGTTTGAAGAATGCGGAGCGCGGCGCATGGGTCAAATATTTGGGCGGCAAGACGTTCATGAACGATCAAGGCATCGATATGAGCCAGAGCTATGGCATCGTACAGGTTGGCTATGATCGTGACGTCAAGGATTGGACGGTCGGTGCGCTCGTTGACTACGGCAAGATGAAGAGCAGCAGCGCAGGCTCCAGTGCCGATGACCGTCTTGTGGGATTGGCGGTTTATGGCGTCAAGCAGCAGAAGGATGGCTCGTATCTCGACCTTATCGTGCGCGCCAATCGCCTGAGCGGCGATTTCACCGTGCGTAACAGCGCCGTCGAATTGTATGGCGATCATAAAAACCTTGGCTTCTCGGCGAGTGCGGAATATGGCAAACGCTTCGCGCAGCCCGGCGGCTTCTATATCGAGCCGAGCGCCGAGCTGACGTTGGGGCATCTGCAGGGCGATGACAGCACCGCACGCAACGGCAGCAATATCCTGCATGTGCGCCAGGATGCTTTCAACAGCGCCGTCGGCAAGTTGGGACTTGGGATCGGTCAGGAAACGAAAACGAGCAACGTATTTTTGAAGCTGGGTCTGGCGCATGAATTTGCCGGCGACCTTGATGTGCGCTATCATGAGCCGGGCTATACGCCGAAGAGCACGCATGTTTCCTTGAAAGATACATGGATGGAGCTGGAAGCGGGCGGCAGCGTTCTCTTGAGTGACAAGGCGTATGCTTATACCAGCTACACGAGATCGTTCCGTACGGATGTTCATGACCATTGGCGCGTGGACGCAGGCGTGCGCTTCAGCTTCTAAGCGCTGAGACGTAGATTGCCGCAGGGAAATCGGGCGAGCGGCAAGATATATAAAGGGCTGTTCATGTGTCGAATTCGACGCATGCACAGCCCTTTTTGTATGGGTTCTTCGCGTATATTATGCTTGGAAGTCATCGACCTCCGCCGCATCGTGCTCGGGCAGCTCTTCGAGGAGCAGCGCCGCAGCGTCGACCCAGTCGCCCTCGTACGACTCGATCTTGCCGGCGTCGCAGAGCGCGGCGAGCTTCGGCTCGATCGGCAGGCGTGCGAGAAGCGGCAAGTAGTAGTCGCGGGCGATCTCCTCGATGTGGCTGTCGCCGAAGATCTTGTGCTCCTTCTCGCAGTCGGGGCACTTGAAGTACGCCATGTTTTCGATGATGCCGAGGATGGGGGCGTTCATCAGCCCGGCCATCTTGACCGCCTTCTCGACGATCATGGAGACAAGCTCCTGCGGCGAGGTCACGACGATGATGCCGTCGACGGGCAGCGACTGAAGCACGGTCAAGGGCACGTCGCCCGTTCCCGGCGGCATGTCGACGAAGAGATAGTCCTCGTTCTCCCAGACGACGTCCTGCCAGAACTGCTGCACGACGCCCGCGACGATGGGGCCGCGCCAGACGACGGGGTCGGACTCGTCCTTCAAGAGCAGGTTGATCGACATGATGTCGATGCCGCCCGCGCTCTTCAAGGGACGGATGCCCGCGGCATCGGCGGCTGCCTTCTCTACTTCGCCCTTGACGCCGAAGACCTTCGGGATTGAAGGCCCCGTGATGTCGGCGTCGAGCACGCCGACGCGATGGCCGCGCCGCGCCATGGCAGTCGCGAGGAGCGCGGTGACGAGGGATTTGCCGACGCCGCCCTTGCCGCTCATGACGGCGATGACGCGTTTGACGCTGCTGTGCTCGTTCGGCGGGGTCAGAAGGCTCTGCGGCTCCTGCTGTGCGCCGCCGCAGCCGCCCGCCGAGGAACAGCTGCTGCAGCCGCTGCTGCAATTTTCACTCATGATGAATCTCTCCTTTATCGTGGAAAATATCTCTAATTTAATAAGGTATATCCTCTATATTAGCTGTTTTTTCTGAATTGTCAATAGGCATGTGATGGGGCACGTTCATAGATGAACTTTATCATAAAAAATTCAGATATAAATAAAATAATGATACTCTATCTCATTTACAACCTCCGAGGAACGTGCTATACTACATGCTAAGAAAATCTTGAAAGAAGGTGCAGTATGAATTTTTTGAAGAGGATGCTTCGTGGGAACGGCAAGGGACTGTTCCTGCTGGCTCTGTGCCTAGCGGCAGCGCTCCTGACGGCGGGCTGCGGCGGTGCGGCGGGGGATGCGCCCTCGGGCAGGAAGAAGGTCACGGTGACGACGTCGTTTCTCGCCGACATGACGAAGGAGCTGGCGGGCGACTACGTCGATATTGACCTCGTCATTCCGGCGGGAGAAGACCCGCATCTTTACGTCGCGCAGCCGGCGGATCTCAAAAAGCTCAAGGACGCCGATCTCGTGCTTTACCACGGGCTGCATTTCGAGGGCAAGATGGTCGAAATCCTTGAAAAGCGCGGGACGGCGGTGACGGCGGACTTCCCTGCGGATGCTGTACTGCGCATGGAAGAGGACGGCGAGAGCGTCGTTGACCCGCACTTCTGGTTCAGCATTGCGCTCTACAAGAAGGCGACGGAGAAGGCGGCGGACAGTCTCTCCAAGCTCGTGCCCGAGCATGAGAAGGAGATCCGGGCGAACTGCGCCGCGTACCTCGCCAAGCTCGATGCGCTCGACGCCGAGGTCAAGGAGAAGATCGCCTCGATTCCCGAAGGCAAGCGCAACCTCGTCACGCCGCACGACGCTTTCAACTATTTCTCCAAAAGCTACGGCATGACGGTCGTCGCGCCGCAGGGCGTGAGCACGAATTCCGAGGTGGCGAATGCCGACATTGAAAAGACGGCGGACTTCATCGTCGCACACAAGGTCAAGGCGGTCTTCGCCGAGAGTACGACGAATCCCGAGCGCATGAAGAAGCTGCAGGAAATCGTGCGGTCGAAGGGCTTCGATGTCGAGATCGTCGGCGGCGAGGGGAATGAACTGTTTTCCGATTCGCTCGCACCCGCAGGGCAGAAGGGAGATACGTTCATCGACATGTATCGTTTTGACGTCGATCTGATCGTCAGTCATCTGAAGTAAGGAAAAGGGGAAAGAAGGGCGGGCGACCGCCCTTTTTTGCTTTTGTCGTTCGATGCGGTCGAGTTGGCTGATTTTAGGGAAAGAAGGCGGAATATGGGAGAAAAGATGCTGCTTCATGTGGAGGATGTGACGATGGCGTACCGCGAGAGCGCGGTGCTCTGGGACATCGATCTCGATGTGCCGACGGGTGTGCGATGTGCGATCGTCGGGCCGAACGGCGCGGGAAAATCGACGCTCCTGAAGGGAGTCCTCGGCCTCGAAAAGCCCGTTGCGGGCTATGTGCGCCTTTGGGGCAAGACGATCGACGAGGTGCGCGAGCGCATCGCTTATGTGCCGCAGCGCGGCGCGGTCAACTGGGATTTTCCGACGACGGTGTTCGACGTCGTGCTCATGGGACGCTATGTGCATATCGGACTCATGCGCCGCCCGGGCAGGGAGGATCGCGAGAGGGCGAGGGCGGCGCTCGCTGAGATGCAGCTTGAAAAGCTCGCCGATCGCCAGATTTCGGAGCTGTCGGGCGGGCAGAAGCAGCGCGTCTTCATCGCGCGCGCACTCGCGCAGGAAAGCGATCTCTACATCATGGACGAGCCGCTCGCGGGCGTGGACGAGACGACGGAGCGCATCGTCATGGAGAAATTCGTCGCGCTGCAGAAGGCAAGGAAAACGGTGATCGCCGTGCATCATGACCTCTCGACGCTCGACATGTACTTCGACTATCTCGTCGTCCTGAACCGCACGATCAAGGCGAGCGGCTACTTGAAGGACATGGACAAGGAAGCGGCGCTCGCGCTCGCCTTCCGCTCGAAGGAGCGATGACGATGGAGATCTTGACGAACTATACCTTTCAGATCATCGCCCTCGGCACGGCGCTTCTCGCGGCGGTCGCGGCTCCCGTCGGCGCTCTGAGCGTCTACAAGGGGCAGAGCCTCATCGGCGACGCCATCGGGCATGCGACGTTTCCAGGCGTTGTCCTCGCCTTCATGGCGTTTTCGACGCGCAGTCCCGCCGTGCTGCTCGTCGGCGCGATGGCGGCGGCCGCCGTCACCTTTTTTGCCATTCAGGCGGCGCACGAGAACACGCGCGTCGGACTCAACGCGAACCTCGCGATCTTCCTCTCGGGCTTCTTCGGCCTCGGCATGGTCCTGAAGAGTTTCATTCAAGGGAACGAAGCCTATCGCGGCGCGTCGCAGGCGGGGCTTGAGACGTACATCTTCGGGCAGGCGGCGTACATGCTCGAAGCCGACGTGAAGCTTATCGCCTTCGTCGCTGCGCTCTGCGCGGCGCTGCTCTTCGCGTTCTACAAGGAACTCAAGGTCTTCGTCTTTGACGCCGAGTATGCGCGTGCCGTGGGTCTTCCCGTGAGCCTGCTGCAAGTCCTGCTTCCCTTTTTGACGATCGCCGTCATCGGCATCGGCATCAAGGCGGTCGGCGCGATTCTCATCAGCTCGTTCCTCATCATCCCGTGCGTCGCAGCGAGTCAATGGTCGGACAATTTTTCGCGCGTGCTCTTCCTGAGCGCCGTCTTCGGCGTCGTCGCCGCGCTCTTAGGCACCTATGCGAGCACGCTGGAGCAGGGAATGTCGACGGGGCCGAGCATCATCCTCGCGGCTTCTGCCATCGCCTTTTTGTCCATGTTCTTCGGCAAGCGGGGCGCGTTCAGAAAGCGCGGAAGGAGGGAAGAGGCATGACCGATTCTCTCGCTGTGCTCGCTTTGACGGCGGCGGCGTGCGCCCTGCCCGGCGTGTTCCTTCTGCTGCGCAATCTCTCGATGATGGCGGATGCGATCAGTCACACGGTGCTCCTCGGCATCGTGCTCGCGTTCTTTCTCGTGCGCGACCTCTCGTCGCCGTGGCTGCTTTTCGGCGCGGCGCTCATGGGCGTCGTCACGGTGCTGCTCGTCGAGCTTCTGGGAAAGACGAAGACGACGAAGAGCGACGACGCGATCGGCATCGTCTTTCCTATGCTCTTCTCACTCGCCGTCATCCTCATCAGCAAGTATGCGGGCAACGTGCACCTCGACACTGACATGGTGCTGATGGGCGAGGTCGTCTACGCAGGACTCGATACGGTGACGCTTTTCGGGCACGAGGTCGCGGCGTCTGCCGTCAAGATGGGCGCGATCTTCCTCGTCAACGCGGCGTTCATCACGCTCTTTTACAAGGAACTTAAGCTTTCGACCTTCGACGAGGAGAATGCGCGTCTCATCGGCGTGGCGACGGGCGCGATATTCTACGCGCTCATGACCTTGATCTCTTTGACGACGGTCGCGGCGTTCGACGCCGTCGGCTCGATCCTCGTCATCTCGTTCTTCATCGCTCCTGCGGCGACGGCGCTTCTCTTCACGAAGCGCCTGCATCACACGCTCCTTTTCGCCGTGCTCTTCGGCGTTGCGGGAAGCCTCGTCGGATTCGCACTCGCGCTTCGCTTCAATGGCGGGCATGTGCGCGCTCGCCAACATGCTCATCTACGTCGTCGCCGTCTTCGTCCATCCGAAGGGCGTCATCACGCGGCGCTTGAAGCGCATGCGGCGCAAGGCGCGGCTCAAGGAGGAACTTCTGATCATTCACCTCGGCACGCATACCGCCGAGAACCTCTACAGCGAGGAAAACGCCGTGCGCGACATCGCCGAGCACCTGCGCTGGAGCGAAAGGGAGATGCGGCATGTCAGCGAGAGGCTGAAGGAAGCCGGCATCGTGCGCCGCTCGGGCGGCTACTACCTGCTGACGGAAAAGGGCGAGGAACGCTATCGTGCGCTCTGCGAGGAGTATGTGCTCTGAAAGGAAGCCTCATGGCTTGGGAGAAGCCGTACACGTTGAGAGAAGCAGCAAGGCAGCCGTTCGTCAGAGAGCGGCTGCCTTTTTGGGCAGGTACGGCGGTTTTTCGCGTTTTTCTTCATGAAGGGGCGGCGCTGTGGTATAATGCCAAGGAAGAAAAATTCGTGCAGAGGAGAGATGGTCATGATCGATATTGCCGCTTTGAGTCTGGATTATTGGGACGACTTGATGGTGCGCATGGCGCATCATTCTACGGCGATCGAGGGAAACACCTTGTCGCAGGGCGATACGAAGAGCCTGCTGCTCGATGGCTACATTCCGCGTGCCATGGAGCTTCGGGAAATGCACGAAGTTTTGAACTACAAGAGCTTCATGGACTTTCTGCAGCAGAGCTTGGCGAGGGAACGCGCCCTTTCGCTCGACTTCATCAAGGAAGTCCATGCCATGCTTTGCAAGGACGCGATCGAGGGCGTCGCCGGACGATTCAAAGAGATTCCGAATCTCATCGTCGGAGCGGATTTCGTCCCGACGCCGCCCTATCTCGTGTCGACGGATCTGCAGAACTGGCTGCTCGACCTCGCGGCGCAGCTGGCGGCGGCGAAGTCCGCCGAGGACAAGATCGCTGCCATCTGCCGACAGCACATCCGCTTCGAGCGCATCCACCCGTTTTCCGATGGCAACGGCCGTGTGGGGCGTGCACTCATCGCCTACAGCTGTCTGCAGGAAAAGGAAGCTCCGATCGTCATCCCCGTCGAAGAAAGGAAGCGTTATATGAACTATCTCAATACGGAGGATTTGCAGGGGTTCTTCGCTTTTGCGAAGGAGCTGCAGAAAGAGGAAGAGGAGCGGCTGCGGTTGTTCTGTGCGAAAAGGTAAAAGCGACTTTTCGTGGGACGCTTTCTTGCAATTCCATATCATTTGTACTATAATATAAAGGCATGGAACGAATGTGTTCCACAGAGTGAATGGTTCTCGATGGGAGGATGAAGAATGAAGAAGAAGCTTTTGGCAGCGGCGCTCGGCGCATTTGTGGGTCTGGGCATGTATGCGGCGCCGACGGATGCGCACGGCGTGTTCTATGCGAACCGCCTCGATCAGAAGGCGCTCGTGCTCGGCGAAGGCCCCTTGGACAACGCTTATGATCCCGCGTGCGTGCAGCGCATCGACGCCTATGATGTGAACTTCGAGCCGACGACGGTCGAGCGCGTCGATGCGGGCAATCATGTGATTGTTGTGCCGGGCGATGACCTCGGCGTGACGGCGACGTTCTTCGATTACGGCTATTTTGCCAAGACGACGGACGGCCAGGTCATTCCGACGCGCGACTATGAGAGCGTTGAAAATCTCAAGGCGGTGACGTACGCGCACAAGTACAACGTGCATTACTGGAACGCGGCCGTGAAGCCGGGCGGCCTCTACAACGTGCCGATCCAGATCGTTCCCGCAGTCAATCCTCTGACGCTTCGCCGCGGTGACGCGCTGCGCCTGCGCATCTACAAGGACGGCCAGCCGTATGCGAATGCGCCCGTCATTGCCGACGTGCTCGGCGATCTCACGACGGAAACGAACGCGGATGCGAACGGCTACATCACCGTGCATGTGGCGAACAACGGCCTCAACGTCATCGGCGTCGAAGTCGGCTTCCCCACGGACGATCCGATCGTGACGGAGAAGATCTTCAGCTCGCTTTCGTTCATCATTCCGGCCGAGTAAGAGCGGCTTCGATTCGTGAAACTATACGCGCTTAGGCGCAGTAAAAACACCGCAAGCAATGCTTGCGGTGTTTTTGCTTTTGCAGCGCATTCAGATGTTGATGCCGCATTCCTTGCGGATGGTATGTACCTGTTGCACGCAATCGCTCGCTAAAAAGTGAATCTTTCTTCAAATATGAACAAATTTCATTTTCATATTGAACTTTAACGAGGTATGTGCTATACTCACAAACGTGATAGGAATAACCGATATCAGCGGTATTCAGATAGAAAATTCTTGAAGGAGATGTTCTTGTGGAGAATACTTGGGAATTATTTCAAAAGGGCGGCCCTGTCATGTACGTCCTCTTGGTGTGTTCGATCGTTGTTGCGGTCATCGCTATCGAGCGTTTCCGCTTCTATCGTCAGGCGGGCAGGGGTGCGAGCGATTTCGTCGCGAAGCTTCCGAGCTTCCTGAAGGAGCACGATTTGAAGCAGGCAGCGGAGCTTTGCCAGACGGAGAACACGGCGCCCGCTTACATCGCCGAAATCGGCGTGCGTGCGGCGGCGGCGGGCGATGACTTGACGCTCGCGCTCGACACGGCGTACGCCGATATGGCGATGCGCCTGAGGGAAAGGCTCAACTACCTGTCGATGATCGTGACGATGGCGCCGCTTTTGGGGCTTCTCGGTACGATTTCGGGCATGATCGAGTCGTTCAGCATCTTCAGCGTGCGCGCGGGCGAGCCTCTTGCCATCACGGGCGGCATCGGCGAGGCGCTGATCGCGACGGCGACGGGGCTTTGCGTGGCGATCTTCGCGCTCATTGTGCACACGTACTTCGTGCAGAAGCTCGACGAGATGCTCGCCATGCTCGACAAGGCGGCCGCCGCCGTGCGGAACGCGTTGAAGAAGACGGGGGAGGATGGCCATGCGGCGTGATTTTCGCATCACGAAAGAACCGCTCGTCATGATCATCCCGATGATCGACATCATGCTCTTCCTGCTCGTGTTTTTCATGATCAGCACGATCTACATGGTGCAGACGAACACGGTGCAGGTCGCGCTGCCGCAGGCGGCTGCAGGGAAGATGGAGACGCGCCCGAACATCGTGCCGATCACGGTGACGGACAAGGGCGACGTGCTCTACGACAAGGACGAGCTGCCGAATGAAGACCTCGCGGACAAGATGAAGGCGTCCTTGGCAAGCGATCCCGATACGGTATTCGTGCTGCGCGGCGACAAGAAGGCCGACTATGAGGCCATCGTGCGCGTCTTGGATCTCCTCAAGCGCTCGGGCGCGAAGCATGTCTCGATCGCGACGGAGACGGCGGCAGGGAGGCAGTGAGATGCGGTTCAAGAGCTACTGGCGCACGACGGTCGTCGCGGCGATTTTTCTGCACTTCTTCGTCTGGCTGGGACTGGCTCTCGCATTGCCCCTGCTCGACTTCGAGGGCGATCCCTTGGCGGTGCAGGAGATGGAAGTCGTAGACCTGCCCGAGGAAGGCTCTTCGGGCGAGACGGAAGAGAAGAAACCCGATCCGCCGAAGCCGGAGCCGGAGCCGCCCGAACCGCCGAAGCCTGAGACGCCGCCCGTGGAGACGCCGCCCGAGGATGTCATTCCGACGGAGACGTCCCCGACGGAGGCCGCCGAGTTGGACGAGGCGGTGGCGGAGCTGCAGAAGCAGGAGGAAGAGGCGAAGAAGAGCGGTGAGGACGGCAAGGCGCTGCCGCCCGCGCCGCCCTCCCAGGCGGTCGGCGTGCTCATTGCATCGGGCAATACGCCCGACACGCGCGGCACGGACTTTCGCGGCACGGTCGGCATCCTCGTGAATATCGACGCGCAGGGGCACATCACGGGCTATCGCTTCACGCAGACCTCGGGACGCCGCGTCGTCGATCAGATCGTCTTGAACGCCGTCCGCAGCTTCAAGTTCGAGCCGGCGCTCGATACGAACGGACAGCCGATGAAGACGATGCGTCTCCTGCGCTTCCCGTTCGACGGCTCGGGCAGCCATGCTTATGAGGACGACGAGAACAAGCGCATCCGCGTGAACAAGGAAGTGTTCCTCAGAGAGCTTCGCGCGAAGGGAGGAACGCCACCGACATAAAGGGCGGCGCATAAAAATCATATCGGAACTTCCAAAGAGGAAGGTGAGAGTCTTGAAAAAAATCTTATTCCTTTGCATGGCGCTCGTGCTCTTTGCCGTGCCGCGCGCAGATGCGTCGCCGAAGTGGCAGGAGGTCGCCGACCGCATTGCGCAGACGGTCGACCAGGCCGTTGCCGTTTACGAGACGGGAGACTATGAGGGCGCACGCGATCTCGTCAATGCGGCGTACTACGGCATTTACGAAAAGGACGGCTTGGAAAACGTCATGCGCAGCTCCGTCTCCGCCAAGGAGACGAGCCTGACCGAGTACCAGTTCTACAAGGTCAAGAAGAGCATGAAGAACGGCGAGAGCATGGATACGGTCAAGCAGGAAGCCGAAAAGCTCAAGTCGATGGTCAACGACAATGTCAAGGCGCTCGAAAACGCGCACGGCAGTTCGGGCTGGGCGGCATTCCTGCCCGCTTATCTGATCCTCCTTCGCGAAGGCTTGGAGGCAATCCTCGTGCTCGTCGCGATCATCGCCTACCTCAAGCGTGCGAAGGACGAAAAGCACCTCGGCACAGTCTACAACTTCTCGATCGCGGCGGTCGTCGCGAGTTTCATCTCGGCGTATCTGTTCAACACGCTGCTGAACAACACGAC